>Ga0209123_1004010_pt1 | contig 10484 bp, 7 predicted proteins | sample BarGraIncu00431A_FD_184500 | JGI IMG/M metagenome (GOLD analysis project Ga0209123, IMG submission 184500) | Arctic peat soil microbial communities from Barrow, Alaska, USA - Barrow Graham LP Incubations 004-31A (SPAdes) (version 2) | ecosystem: Environmental > Terrestrial > Soil > Wetlands >...
CAATCGCCAGCCTGGAGGTGTATTTGCCACCTTCAATGCCTTTGGAGAGGATACGCATGGCCGTGCGGTGACCAATGGAGAAGCCGTCACCGACAAACAAAATGACGTTTTTGGCGGCTTTCTTGGCCGGCGTGTTGTACACCGTCCAGTTCACCGACTGGCTGGTTTTGCCGTCGGTCGCCGTCACCACATACTGACCTGCTTTGCCAATGCTGGCATCGCGCAGCAACAGGCTGGAGACTTCCTTGCCATCTTCTTTGCTGATGATTTCACCGGCTTTGCCCAGTGTCTTGCTGTAGTCCTGACCGTTGATGGTGACCTTGACCTGCGCCGGGTCTACCACGCTATCAAACTCAACCTTGAAGTCAAAATGCGAGCCCGCAAGAATGTCGGCGCGGGTCAAGGGGTAAATGGCTTGGGCCGAGCAGGTGGAGGCAAAAACGCTGGCCAACACGGCGGCACTCAGAAAAGTAGGCTTGAAACGCATCAGGGAATTCCATGGTTATGACAGTGCGCTCACTTTATGTGGTTTGCGTGACAAGGCTGTGACAAATGCAGGTTTGATCGGTGTCTGCAGGACTTTGAGCAGGACATCATGCGACGCATGTAGCCCAGAGGTACCTACTGCACGCAAAAGCCCGCAGATGCCCACCATTTCCTACAGCAGTCACTGCATCACAACCGGTGCCGACGAAACCCTGTTACAGGCCTGTACCCGGCAAGGTGTTGCCCTGCGCTTCTCCTGCCGGGGCGGTGTCTGCCAAACCTGCGTCATGCGCTGCGTTGAAGGCACGATTCCCACCCGCGCCCAATCAGGCCTGAGTCCAGAATTGGTGGTCCAAGGCTACTTCATGCCCTGTGTCTGCCAACGGAACTGGCGTTCAAAAAAGGCATTTGCACGTGTTGCTGGCAGCTTGAATGGACGCTTCGATTTGCCTCAAGGAACGGTGCAAATATCTGGGAGTATTGGAATTTCGGTGTACCCAGAACACACAAAAGATGTGGATACATTGACCAAATTTGCCGACATGGCCATGTACACCGCCAAACACGCAGGCAAAAACCAAATTCAAATTTGGACTGATGCCTGTTACAGCGAAAAAGCTTGGGCGAGCTCAAGTTATTGAGTTCGCCTCAAGAGTTCGCATCACCAAACCCAGCGCCCCCCGATATTCGCACTTAACGTGGAATACTTGCTGCCGCTTAAGTCAAAACTTTGGCTGATGTTTGTATACACACTGCCGGATTTATGAAACTTGGTGACAAAGCCAATGCCAAGCTGCCCAATGGTATTGTTTCCACTGGCTGTAATGGTGGTCGATTGATCAAAGCTCACGTTATCCGTGTGATTGAAGGTTCGCAGCACATCTGCCTGGAAATAAGGTTGCCATACAGCGAAAGCACCGTCGGTTTTGCCCTGTACGCGTAAGCCCAGACGAACTATGGTGTTGTCGTCCAGAAGAAATTTGACATTGCTGATGCCGTCGTTGATGTCTCCCATATTGAGGTGCTGCCAAATGACTTGTGCCTGCGGCTCAACACTTAGTGCTGAGTTAAGCGCAATAGGCACCCCGGTTTCAAGCGATGTTTGTAAAATAGTCCCGTGAGACGTGGTATTAATCAACGAGTCTGAGTGGGTATCGAGCGCTAGATAGCTGCTAGAAATGACTGCGTCGGTATACCAGCCTCCAGAGCCAACATGGGACCAATAGGCACCAACCCCATAGGAATCCGTAGAGATGTTTCCAACGGAGAGGTTTTCGATGCCTTCGGCGGTACCTTTAACGCTACCTTGAGCGTGTCCGTAAGAAAAGAACACGCCAAAATGGTTGTTGCCACACGTTTCAGTTTTACAGGTGTAGAGGTCACGGCCGGTTTGCAGCCCCATTGAGTTGCCATCAAAGCTTGGCTTGACCGTGCCTTCCCGTTGCAGCGTGACTTGGTCACCCCAAGTGCGGCCCCATGATGCCTTTTGTTCCGTGTCGCCAGTCAGGAGGGTTTGGTCACCCTGGCGTGTGTGGAAATTGTCGATCTGCAGCAAACCGATAGAACGGACAACCGCCGGTGCTACGGCGTAAAGTGACACTTCCCTGCGAAATAGAGGGATTTGGGTGACCGTGCCGGAACTGTCAATACTTGGCATGCTCGAGCGCAGGTACCAGTCCTCACTGGTACCGGTCGCTACATCACCTTTGAACAAGCGATAGCTATATGCACCAATGCTGATAGGGTTTACCAGGGAAAAGGCATTTGCTGTCGTTGAACCACCGTTGATGGCATTGACCACCAAAATGCCGTTACCCGTGGTGGTTGCACCGGCACCTCCGACATTGGTGATTCGTAGCGTCGTGCGGCCACTTGCTGCTGCGCCATTGAGAATGAGTTTGTCAGAAGCAGAACCGTCGCCACCCAAGACGGTATTGAGGGCAAGGGTGCCGCTTTGTCCGACGTAGCTTGTACCAGAGACAGTCAGTGTATTGCCTACCCCATTGCCGCCAACTTGAATCAATCCGGCGTTGTTCAGTACGCCATTAATGGTGAAGTTTCCATTTGCATTGCTGGAGAAAGCGCTGATGGCATTGGCTACTGAGACGGTCCCGTTATTGTTCACCGTTCCATCGATTTGACCGTACCCACCCAGTGTTGCTTCAGAGGCGACATTAAAGATACCGCTTACTGCATGACCGGTATTGGCTGCATCCCCTACAGCCAAAGTGCCTTGGTTAACGTTGGCGGTGGTGAGTCCTGCGAGGGTGCCGTTCAATACCCAGGTGCCGGAATCCTGTTTGGTGAGTGTTTGAAAACCGCTGATTGCGTTTGCCAGAATTGAAGATCCACTGCCATTGAGTGTCAGAAGGTTATTGCCCCCTCCTCCGCGGATGGTTCCAGAAATGGATGAGCCGGTGTAGAGACGTAGCGCGTCGTCACCCATATCAAAAAGCAAATTACCAAGGACGGCACCTTTGTTGGTGAAGTCCACGGTACCGGCCCCTGTTGAGCCGAGCACATTAGCGTTGACAATGTCAGTGGCGATCACACCAGAGGCATTGTTGGTGACGTAGTTCAGGCCAGGGGCATCCTGAAACCAAATCGCAGCCGCATGTGCCGCACGAATCTCACCGTTGTTCACAATGGTGGTCCCATTGCCCTCAATGTTGACGGCTTCGCTATTGAGTATGTTTCCTGTTGCCAGCACTTTGGCTCCTGCAGCAACGGTCAGCGTGCTATTGCTGTCGAATTCGATGGTGTTGTTGCCCGTGTGATAGAGGCCGCCATTTGTTGTAGCGTTGGTTTGGACGATGGCGCCACTTGCGATGGTGATATTTGCGTTGGTACCAAGACTGATCGCATTGGCGTTGCTGGTGGAAATTTGGGCATTTGCATCAACGGATACGCTGATACCTGAGGGGCTCAGCGGACCGCTGCCCACCGTCGTGGTTTGCGCGCCATTGGCATCGCAGGTTGTAGTGGTTGTGTCAACGGTGGTGCAGACAGCATGTGCCGTGCCTGAAAAACAAGCGCTTAGCACGGCCAAATAGACATATTGTTTGGCAAATGGAATGGATAGAGATGTCTTCATTGGCTGAGTAACGGTGTGCTTGATTGGAGAAAAGGAATGCATTCTGTAGTAATTACCCCACCATGAATATAAGGAAAACCTGATATTCAGGTAAGGCAATCCCTATGGCACACCTTTAAAACTCAATCATTTGTCAAAAACATTTTTGACAAATACATACGACTGTTGATTTCTTATAGCGCCACGTAACGCCCTGCCCTGTGGTTAGTGGCCCGCGTCTGTCAAAACCGTCTGGCGCACGCTGGAACCTTCAGTGGTTGACTGATCCCGCTCAGTGAAGTTTGAATGGGGTTGCCGGTGGAAGACCGGGGCCATTCAATGCTGTACCAGCAGGCGTGATGAGTCATGTGGGGTCAAGCAGAATGCATCAGACGCGCTGCGCTTTGCGACATCGGCCTCCTGCCTGACCCCACATGACCTGACATTGAAGCTACGCTGACGCCTGGGCTACCGCGCTCACATTGCGCGGGTGCCTGACGCCGGAAGTCGGAAATGCGAAACCCGTTCAACCAGGATCCGCGCCTGATCTTCCAGTGCCGCTGCAGCCGTGACCGTTTCTTCGACAAGTGTCGAGTTTTGTTGGGTCACCGAGTCCACTTCGCTGACCGCTCTGCCGATCGCCGTCACGCCAAGAGCCTGTTCACGGGTGCCAACGGCAATGCCGTCGAGCAAGACGTTCACTCGCTGTGTTGCCGAGACAATGACATGCATTGCAGTGCTGGCGTCCTGAACCACGCTCACGCCGCTGTTGACCTTGTCGATGCTGCCGCCCACCAGGATCTTGATTTCTCTCGCCGCTGTGGCGCTGCGCTGTGCCAATGAACGCACTTCAGCCGCCACGACAGCAAATCCCCGCCCAGCCTCTCCTGCCCTCGCCGCCTCGACGGCCGCGTTGAGCGCCAGAATATTGGTCTGGAATGCGATGCCGTCGATGACGCCGATGATTTCGCCGATCTTGCTCGACGATTCGCGGATGTCTTGCATGGTGCTGTTCACACGTCCGATCACATCGCCACCGCGCACGGCCGAATCGGCACTTTCCTTACCGATGCCAGTAGCCTGGCCGGCGTCGTCTGCAGTTTGATGGACAGTCGTCCCGATTTGATCCAGTGCGGCTGCCGAGTGCTTCAGCGAGGAAGCAGTTTGCTCTGTGCGCGACGACAGCTCAGATGCACCACTTGCGATGTGCAGACTCGCGCTCATGATCCCCTCAGATGACACACGCACTTGTGACACGATGTCGCGCAACGAATCTTGCATGGTTCGCAAGTCAAACATCAAGTGCGCAGCCTCGTCCTTGCCCCAGGGGTTGGGCGAGGTGGTCAGGTCACCGCCGGTCATGGCGCGCAGGTGGCGCCGCACCTCGTTCAGACCACCTTGCATCACGCGCGAGAAGGAAACAAACAGGTAACTTGCTAGCAGCATCGCCGTAGCGAGCAGCGACAACAACAGACCGCGCTCAAGCCGGATGCGGTCGATCCGGGCTTGTTGCAGTAGCCGCAGTTCTTCGATGATGGCGACCTGCAGCGCATTTGTCCGGTCGACCACCGCCTGCCGAGCAGCGATAAGTGCGACAGGCTCGACCTTCCACTCTTCCTCACCGAGGCCACTGACCATTTCATCAACCTTGGCCATCGCCGCCTGAGTCGGGGCGTACGCTATGCGCTGTGCCAGCTCGGGATGTACCACGATCAGCTTATCAAGCTCCTGTCGCGTCTGGCCGTCCAGATAGACACCGACAGCGCGCATCGGCGCCATCATCTTGGCGCTCATTTGCGGGTTGGCTCCGTGAGCCGCCGCCAGACCAAGATCATCGGCAGCCAAGGTGGCCTCGACTAGTCTGGGCAGTTCTGCAAACCCGGTACGCATGAGGCGACTGGTGTCTGGGTCCGAGTCGTGTGTGAGGCCGGAACCGTCCAGCGCGGCATCCAGAAGCGTTAGTGCAGCTTCGATCGATTGAGTCTGCCGCTTATGCACAGCAAGTAGATTCTTGGTTCCCTGCTGCGCCGCTGCCTTTTCCATGTTGGCACGAAGCACGTCCAGCGCTTCCTTAGTCCGCAAGAGCTCGCCGTGTTGCTGGTCTACCTCAACCACGCGCTTGAACTGCAAGTCGATAGCATCTGCCAATGCCTTGACTTCAGCACCACCGCTTTCGGCGTCGGCCCGCTGGAGAATTGCGGATCGCTGCTGCTGCAGCAGTTTCAGCAACTGCAACACCTCGGAGGCATAGATGACGCCGACCTTCGCGTCCTCGTTGGAGCGGAGCAACTCGGTTGACTGGCGCGCATATTGAATGCTCAGCGCGATGATGGGTATCAGGAATACGACCGAGATTAGGATCGCCTTACTGTGGAAGGACAACTGACGAAACAGCCGGACACCTGGCGCCCAAAAACCATGGTGGGCAAAGAATCCCTGGCTGCGCGGTACTTGCCGCTGGAAGGGTGCAGATGAATCGTTTTGGATCATTTTGGATCATTTTGGCTAGTTTATTGTTGTTCACACAAGCCTGACGACGCAACGTGCACGGCTGTTACATGTGATTTATAGCAACTCATTATGCATGGCAATACACGTTCTTGCTCAGGCATAAACCTCGACCACCCCGCAATTCGGACGCTCCTGCCGCCGCCAACCCCGGATCGTCGAAATGTTGATTCAAGGCTTAAGTTCGTACCGTTTTTGGTCGCTATCCTTCTTTGTAGCAGCGTTGCTGCAATAGGCCAAGGCATCGGAGCAATCAGACGCCAGCCGATCCAGGCGCAAGTCTCAGAGTAACAATCAACAAAGGATTTATCCAAATGATCTTCCAAATGCACCAAACTGCTATTGTTGCAAAACCAATGCGGTATGTCCTTGGACTGGCTGTCGCCACCCTGGTCATCGCCGCTGGCGCGGCCAATGCAGGTCCCGTGGCCAGCACCGCGCAAAGCGTTCCCGCGCCTAGCGCTGGCGACAGGGTCTGGGCACTGGGCAAAGTGCCGGATGCCGCGGACAACCCCATGACGCCAGCCAAGGTGGAATTGGGCAAGGCACTGTTCTTTGACCCACGCTTGTCAGGTAACGGCACCGTGTCCTGCGCGACGTGCCATAACCCAGGGCTGGGTTGGTCGGACGGATTGAAGACCGGCGTCGGCATCAACGGGACTGTGCTTCGCCGTGCCTCGCCCACCATCTTGAACGTCGCCTACAACACGCAGTTCATGTGGGACGGTCGCAAAAAGTCACTCGAAGACCAGGCACTCGGACCGATGGAGACACCGGAAGAAATGCGAACCGACTTCACTGCCGTGGTGCATCTGCTGGGCTCGATCGATGGCTACACCTCGATGTTCAACAAGGCCTTCCCGGGCGAGTCGATCGGCAAAGAGACCATTGCAAAGGCAATCGCAGCCTTCGAACGCACGGTGGTTTCCAGGGACTCACGCTTTGACCGCTGGCTGGCCGGCGACCGCAAGGCGATCACGGCTCAGGAGTACCGCGGCTATCAGGTGTTCAATGACGCCAACCGCGGCAATTGCGCCAAGTGCCATGGAGGTGCGAATTTCACCGACAACGGTTACCACAACATCGGGCTGAAGCTGATCGACGGCAAGGCTGACGAAGGTCGATTCAATATCCGGGCAGTGGCTTCGATGAAGGGGGCCTTCAAGACGCCCACGCTGCGGGACATTGCGCTGACGGCGCCCTACTTCCATGATGGCTCGGCCACGACGCTGATGGAAGTGGTGGAGCACTACAACCGCGGTGGCGACGACAAGAGCAATCTGTCCAAGGACATTCGACCCTTGAACCTGACCAGCGCGGAAAAGGACGACCTGGTGGCCTTCTTGACAGCACTCAATGGGCGTCCCACCTCCGTCACCATTCCCGCACTGCCACAATCGCCAACCGCAGCGGCAGCGCCAATGCGTACGACTCAATCCGGAAAGTAACCGATGCGCCTCTCCACATTGAAGCCACATTGCACCACCTGGATCCTCGCTCTTGCAGCAATCCTGGTGACGACACACGCGACCGCCGCTGAACTTGTTGTCCCGCAAAAGGGCAAGGCCTTCTCCGTCAAGAAACTAAAGATCAAGGTCGGGGATTCGGTGAAGTTCGTCAACGAAGACCCGTTCTCGCACAATATCTTTTCGCTGTCTGCTGCGAAGAGTTTCGACCTTGGCAGTTATCCGCAGGGCGGAAGCAAAAGCGTGACGTTCGACAAGGCGGGAACGATCGAGGTCGAATGCGCCATCCATCCCGAAATGACACTCACGATCGAGGCGGAGAAGTGACGATTCCAGGAGCCTCGCGCGCGGGGCTTTTGATTCGATCAACGGCTTGCGCGCTGCTCGCGCTGGCAGCCGTATCGGCCGGCGCCCAGCCAGTGCCACAGGGCCCGTTGCTGCCCAGAGAAAGCGCCGACGCGGCAGTCTTTCGCGGGAGCCTTGTCTACGCGAACTATTGCGTCACCTGCCACGGGATGAACGCCGATGGCAACGGCCGAGCAGCTAGCTTGTTTGTCCCCCGCCCTGCCAATCTTCGCACCTCTGACAAGAACGACGCCTACATGGTGTTGATCGTCCGAATGGGCGGCGAGAAGCTCGGGCGCTCGCCAAAGATGCCACCATGGGGCGAAGAGCTCACCGACGAGCAGATTCACGACGTGGTTGCCTTCGTACGTTCCGTCAATGTGGGCCAACATTGATCGCATGCTGACGACAAACCGTGCGGGCACCGGTTTTCTCACACGAAGGAGAGTCCTTGGTACCGCTGTCGGCGCGGCCCTGGGCATTGATGCACGGGTAGATGCCGCCACGCAAGCGCCGCAGGGGCTGGTGCTACCACGCGTGTCGGCACCCAATCTGCCGCTCACTGACACCTTGGGGAGGTCGATTGGCCTGTCTACACAGTTGCACGGCAAGGTCACCGCAGTTCAGCTGATGTTCGCCGGTTGCTCTGCGACATGTCCGATTCAAGGCGCGGTCTTTGCGTCCGTGGCGCAGCAGGTCAAGTCACCGGACGTGCGCTTGCTGAGCTTGACGGTCGACCCTTTGGGTGACAGCCCGCAGGCGCTACTCAACTGGCTCGGCCGGTTTGGTCAACACCGCTTTTGGACAGCCAGCGCACCAAGGGTGCAAGATGTCGATGCGCTTGCGGAATTCCTATGTGGCGTGCCGCCCAAGACGGGGATGCATTCATCGCAGGTTTTTCTGTTTGATCGAAAAGCAAAGCTGGCCTTTCGGACAGTTGAGTTGCCCTCGGTAGAACACGTTGTCGAACTGCTGGCTCTGCTCGCCGTAGCCTGACGGAGATATCTCGCTAGAAGTCCACATAATTGCCCCAGGCGCACCCCAATGGATTAGGGGCTCCGATAAATCTCCAATGGGCTGCGCCATGAACGGCAAAAAGCCCGAACCGGTGAGGACTCGGGCTTTTTTTGACTTGGATCGGTTGACTACTTCCGCGCCGGCGGCAAATCGGTGCAACTGCCGTGTGCCACCTCCGCCGCCATGCCGATGCTCTCGCCCAGCGTGGGGTGCGGGTGAATCGTCTTGCCGATATCGACAGCGTCTGCCCCCATCTCGATCGCCAGCGTAATCTCGCCGATCATGTCGCCGGCGTGGGTGCCGACCATGCCGCCGCCCAGTATCTTGCCGTGGCCGTGCGCTTCAGGCGAGTCGTCAAACAGCAGCTTGGTGACGCCTTCGTCGCGGCCATTGGCAATGGCGCGGCCGGAGGCGGTCCAGGGGAACAGGCCCTTCTTGACCTTGATGCCTTGCACCTTGGCCTGGTCTTCGGTCAGGCCGACCCAGGCCACTTCGGGGTCGGTGTAGGCGACGCTCGGGATGACGCGGGCGTTGAAGGCGGCGCTGGCCAGTTCCTTGTTGCCTTGCAGTTCACCTGCTATCACTTCGGCCGCCACATGCGCTTCATGCACCGCCTTGTGCGCCAGCATCGGCTGGCCGACGATGTCGCCGATGGCGAAGATGTGCGGCACGTTGGTGCGCATCTGGATGTCGACGTTGATGAAGCCACGGTCGGTCACGGCCACCCCAGCCTTGTCGGCGGCGATCTTCTTGCCGTTGGGTGTACGACCGACTGCTTGCAGCACCAGGTCGTAGGTCTGCGGCGCCGGGGCCGCAACGCTTGCGTTGCTGCCAGTTCTTTCTAATCAGTTGGGGTCAGAGCACATGGGCTTCGCCAAGTGGTCTGACCCTCAAAATTACAGGAGTACCCGGCGGAAATCACCCAGTATCTGGCCCAGATAGACGTTAAAGCGCGCGGCGCCGGCGCCGTCGATCACCCGGTGATCCCAGCTCAAGGAGAGCGGCAGCATCAGGCGCGGCTGGAAGGCCTTGCCATCCCACACCGGTTCGATGGTGGACTTGCAGACGCCCAGAATCGCCACTTCGGGCGCATTGATGATGGGCGTGAAATAACGCCCGCCAATGCCGCCCAGGCTTGAGATCGTGAAGCCGGCGCCCGACATCTCGGCCGGACTCAGTTTCCCGTCGCGCGCCTTTTTGGCCAGATCGCTCATCTCCTGCGAAATTTGCATGATGCCTTTTTTGTCGGCATCCTTGATCACCGGCACCATCAGGCCATTGGGCGTGTCGGCGGCAAAGCCAATGTGAAAGTACTGCTTCAGCACGAGCTGGTCGCCGTCAATGCTGGCGTTGAAATCAGGGAACTTCTTGAGCGCGGCGACGCAAGCCTTGATCAGGAAGGCCAGCATGGTGACCTTAACGCTTGCGTTATTTCCAGTCTTTGCCGACTTCTCGGTCTCCAGGTTGGTGGCGACGCGGAAGGCTTCAAGATCGGTGATGTCGCAGTCGTCGTGGTTGGTGACGTGCGGAATCATGACCCAGTTGCGGTGCAGGTTGGCGCCGCTGATCTTCTTGATGCGCGACATGTC
>Ga0209123_1004011_pt1 | contig 10480 bp, 9 predicted proteins | sample BarGraIncu00431A_FD_184500 | JGI IMG/M metagenome (GOLD analysis project Ga0209123, IMG submission 184500) | Arctic peat soil microbial communities from Barrow, Alaska, USA - Barrow Graham LP Incubations 004-31A (SPAdes) (version 2) | ecosystem: Environmental > Terrestrial > Soil > Wetlands >...
TATGTTTACGATCGTACCTCTTGTCTTTATGATATTGATCGCCTTCACAAATTTCGACGCCAATCATCAGCCACCGGGCAATCTGTTTACGTGGGTCGGTTTCAGTAATTTCACCTCTGTGCTGTGGGACAATCCGTTAAAGTCTCATACATTCTCGTCGTTGCTGGTATGGACATTGATCTGGGCAACATTCGCGACTGTGTTGAATTACATATTCGGAATGATTCTTGCGTTGATGATCAATAAAAAAGGAATCCGCCTCAAAAAATTCTGGCGCACGATCTTTGTTATTACGATCGCCGTTCCTCAATTCGTCAGTTTATTACTGATGTCGCGCTTATTGGCCGACCAAGGTCCTGTCAATCTCATCCTGCAATCAATGGGATGGGTAAAAACATTCGTGCCATTCCTGTCGGATGGTAATGTCGCGCGCGTTACCGTGATCATCGTCAATCTGTGGGTCGGTATTCCTTATACCATGTTGATCACATCCGGTATCCTCATGAACATTCCGGTCGATATTTACGAAAGTGCAAAAATCGACGGCGCCGGTCCGATACGCCAATTTACCGCGATCACACTTCCTTATATGTTGTTTGTGACAACACCTTACTTGATCACGCAATTTATCGGGAATATCAATAACTTCAATGTCATCTATCTTTTGACCGGCGGAGGCCCGCTGTCGCTTAATTTGTATCAAGCCGGTAAAACAGATCTGCTAGTCACATGGCTTTATAAATTGACAGTCAATTATCAGGATTATGCATTAGCTTCCACGATCGGTATCTTTATCTTTATCTTGAGTGCTTTCTTCTCATTAGTGATATTCAACAGATCTAGTTCCGTTAAGAAAGAAGAGGAATTTCAATAATGATAAAAAGCATGAAAACAAGATCATTTATTTATAATACGTTCATTCATCTGATTTTATCGATCATGTCTGTCATTTGGCTTCTTCCGATCGCATGGTTAGTCCTTGTCTCCTTTCGGGAAGAACCCGGTGCATATACTCCCTATCTGATTCCGAAGAGTTTTACACTCAGCAATTACACGCGCTTGTTCACTGAAACCGAATTATTTAATTATCCGCGTTGGTTTCTGAATACGTTCATTGTGGCTGTGCTGACCTGTTTGATCTCTACGATGTTGATCTTACTTACCAGTTACGCATTGAGCAGACTCAGATTCAAGCTCAGAAAACCCATGATGAATATCGCTTTGGTACTCGGTATGTTTCCCGGATTCATGTCGATGATCGCCGTCTACCATATTCTGAAAGCTTTCGGACTGACGCAGTCACTTGCTGCCTTGGTTCTCGTCTACTCCGGCGGTGCCGCCTTGGGTTACTACATTTCAAAAGGTTTTTTCGATACGATCCCGAAATCCATCGATGAAGCTGCCATGTTGGATGGTGCATCCAAGAGTCAGATCTTCTGGAAGATCACTTTGCCATTATCTAAACCGATCGTTGTTTATACGATACTGACAGCCTTTATGGGTCCGTGGATGGATTTCATCTTTGTCAGTGTCATCATGAAAGACAACTATCGTAATTATACAGTCGCTTTAGGTCTGTACCAAATGCTTACACGCGAAAATATCTACCAGTATTTCACTCGCTTTGCTGCCGGTGCTGTCCTGATCGCCATACCGATCACGATCATCTTTATTTATATGCAGAAATACTATGTAAGTGGTATTACTGGCGGATCAGTTAAAGGTTAATATGAAAAAACTCCTTCTTAGTTTTGCAGTGCTTGTCCTGTTGGCTTCATGTACTTCGTCTACCAAGATCACAACGATTCATTCAACTGAAAATCTCGCTTACTACGAGATTTTCGTAAGTTCATTTTATGACTCTGACGCAAATGGATCCGGTGACTTGAATGGCATTACGGAGAAACTGGACTATTTATATTCAACCCTGGGTGTCGGCGGTATATGGTTGATGCCGATCATGCCGTCCCCTTCCTATCATAAATACGATGTCGTCGATTACTATAATATCGACTCCAGTTACGGATCGATGGCTGATTTTGAGAATTTAGTGAGTAAAGCTGCCGCGTTGAAAATGGAGATCATCATCGATTTGGTCGTGAATCACACTTCCATTCAAAACCCATGGTTCATCTCCGCTCGTGATCATCTTTTCGCCGGTACCTGCGACCAAGCGGAATCCTATTGCGATTATTATAATTTCTCCACTGTACCCAAAGCCGGCTATCGTGTCTTGGGCAATGGTTTCTATTATGAAAGCCTGTTCAGTGCTGATATGCCTGATTTGAATTTGGATACACCTGCAGTACGTGATGAAATTTCGAAAATCGTGAAATTTTGGCTTGATAAAGGTGTAAAGGGATTCCGATTAGATGCTGTGACTTCCTATTACAACGGAAATGCGACAAAGAACGTCGAATTTCTGCATTGGTTGAAACAAACGGTCAAAACGATTTCTCCGAACGCGTATATTGTCGGTGAGGCATGGACAGATTCTGTGACGATCAGTGACTATTATAAGAGCGGAATCGACAGTTTCTTTGATTTCCCTTCTGCCAAAGAAGACGGTCAGATCGTCAACAACATTCGTTATCAGACCGGACAAGCTTTCGCATCGTTTACGGCTGCGAATCTGGCAAGAATCAAAGCGGCCAATCCCGAATCGATCAATGCGATCTTTCTTTCCAATCATGACAATGCCCGTAGCGGAGCTTATTTCAGCGGACAGATCGAAAAACAGAAATTGATGGCGTCGGTGTATATGCTGATGCCGGGCAGATCTTTTATTTACTACGGTGAAGAGATCGGGCTTAAAGGCAGTGGGGTCGATCCGAATAAACGATTACCGATGATATGGGACAGTAAAGATAATACCGGTTTGACGACAGTACCGATCGGAGCGACTTATGTACAGAAATTGGATCAGGGCGTCAAACAACAGTTAGCTGACAAAAATTCATTATTGAATCATTATCGCAGAATCATCTCCATAAAAAACAACTACGATCTGATCACGACGTCGGACAGCGAGTTGATAAAACTCAGCAATCCTGAGATCTATGCGATGCGGCATAAGAGTTCAACCGAAGAACTGATCGTCCTTCACAATTTTTCAGATAAAATCATCAATATCGACTATGATTTCTCAGCTTTTAAGATTCTGGAGAAAATAAACAATTCAGCTACTTCCAGTAAAACCAAGATCAATCACGGAGTGATCACGATCTATCCGTATACTTCATTGGTCCTCGGTTTGAAATAACGATTTCCTATAAGAAAAAGAGGCCGTAATGAGTGAATCTTCAATCTTAATGATTGAGTGGATCCATTCTGTTCGGCCTCTTTTTTACATCGTAACGTTTTTAAGCAGTTTTTCGATATCCTTCTTCAAATCTTTCGGCGGTGTCGTCGGGAGATAACGTTTGACGACGTTTCCTTCCGCATCGATCAAGAACTTCGCAAAGTTCCATGCGATCTCTGTTTTAAGCAGTGATTTCTTTTGACTCTTCAAATACTTATAGAGCGGATGAGCTTTGTCACCGTTGACATCGATTTTCTCAAACATCGTAAAGGTAACACCGTAATTTCGCTGACAGAATTCGTGAATTTCGTCATTCGTTCCCGGATCCTGCTCAGAAAACTGATTACACGGGAATCCAAGCACTTCTAAGCCCTGTTTGTTGTACTCCTTATACAATGTCTCCAACCCTTCGAACTGCGGTGTGAAGCCACACTTACTGGCTGTGTTGACAACCAAGACGACTTTTCCTTTATACTGTTCCATCTTTATTTTTTTGCCGCTGATATCATTGGCTGAGTAGGTATAGAATTCCATTTTGTGCCTTTCACGGTCGATCGACCTTATATTTTTTACGGATGAGTCAATTCGAAATCCGGATGTGATCGTTCATTCGAATCGATCCTAGATAAAGTATATTTTTAATTGAAATAAGAGTCAAGAATAGTGAACTCTGTGTTAAAAAAGACCGGTCAATGCCGATCTTCAAGTTCAGACGTAAAATCAAAACGGAAACCGGCGGTGATCATCCATACTTTTGAGTACTGAATCAGATTTCCTTCGCTGCGGATGAAATTCTCTGACATACTGCAGGCGATATTCTTCGGTTGAATCATAATTTTCGCAATGTCTTCCGGTAATTTTCTCAGATTCATGATCATTTCGCTATGCATGTCTTTGATTTGATCTTGCGCGAAAAATTTCGCATAAGTTTCGGTATCAGCACTCTCTTTAGCTGCCATTTTCGGAAGAAGGTCACTCAAAGAGGTCGTCTGTGAATAGATCAGACACTGCTCATTACCGAAATACTTACGGTTAAGCAAAAACAAATTCTTACCGTTGAACTCACTCGGATGGTGTTTCGGATCGAAATCGATTGTCTTGATCTTACTGTCAATTACAGAGTAAACAAGATTACGTGATTCAATGACTATTTTAAAATCACTCAACTGTTCAAAGAAGATCGGTGATACAGGATGCATATTGCTCTTGTAGTTCCCTTTTTCCATAAAGATCAAGTTTTCTTTCTCTAACAGATCATACACTTTTTCGCATTCATGCACAGAAACTTGGGTGATCTGAGCCAACTCATTCACGCTAGGTAAATGGTCATTGGCCGGATAGCGGCCTTCAAGGATATCGGTACGAAAAGATTGAAACAATTGTTTGTGGATCTCCGTCTTGGAACGGCGATCAATGTATTTGTGCAGTCCGATCATAATGAGAACTCCGATGCAAATTCGAAATATTCACCCGGATACAATGTCTCGATAACACCGATTCGTTCGCTAAGATCGTTAAAAATGTTAGATTCAACAAGCATCGCGACACTGTTATTCTCGATCATGAAGAGTTTTTCATCGACCAAATTCACAACTCTTTGCATCCCGTAATTTTTGATTTCGCTGATATGCTTGCCATAATCCTCTTCAATAAATTTGATCATACTCTTTTGGGTAAGATCATGGTGTTCCAGATTTGAAAATATGTCATACGGTAAAAAGACATCTTCACGATAGACAGGAATCCGGCCGGCCACAGTCAAAAGTGTGATGTGATACGTATCACCGATAAATTTATGCAACGTTGAAGTCGAGTCCGAAATCAATTCACTGACGATCAGTTGCCGCTTGATCCCGTGATTTTTCGCGATAATATCTTCCACATCGGGTAGTTTTCGAATCGGTAAACGAAACCGAATATTTTTAAACACATAAGGTGACTTACCTTTGATTCTTCGGATCATTCCCTCATCGATCAAATCTTTATACGCACGTCTGACGGAAAGTCGGTTGATGTTGATCAACGAACACACTTCTTCTTCTCTGGGCAGTTCTGCCATATTCGACAATGTTCCGTCTAAAATTGCAGTTCTGATGGAGTCCTTTAGTTGGACGTAGATCGGTACTACAGACAATTTGTTTACACTCAGGTAATTCACGATGTTATTTCCTTTCAATTTCAACCAGTCCGGATGATTTGACTAGTCTGAGATCGTTGTTCAAGATAATTTTGAAGACGCAAAAGATACATATAGTTAGTTCATGATGATTATGCATTGCGAATCTTGACAATGAGTATGTACGATTAGAAACCGTTCCGTACCTCAGACGTAATTTTATGATACTCTTTCGCTTGTGGGTTATCAAGCGAACAACCGTCCCCAAAAACACCCATAAGCACGCAAACGCTTTAACTAAGGCCTCAAACAATCGAAACAATATTTATATAAAAAGTAAATGTTGTCCCTAATTTGGTAATTGTGTCCTATATGTCTGTTTTCACATCACTCAACTTTGACGAACGGTCGGAATTCACCCCAAAACTTGTTCATTTTAAGAGTTAAAACTGCTGTTTTAATCATAGATGAAACTATTTTCCTAATTTCGGCAGATATCATCGATTTATTTTTTCCTTTTTCTATAAGTTATCGTAAGTAATATGTATCGCTGCCATTACGCAAATCGGGGTTGAATGTTATAATTTATCTGTGTTAAAGTGGTGAATGAATTTATTCATTCCGCTTAGGCTGAAGAACTGAGAGAACAACCATGACAGATAAAAATTATCTAACTCCCGAAGAGATTACGGAGACAGTTATTACTACCGGCATCAAGAAAACTTCCTATTCCATCACTGCCTTGCTTGTTTTGGGATTCTTGGGCGGTGTTTTCATTGCTTTTGCCTCTGAAGGTTCAACCATGGCTGCCTTCAATCTATTGGCGAAACCTGAAACATACGGTCTGGGGAAAGCCCTTGCGGGAGCCATTTTCGGAACCGGACTGATGTTGGTTGTCATTGCCGGCGCTGAACTGTTCACCGGTAACGCGCTGATCATGGTGAGCGTCTTGGATAAGAAAGTCAGCCTCAAAGCGATGCTGAGAAACTGGTTTTTTGTCTACCTCGGCAACTTGATCGGATCTTTGTTCATCGCATACATGATGAATCAATCCGGACTCTTTGCGAGCGGTGCGAACGGTTTAGGTGCCATGACCATAAAAATGGCAACTTATAAAGTTGGACTGACCTTTTCACAAGCCTTCTACTTGGGCATCATGTGCAATTGGCTGGTATGTATGGCTGTCTGGATGGCCTACGGTGCTAAAGACATGAGCGGTAAGATCTTAGCAATCTTCTTTCCGATCTGGTTGTTTATCACGTCCGGATTTGAACATAGCATAGCGAACATGTATTATATTCCGGCCGGTATCTTAGCGAAATCAAATGTCGCTTGGGCAAATGCCGCACTTGCGCTCGGTGTGACTCCGGAAAAACTAAGTCACTTGAATTGGGAAAACTTTTTTATAAAGAACTTACTTCCCGTAACATTAGGCAATATTGTCGGAGGCGCTTTCTTCGTCGCAGCTGCTTATTGGTTTGTGTACAGTAAAAAATCAAATCAATCTAAGAATAGTTCAGTTGGCCGAAAGAATTCGAAGATCTCTTAATATAAACTCCGATATGAATAATTTCTAAAAGTGACCGAGAGGTCACTTTTTAATGGATTGATCAAACGCAGTCGACTTTTATCGTTAATTTAAAGCATCGATGTTAGTTCGTGAAATGAACGCAATTGTTGTATAAATCGATGAATTCATGTATGATACTTTCTGGTAGTTTAAGGGAGGGATAACATGAGTATCTGTACAGTAGAGCATTTGAATCATGGATTCGGCGATCGTGCCATCTTTGAGGATGTCTCTTTTCGTCTATTAAAAGGTGAACACGTCGGAATGATCGGCGCCAACGGCGAAGGTAAATCGACATTCATGAGCATTTTGACAAGTAAACTGACTCCGGATGAAGGTCGGGTCATTTGGTCCTCCAAAGTCCGTGTCGGATATTTAGATCAACATACCGTTTTAGATAAGGGTTGCACGATCCGACAGATCCTGCAACGTGCCTTTCAATATTTATATGATGTCGAAGCCGAGATCATGCAACTTTATAATGATATGGCCGTCGATGCGATCGTCGACATGGATGAAGCTTTGGAACGCATCGGCATCCTGCAAGATACCCTTGATCATCATGATTTCTATATCATCGATATTAAGATTGAAGAAGTAGCTTCGGCACTGGGGCTTTCAGCAATCGGTTTGGATAAAGATGTTGATGAATTAAGCGGCGGACAGCGCACAAAGGTACTTTTAACAAAATTACTGTTGGAAAAGCCGGATATCCTGTTATTGGATGAACCAACCAACTACTTGGATGAAGAACATATCGTTTGGTTAAAACGTTATCTGCAAAATTACGAAAATGCCTTTATTCTGATTTCTCATGACATGCCTTTTTTAAACGATGTGGTCAACATCATTTATCACGTCGATAACCGAAAACTCACACGTTATGTAGGTGACTATGATGAATTTCTGCGTGTTTCCGAACAAAACAAACGCTTACTCGAATCAGCTTATGATCGCCAGCAATCGGAAATATCCCGTCTTGAGGATTTCGTAGCCCGTAATAAAGCTCGTGTCGCTACCTCTAATATGGCAAAGTCCCGTCAGAAAAAGTTAGACAAGATGGATCGGATCGAATTGACTTCCGAAAAGCCAAAACCGACATTCAATTTTAAAATGGCCCGTACTTCCGGGCGAGTGATCGTCGAAACCGAACAATTGGTCATCGGCTATGAATCCCCGCTTTCGAAACCGTTGCAACTGACGATCGAACGCGGCCAAAAAATAGCTCTGACAGGTGCCAACGGACTTGGTAAATCTACTTTATTGAAAAGTCTGCTCGGTCACATCGAACCCTTGGACGGAAAAGTCAGTACCGGCGAATATTTGTCGATCGGTTACTTTGAACAAGAAAACAAGAACAGTAATAACAATACCTGTATTGAAGAGATCTGGCAATCCTTCCCGGCTTTTACACAGTATGAAGCACGTAATGTATTGGCCAGAGTCGGTTTGACGCATCAACAAGTTGAGTCAAAAGTCAGCGTTCTCAGCGGCGGTGAACAAGCCAAGGTCCGTTTATGTAAAATGCTTCATACTCCAACCAATGTACTTGTGTTGGATGAGCCGACCAATCACTTGGATATTGATGCCAAAGATGAATTAAAACGGGCTTTACAAGAGTATAAGGGAACGATTCTGCTCGTGTGTCATGAACCTGAATTCTATCAAGATGTCGTCAGTGAAGTATGGAATTGCGAAGAATGGGCAACCAAGATCGCATAGTTGATCTATAAAACAGTAAAAGCGGTCAATGACCGCTTTTTTATCGAGCGAGTAGTCTATTCTGTTATTTAAGTTTAAGATCAAATCCTTGATCACGAACCAGATTCAGCATCTCTTGACGTTTGATAAGTCCGTGTTTTGCTTTCTTTGCGATCTGTTCGCTAAAACTGTCCAAGCGCTGATTGGTATCGCGCAGATCATAATACTCCTGCATTTCCGCATCATAGTTTTTGATTTCACTCAAGTAATTTTCGAAACATACATATTCATTTTCAAATACCTTCAATTGATTTCCCATTCTGGGTTTCAATTGCGGTTCTTGATTCGGATGACCGATCGCAAGACCAACGACGGGAAAGGTCCATTTCGGAAGTTTTAGAAGATCTCGTGTTTCTTGCGGATCATTTAGAATACTGCCCAAATAAAGGGTTCCCAACTCCAACGATTCGGCTGCCGTGACCACATTTTGCGCCGCGATGCACGCATCCGTAAACGCTTGAAAGAAATGATCCATTCCAACGGTGTTCGTCGATTCTGAATTTTTTTCGATGGCGATACTGTGATTACGGAATTGATCGGCAATGAAGATCAATAACAGCGGTGCGCGTGCGACATATTCTTGTTTACACACCTTGGCAATTTTTGTCTTGAGGATAGGGTCGCTTATTTTGATGATCGAATATGCCTGCATACCGCTCGAAGTGGCTGTGCGGCGAGCGACTTCCATCAACGTATCGACGATTTCATCCGTAACAGGTTCATTCGTGAATTCACGAATGGAACGATGATCCAACTGTGTTTGTATTGTTTTGTTTTTAAGATCCATGGGTTTCTCCTTCCGAACTATTTGACATGAAATCGTCCGGTTCAACGTTATATTCGTTGACTATTTTCTTGATTCTGCAGCAATTCTGTTAGATCAAATCGATCCTTTTCTATTTTACACTTATTTGGGATCAAAGATTCGAAACTTACATCTAAATGATATGAAAAGTCGTTTTTCAATCTGAAACACAAGAATAGTTCAAAAAAGCACCCCTGTTTTCCATAAATTCCCGATTACAGAGAACTGATATCAACATGCGGTGCGTTTTACTTATTTCAATTTACTGATTGACTGTGATGAAAGCTTCTACTTTAGCTTTTACCAGATCACGGATCTGGCGAGTTCTTTCGAGTTTAACTTCCAAACTGCCGTCCAACGAAGATGGATCCTCAAGATTCCAGTCGATCGTATGCAGAGCACCCGGGAAGATCGGGCAGCGTTGACCGCTCATGGCATCACAAACTTTAATTACATAGGTATATTTTCTGCCTTCTGTGTAATAGTCGAATACGGAATTAGTTGGATTCTTACTGATATCATAGCCGATCTCCTGCATGACTTGAACGACCAGCGGGTTCAGTTTACCGGGTTCCAAACCGGCGCTTTCAGCGTGATATTTTCCTTCACCGAGTCGGTTTAGAAATGCTTCTGCCATTTGGCTTCTGGCTGAGTTGTGGATACAGATAAATAGTACGTCGATCATGTTGTTCTCCTTTTAGGTGTGTTGATTTATAAACTATCTTTTTGCGGATGCGACTTCGATTTTGGAATGGATCTGTTCTTCTTCGGTCGGTTTAAACCAATGAGTCGTCTTATTAGCAATCTTAACTAAAATAAGCATGACAGGTACCTCTGTCAGTACCCCGACGACCGTTGCCAATACGGCTGCAGATGTCGTCCCAAACAAAGCAATGGCGACTGCCACCGATAACTCAAAGAAATTGG
>Ga0209123_1004012_pt1 | contig 10479 bp, 8 predicted proteins | sample BarGraIncu00431A_FD_184500 | JGI IMG/M metagenome (GOLD analysis project Ga0209123, IMG submission 184500) | Arctic peat soil microbial communities from Barrow, Alaska, USA - Barrow Graham LP Incubations 004-31A (SPAdes) (version 2) | ecosystem: Environmental > Terrestrial > Soil > Wetlands >...
TAAGATAAAATTAGCAATTGAACTAAGCCATCTACTATAAATGCTGCTGGCAAAATAAAGGATTTCCATCCACCTTGTTTATAAAGCTCCCACATTGAAACAATTCCAATTCCAACTAAGGCAGCAATTGGCGCTGCAAGCATAGTTAAATAGTAGGGGTGGAACATACCAGATGTAAGGCTGAAATAAAGAAATACTGGTAACAACCACATTGACCATAATATTAGTCCTGACTTTCTTTTATCGTTATTGAAAGGATTTTTGAACTTTTCTTTCAGTACGGCTGCGAATAATCCAAATATAGCAAGTGGAAATAACCAACTAATTTGATCTGATAAGCTGTTATTAGAAAATAGTCTTGTAATACTAGCTTTTCCGGTATCCCCCATACCACTACCACCACTAGGTATTTTCATGCCTTTTGGTAATTCCATTCCGGCTGGTAATTCCATTCCCGATGGCATACCTTTCCCAGTGGCACCTTTTGGCATTCCGCTCATTATACCTCTGGATGCTGAAATACCGCCAAGACCCAGTCTATTCAATCCATTCCATCCAACTATAAGTTCCATTTCTGAATTGTTTGTGCTGCTATCTACATAAGGTCTGTTTGCAGCAGGTACTAAGTCTACAACTAGTGACCATGAAAATGAAACTATTAATAAAACCACGGTACCTAAAAGAAGGTGTATTATTCTTTTCTTCATAGAAACCGCGGTGGAAAGAAGATATGTTATATAAATAGCTGGAATCACCATGTAAGCTTGAAGCATCTTTATATTAAAACCAATACCCACAATAGCTAAACATATTATAAGATATTTAATTTTGCCTTTCTCAGCTGCTATAGAAATAGCCCAGCAGGCGAGTAGTAGAGTTAAGACAAGTAAGTTATCACAAGTATTATTTCTGCTTACTGCAACAAAGATTGGTGTTACTGCAAGACATAAGGCAGCGATTAGTCCTGCTGCATATCCAAAGGATTTTTTAACAAGACAATATATTACTGCAACTGAGAGTACCCCTGCAAGAGCCTGAGGAAGAAGTACACTCCAGCCACTAAAACCAAAGATTTTAGCAGAGATAGTCTGAATCCAAAAACCAAGTGGTGGTTTATCAATAGTTACAAAGCCCGAAGGATCAAAGGCTACAAAAAAGAAGTTTTTAAGGCTCATAGTCATGCTTTTTACGCTGGCTGAATAAAAAAGATTAGCATACCCCTCTAAACCTAGATTAACAAAATTCAATAATGTTGATAATAGTAAAACTAGTGATATTCCTAATGTCTTTTTTGAGAGTTTTAATTTTTTCATTTTAATTAGCTCCTTTTGTAATGAGTGTGAACAGTACAACAGTCATTCTCATAATTAATTTTAAATATAAATTCATAGTTATTTCATCGGTCCATATTTTAATTATAAATTACAAAAATTAAAAGCTAATAAACAAATAATAAAAAAACAATAAATAATAACGCTATAATATGCCATTTGGATAAGAATACTGCTATTAATACTAAGCTGAGGTCGGAGCCAAGACCATTCTTAGTTGAAAAAGAAAGAAGACCAAGTTTTAGAGTCGATTGGTACTTTGAATAGCAAACTGCAAAAGGAAGCTTAACTGAAAAACAATTCAGTAATAATTCGATAATTCAAGTTTTAAGAGAGGCATATAAGAAATTCAAAACAAAAAAAGGTGTGAGGTCATCTATTTAAGCTCTCTTAAAAAGAGTACATAATTGAAATCACATACGAAATACAAATTTATTGGTAAATATTACAATTATATATCCATAAGTTTTGCATTGTCATGTGTGGGAGAAGACATAGATAAATTCGCTAGAAGTATAAGCTTTTAATAAAACTGAGGGGAATGAAAAATTCATTACACTTGGAAAGGATGAAAGCAGTTCACCTTATGAGAGCAAATTAATATATAAGGATGCTGATGGAGAATAAAAGATAATAAACCTTTTCAATGGGGGTTTATTATTTTTTATAGTTTTTTTATAATTTGTTTATTACCTTTTAATTTTTGTAATTTATAATTAACGTATAGAACAAAATGAAATAAGTTATATGATTGTAGTGTAACTAAGTAAAGGGGAGAAAATAATATTATGAAAAAATATGAAGTAATATATTCTGTAGTGGTTCCAGTTTACAATGAAGAATTAGTATTTGAGGAATGTTATAAAAGATTAAAAAAAGTTATGGATTCAACAAAGGAAAGTTATGAGATTATATTCATTAATGATGGAAGTCGTGATAATACATTAAAAATAGGTAAAAATATCAGCAACCTTGATGCTAATATTAAAGTGTTAAATTTTTCTAGAAATTTTGGTCATCAAGTGGCTGTAACCGCAGGCATGGATTTTGCCTGCGGAAAGGCTATAGCAATAATAGATGCAGATTTGCAAGATCCACCTGAAGTAATTCTGGATATGATAAAGAAATGGAAGGAAGGTTTTGACGTAGTGTATGGTAAGCGTCTTAAAAGAAAAGGGGAGACACTATTCAAAAAAATTACATCAAAAGCATATTATAGAATTTTAAAAAATATGACTACTGTGGACATACCGGTGGATACTGGTGATTTCAGGCTTATTGATAGAAAAGTGTGTGATGCTCTAAAACAGCTACCTGAGAGGAATAGGTATGTACGTGGTCTTGTTAGCTGGGTGGGCTTTAAGCAAATTGCCGTTGAATATAATAGGGAGGAGAGGTTTGCAGGTGAGACTAAATACCCATTAAAGAAGATGATAAAATTTGCAAGTGATGGTATTACAGCTTTTTCATATAAGCCCTTGAAATTTGCTACATATATAGGTGTGGGTATGTCAATGCTTAGTTTTATATCCATTATTTTAGTTATATATCAGAAATTATTCATGGGAAGCACTACTGCTGGATGGGCATCTCTAGCAGCTATTTCATTGTTTTTTAATGGGCTTATATTAACTTTCTTAGGAATAATAGGAGAATATATAGGGCGTATATATGATGAAGCAAAAGGGAGACCTCAATATATTGTTTCTGAGAAAATTGGATTTAAAAAAGTTGAAAATGGATTGAATGTGAAAGAAGTGGGGAAGGCATAATGTTTACATTTATAGAGAAGAATATAAGCAATAAAAAATATGAATATTTGTTCAAATTTGGAATTGTAGGGATGCTAAATACAGCTGTTGACTTTCTTGTTTTCACAATTCTAAACCTAGTGGGAGTTAACTATGGGGTAGCCCAGGTAGCTGGGTACTCTAGTGGAACATTAAATAGTTATGTATTTAATAAATTTTGGACTTTTAAAAATATTGGAAACAATAAAAAAACACATCAGGAAGTCACTCAATTTATAGTTGTAAATTTATTCTCACTGGCACTTACTGAGATTGGACTAATGCTTCTAATTAATAAAGCAAATCTAAATATATATATAGCAAAGATCATTGTAATACTCTTAGCGCAATGTGTAAATTATTTTAGCTATAAGCTTTGGGTTTTTAAAAAATAATAGATATTATAAATTATTAAAATTTATGTTATAATTTTGCACAGGAGTTAGATATAAACTATACTTCTTAGATGTTAAAAATAAATAAGATGGATATAGGAGTAAATTATGTTAATTAAGTTTAAACTTTTAATAGCTAATATTATTATGACCTTTGTTCCAATAATTTTGGTTACAATTGGTATAGTTGGGATGGCTAAAATTTATACTAAAGGAATAGAAAACAATCAAGGCATAAATATAAATGGCAGCCCTTTTTCAGATTTATCAATTGAAAAATCCCCAATTTATATAGATATAAATAAGTTATCGTCACTGGATTTAGATAATAAAAAAGACTTTAAATATTTGGATAATTTGAATAACAATCTTGGAAAAACTAATAAAGGTATAATAATTAGAAAAGAAAACAATATAATATATGAATCAAAGCTAGTGAAAAATACAGATATTAATAAGCAGTTAGGCAAATATGGACAATTTGAGGAAACAAATCCGATACAACCAATGAACAATAAACAGGCTTTTTTAATAAAGCAAAAGGATATAATATTTAAAGATAAAACAAAAGGAAGCATATTTGTAGTTATGGATGCTAAAATTATGTCGAAAAATTTTAATTTGTATATTTTTAATATTTTGGCAGTTATTGTAATATTGGTTATATTAATAAATGGAGTTATTACATTATTTATATCGAGGAGCATAATTAAGCCACTAAACATGCTTAGAAATGCAACTAATAAAATCACGAATGAAAATTTAGATTTTGAGCTTAAGTACAATTCTAAAGATGAAATAGGACAACTTTGTGGTGATTTTGAGAAAATGAGAACAAGGCTAAAAAACTCAATTGAGCTTCAAAAACAATATGAGAACAATAGAAATGAACTTATATCAAATATATCTCATGACTTAAAGACCCCGATTACTTCAATTAAGGGTTTTATTGAAGGTATAATTGATGGAGTTGCAAGTTCCTCTGAAAAAAAGGAAAAATATCTTAAAGCTGCATATGCTAAAGTAAATATGGTTGACTACCTTATTGATGAATTATTTTTATATTCAAAGTTAGAAGTTAATGGACTTTCATTTGAATTTGATAATGTAAACTTAGTTGAATATTTAAAAGATTGCTTTGAAGAGTTACAACTTGATACTGAAGAAAAAGGTATTAAATTAAATTTAAATATTGATGAGGGCATTAATCCTATAGTAATTGCGGATAGAGATAAAATAAGAAGAGTGATAATTAATATTGTAGATAATGCTATGAAATATATAAAAAGAGAAAAAGGAAACATAACTATCAAACTTGAGGATAACTATGATTATGCAATAGTTTGCATTAGTGATAACGGTCAAGGGATCGACAATGAGAACCTTAATAATATTTTTGAAAGACTTTATAGAACTGATGTTTCGAGAAATTCATCAACTGGCGGAAGTGGGCTTGGTCTTGCTATTTCTAAAAAAATAATTGAAGGAAATAACGGAGAAATATGGGCGGAAAGCGTAATAGGGGAAGGAACAACTATATTTTTCACTCTAAAAAAAGTATAGTTGGAGGTGATAATGATGAGCAGAATTCTTATAATTGAAGATGAAGAGGAAATTGCAGAGTTTGAAAAAGATTATCTTGAAATAAATGGATTCACTGTGGATATTGAATATGAGGGGGAGGCGGGACTTAAAAGTGCATTAAATAAAGATTATGACCTAATATTACTTGATTTAATGCTTCCTAACATAAGTGGTTATGATATATGCAAAAAGATAAGAATTAATAAGCAAGTACCAATCCTTATTGTATCAGCGAAAAAAGAGGACATTGATATAATTAAGGGACTTGGGTTTGGTGCAAATGATTATTTAACTAAGCCTTTTAGCCCGGGAGAATTGGTAGCTAGGGTTAAGGCTCAGGTTGAAAGATATAGTAAAATAATAGATATTGGTAAGGGCATAAGTGAGAAAATTAATATAAAAGGATTAACTATAGAAAAGTTATCAAGAACTGTTTTTTTAAATGAAAAGGAAATTTCATTAACAGCGACAGAATTTGATTTGCTATATTTTTTAGCATCCAATCCTAATAGAGTTTTTTCAAAAGATGAAATATTTGTCCATGTCTGGGGAATGGAATCATTTGGAGATGTTGCATCTGTTGTTGTATATATTAAAAAACTTAGAGAAAAACTTGAAATCAGTTTAACTGATCAAAAGTATATTGAAACCATATGGGGTGTTGGATATAAATTCAAAAGGTAATTTGATTAATTATATTTAATATAAAATGGAGGAGTAATTAAATATGAAAGCAATTATTTTAGCGGCAGGGCATGCAACTAGATTATATTCATTAACTCTCAACAAGCTAAAAGTTGGTAGACAATCGGTTATAGATTATGTTATAGATAAAATTGAAACTATTAAGATGTTAACTTGAACATATCACATATCTAATGCATAAACTAATTTTAGAGGATTAAGAGGTAAGCTTAAAAAACAATCATAATTCTTTAGTATATAAGATTTACATTCTCTACCTAGTAAAAAGTTATGTACTAAAATAACTGTTTTTGGACAAAACAACCTCAATAAAATCTTTGAAATAGTTTACATAGCATTGGTATAAACCCTTTGATGGACAGACGTTAACGTGTGTCCATTTATTTTTTAAAATATGTATTGACATAAAATATTTATGGGATTATAATATATTTCGTAAGCTAAATATACGTACACGAAACAATTGCATACGAAATATATTCAAGGTGGTGATTATTTGGAAACATTGAATGAAAGTATAGAAGTTGCAAGACTTTTTCAAGAGGTTATGCAGTTATTTAAACATAGCATGACTAAAGTGTTGTGTGATACAGGTATGTCTGCACCTCAAGGTATGGTTTTAGGACTTTTAAGTAAGAAAAAGAAGCTGAAGATAACTGAACTTAGCAATGCGCTTTGTCTATCAAATAGTACAGTCTCTGGAATTATAGACAGGCTTGAGAAACAGGAAATGGTAGTACGCGAAAGAAGTGAGAAGGACAAGAGAGTAGTTTATGTAAGTATAGCGCCAAATTTTGAAGATATGCATAAAACTTTCCATAATCAGTTTGAAAAAAATCTTGCAGACGTAATGAGTAAAGGAAATGCCGAGGAAATTCACAAAATATTTGAAGGTTTAGATACACTTAAGAAGCTTTTAAAAGATCAACAAGAATAAAACAATAACAATGAGTGGGGGATGATATTTTTGATTAAATTGTTTAAGTTTTTAAAACAATACACAATACACATAATAGCAATAGTTATATTAATTTTTATTCAAGTAATTGCTAACCTTTATTTACCAACATTAATGGCCGATATAATTGATAAAGGTATAGTTCAAAAGAATGTAGTTCAAAATATTTCATTTTTGGAATATAGTGGAGCATATAAGGGGATAGATTATATTATGAGAATAGGTGCTATTATGCTGATAATTTCAGCAGGTGGTGTTATATGCTCAATTATAGCCGCATTCCTATCATCTAAAACTTCTGTTGGACTTGGTAGAATTGTTCGTAATAAGTTGTTTGCGAAAGTCGAAGGATTTTCGCTACATGAGTTTGATAAAGTTGGTACTGCTACACTTATAACAAGGACTACAAATGATGTTACTCAGGTTCAAACAGCAACCGTAATGATTTTTTCCATTATGCTTTTTGCACCTTTAACGGCTATAGGTGGTATTGTTATGGCTTTAAGAGAGGATGTAACTTTAACCTGGATTTTTGCAGTTGTAATCCCTCTACTTGGAATTATTATAGGAATAACTCTTAAATACGCTATGCCATTATTTAAATTAATGCAAGTTAAAATAGATAAATTGAACCTTGTATTACGTGAATCACTTACTGGTATTAGAGTTGTACGTGCATTTAATCGTATAAACACTGAAAAGGCTAGATTCGATGATGCTAACACTGATCTTATGAATAATGCTGTAAAAGTAAATAAAATCATGGCTTTTTTATTGCCAATAATGATGTTTATTATGAATGTTACAACAGTTGCTATTATTTGGTTTGGTGCTAAAAGAATAGATACTGGAAGTATGGAGGTTGGTTCATTAATAGCCTTTATACAATATGGGATGCAAATCTTATTCGGATTCTTAATGCTTGCTATGGTGTTTATAATGATACCAAGAGCACAAGCGTCTGCAATAAGAATAAATGAAGTATTAGATATGGAGCCTGAAATTATTGATCCAAAGATTATTAAATTAGCGGATAAAAAAAGTGGATTTGTTGATTTTAAGGACGTAACATTTAGCTACCCAGGTGCAGATCAACCAGCTATTAGTAATATAACTTTTAGTGCAAGGCCAGGTGAGACAACAGCAATTATTGGTGGTACAGGTTCTGGTAAATCAACTCTTATAAACTTAATACCACGTTTTTATGATGTCACTAGTGGTGCAATATTGATTGATGGGGTAGATGTTCGCGAAATGAGTCAAGAAAGCCTAAGGTCGAAGATAGGTTTTGTTCCTCAAAATACTGTACTATTTACTGGAACTATTGCAGAGAACATTAAATATGGTAAAGATAATGCTACTACTGAGGAAATTCAGCATGCAGCCACGGTAGCACAAGCTACTGATTTTATTAATGGAATGAAAGAAGGATATGACCATCCCATTGCCCAGGGAGGTACAAATGTTTCTGGTGGACAAAAACAACGTTTATCTATAGCACGTGCTTTAGTTAGACAACCTGAAATATATATATTTGATGATAGTTTTTCAGCACTTGATTTTAAAACTGATGCAAGATTACGTGCAGCACTTAAAAAAGAAACATCGAAATCTACAGTAATAATTATTGCCCAAAGAGTTGCAACAGTTATGGATGCAGATAGAATTATAGTAATAGATGATGGCATAATTGCAGGTATGGGAACCCACAAGGAACTTTTAACCAGTTGTAAGATATATCATGAAATTGTATCTTCACAGCTTTCAGAGGAGGAATTATCATGAGTGAAAAAAAAGGAAATAACACACCAAGAGGGGGCATGGGCGGTGGACCAATGGGATCTTTTGCAGGCCCTAAAGTAAAAGCCAAAGACTTCAAAGGTACATTAAAAAGGCTTTTAAGTTATTTAAAACCTCAAAGAACAAATTTTATTTTAGTTTTTATATTTGCAATCTTCAGTACTGTTTTTACAATAGTGGGACCTAAGATTTCAGGAAAAGCTATAACTAGATTAGTTGAAGGTATGATGAATAAATATGGGTTATTTCAGTTACATGCTCAGCAAGCTAAAATAGCAGCTGTAATAAAGGCTAATCCGGGGGCTGAAAATAGTCCTAAAGTAATTGGGGGCCTTGACCAAATTAAAGCTGGAATCTCTAAAATAATGGACATAAATGGTGGAAAGATAGATTTCACATATATACGAAACATTATTCTTTTATTACTTGGATTATATGTAATAAGTACAATTTTTGGATTTCTTCAACAATATATAATGGCGGAGGTTGCACAGAAAACTGTATACAATTTACGTAAGGAAGTTGAAGATAAGTTATCTAGATTGCCACTTAAATTCTTTGATTCAAAAACTCATGGTGAGATATTAAGTCGTGTAACAAATGATGTTGATAATATATCAACAACTCTTCAACAAAGTCTTACTCAGCTTATTACGGCGATTGTAACAATCATTGGTATTGTAGTTATGATGCTTACAATAAGCCCACTAATGACTCTAGTTGTAATTTTAACATTACCATTATATATTGTTGTGACAGCATTTGTAGCAAAACGATCACAAAAATATTTTGCAGCACAACAAAAGGAAATTGGAGAACTTAATGGTCATGTTGAAGAGATGTATACTGGTCACAAAATTGTTAAATCTTTTGGACATGAGAAAGACTCAGTACAAGAGTTTAGAAATATTAATGATAGGTTATACAATGCCGGCTATAAAGCTCAGTTTATATCTGGGATAATAATGCCTATGATGAGATTTGTTAGTAATATAGGTTATGTAGTGGTTTGCGTTGTTGGTGGATATTTAGCAACACAAGGGAAGATTACAATAGGTAATATTCAAGCCTTTATTCAATACTCTAATCAATTTACTCAACCAATAGTTCAAACTGCAAATATTGCTAATATTATTCAATCAACAGTAGCATCAGCTGAACGTATTTTTGAATTATTAGATGAAGTTGAAGAGATTGAAGAAACTGCAGATTCTAAGGTAATTGAGCTTCCAAAGGGAGAAGTTAAGTTCGAACATGTTGATTTTAGTTACAAAAAAGAGGAATCACTTATTAAAGATATGAACATTGATGTAAGGCGAGGCCATACAATTGCAATTGTTGGACCAACTGGTGCTGGTAAAACTACACTCGTTAACTTACTCATGAGGTTCTATGAAATAGATGCTGGTAAGATTTCTATTGATGGGGTCGACATAAGAGATATAAAACGTGGAGAGTTACGTAGCATGTTTGGTATGGTACTTCAGGATACTTGGTTATTTAATGGTACTATAATGGAGAACATTGCTTATGGTAGAGAGGGAGCAACAGATGAAGAAGCTATGAAGGCTGCAAGAGCTGCTCATGCACATCACTTTATTAAGACTCTTCCTGATGGTTATAATACAATATTAAATGAAGAAGCTTCTAATATATCACAAGGACAAAAACAGCTTCTTACTATAGCTCGCGCAATACTTGCAAATCCAACTATTATGATACTAGATGAGGCTACAAGTAGTGTCGATTCTAGAACAGAAGTTTATATACAAAGAGCTATGACGGAACTTATGCAAAATAGAACAAGTTTTGTAATAGCACATAGACTTTCTACAATTAAAGATGCAGAGTTAATTTTAGTTATGGATAAAGGAAGTATTATTGAGATGGGTAACCATAATGAACTTCTTGCTAAA
>Ga0209123_1004014_pt1 | contig 10474 bp, 6 predicted proteins | sample BarGraIncu00431A_FD_184500 | JGI IMG/M metagenome (GOLD analysis project Ga0209123, IMG submission 184500) | Arctic peat soil microbial communities from Barrow, Alaska, USA - Barrow Graham LP Incubations 004-31A (SPAdes) (version 2) | ecosystem: Environmental > Terrestrial > Soil > Wetlands >...
ACCGTTTATTCCGGCAAATGGTTTTTCGTGAAGTAATAAGCGAAAACTGTGACGACGGGCAACTCGTTTCATGATTGACATCATCAACAAGTTCTGGTCAACAGACAAGTTACATTCACCAAAGATAGGTGCTAACTCAAATTGGTTTGGTGCTACTTCGTTGTGACGTGTTTTAGCTGGAATACCATATTTATATGCTTCAAATTCAATATCTTTCATATATGCTGCAACACGACTAGGAACCGAACCAAAATAATGGTCATCCAATTGTTGATTTTTTGCAGATTCATGACCTAACAAAGTACGACCGGTTAACAACAGGTCAGGACGGGTTGCATACAAACCTTCGTCAATTAAGAAGTATTCTTGTTCCCAGCCTAAGAAAGCAACAACTTTTTTGACATTAGGATCAAACAGTTGACAAACTGCTACAGCTGCTTTATCAACTGCACTTAAAGCTTTCAATAAAGGAGCTTTCATGTCAAGAGACTCACCCGTATAAGAGATGAAAATTGTTGGGATTACCAATGTGTCATCAACTACGAAAGCTGGTGAAGAAGGATCCCAGGCTGTATAACCGCGCGCTTCGAAAGTGCTACGAATGCCACCACTAGGAAAAGATGATGCATCAGGCTCTTGTTGAGCAAGTAATTTTCCTGAAAAATCTTCAATAATAGCTTCACCGGGCGCACCGGCATAGTCGATAAATGAATCATGTTTTTCAGCTGTGCCGTCAGTTAATGGTTGGAACCAGTGTGTGTAATGTGTTGCACCTAATTCCATGGCCCACATTCTCATTCCGGCTGCTACATCGTCAGCTATTGCAAGATCAAGTGTAGCACCTTTATCAATAACGTTTTTTAGTCCTTTCAAAGTGTCTTTTGAAAGATATTTCGCCATAGTGGCACGATTGAAAACATATTTTCCATAGTAATCCGAAGTATTCTTCGACGGAGGACTAACAACGAGTGCTTTTTTCTTAAAAGCTTCTTCTACTGCTTTAAATCTCAATGATGACATAATTGTATTTTTTGAGGGTTATTTTTTATTGATTTTTTATGAAATTCTTGATATATTCTATCTTAATGATACAAAAGGACTACAAAAATAATTAAAATGATAGTTTTTACAGCAAAATACGGTGTCTTTCTAAAAAAAAAATATGTTGACTTTTATTTTGTATTAATATATCACATTTGACTATTGAATTGATATATAAATGCACTATAAATAATCAATATCGTATATATTGGGTAAATATTTATTCTATTATATAGCAATTTAAAATAACGTTCAAGTCTACAAAGATACACAATTTTGAGCGTATTTTGTACTATTAATTCTCAATTAGTTGTAGAATTAATTTCGTTATTCAGGTTGGTGTTTTATCTAGATTTTTTTAGTTTGGAAAATAGACAGGCCATTTCTCACGAGGTGGCCTGTCTGAAACAATAAAACTAAAAAACACACGATTAGTTGCGAGCAGTTTCACCGTGTATATTTTGATTGAAAATGTTGTTTATCACTAATTGAATAATGAAAACAATTGATTCAAACTAGATTTTCAATCTTGTCAAATCTCCTTTTGACAACTATTATAATGCCTTATTTCAAATTTTAATAAATGAATGCTTTACATGTTTATTTTCTGCTTGATTAATCGAAATTATTATAAGCAGTTTCACCATGTTGAGTTTCATCTAAACCAATTGCTTCATGTTTATCTGTTGCACGGATACCAACTAATTTTTCAGTAATTTTAAATAGTATAAATGTTCCAATTCCGGAATATATTATTGTAACTCCTACAGCTAATAATTGTACCCACAATTGATGCAAATTACCGTATGCAGCGCCACTATAAGCTGATTGAATAGCTGGTGAAGCAAGTACACCTGTCAGTATAGCACCAATTATACCACCAATTCCATGAACACCAAATGCATCCAACGAATCGTCATATCCTAATTTAGGCTTCACATACGCAACCATTACAAAACAAACTATCGAAACTACAACACCAATAACCAATGCTCCCGGAATACCTACAAATCCTGCAGCAGGAGTTATGGCAACCAATCCTGCAACAGCTCCGGTACTTATTCCAACGACAGTCGGTCTTTTATCGATAAACCAATCTAATAATGCCCATGTAAGAGCTGCAGCTGCAGCTGCAATGTGAGTTACCATCAATGCGTTACCTGCAAGTCCATCGGCAGCTAAGCCACTACCGGCATTGAATCCAAACCAGCCTACCCAAAGTAATCCGGCTCCCATAACGACGTAAGTGATGTTGTGAGGTGGTAATGCATGTCCTTTATAATCGCGACGTTTACCGAGTAAAAGTGCTGTAACAATAGCAGCAATACCGGCGTTAATGTGTACAACTGTACCACCGGCAAAATCCAACGCACCCAACTTAAATAACCATCCGTCGCTGGACCATACCCAGTGAGCCACAGGATTGTAAATGAAAATCGACCAAAGTATTGAAAAAACAACAAAGCCTTTAAAGTTAATACGTTCGGCGAAAGCTCCAATAATTAATGCTGGTGTAATAACCGCAAACATTCCCTGGAACATAATAAATACAATGTGAGGAATTGTTCCTACCGAACTTCCATCAGCAGCTAATTGAGAATGCGATATAAAATATGGACTTAAATCGCTTATATTTATGTTGTTAAGAAAAGCCCAGTTGAATCCTCCTATAAATGGTTTTAGAGCTTCGATAGAGTTTGATCCAAAAGCATTGCTATAACCAATTATTACCCATTCTACGCTGATTACAGCTACCAGGAAAAATATTTGCATAAATACATTTAATACGTTTTTACGACGTACCAAACCACCATAGAATAATGCTAATCCGGGAATGGACATTAATAATACAAAAGCTGTGGCAACTATCATCCAGGCAGTATCACCCGAATTTATACTTGGAGCAACTGCCGGCGCAGCTGTTTGAGCCGATAGTGTTGAATTAGATAACGCCAAAAGGGCTGTTGCAAATAGAATATATTTTTTCATTTTCATTTATTCGTAACTTCAGAATTTTTCGTTTTTTTTACATCTTCTTTATTAAACAATGCTTCAGGACCCGATTCGCGTGTACGAATGCGAAATGTATCTTCAATATCGTAAACGAAAACTTTTCCATCGCCGGTTTCGCCTGTCCAGGCAGAATCAAGAATAGCGTTAACTGTTTTTTCCAGGTTTATGTCCCTGACAACTATTGAAAGCATTCTGCGATGAATGTAATTCGATTGAAAAACCTGACCACGAACTATCTGTTCTTCGGTTGATTTTCCAAGTCCGGTAACGTCCCAATAAGTAAACCATTCGATGCCGGCTTCATATAAAGCCTCCTTTGCATCTTCAAATTTTGATTTACGAATAATTGCTTCAATTTTCTTCATGTCATTTTTTGTTTAGTAATTTATATTGTTATGATTAATTGATCTACACTTTTCTATAACAAAATCTATATGACTTTTGTGCATTTTTATGCGATAATCTTTTTATTCTCGTCGTATAATTAATTCGAGTGCAAAAGTATATTATTATTATCAAACTACAAAGCAAAAAGACAAATATAATTCATAAAAAGCTACATTAAGGTATTAAATCAATAATAATGGTGACATAAATGTAGTAAATAATCAAAAATGCTGACAATAAATATATTTTTATTTGCAAATGTCTGTTTTATGGAGAATATTGATTGGAAAATAGTAGATAGGTTTATTAGTTTCCAACTATTACTCTTATTGATATAAAAATAGACAGGCCATTTCTCACGAAATAGCCTGTCTGAAATAATAAAACTAAAAAACACACGATTAATTGTAAGCAGTTTCACCGTGTTTGGGGAATGTCTGAATTATATTGATTGCCTTACTAATAAAAAAATCTTTCGATGATCATGTACGTAAAAGCACCTGCCAAATAACCTATTAATGCTAACCAACTTATTTTCTTTACATACCAGAAAAAGTCAATTTTCTCCATTCCCATGGCTGCAACTCCTGCGGCTGATCCTATGATCAGAATACTTCCACCTGTACCGGCACAAAATGCTAAAAACTCCCATATATAACTATCCATTGGATATTGCGTCATATTGTACATGCCTTGTGTGGCTGCAACTAACGGTACATTGTCGATAATTGCAGATGATAGGCCGATTGACATTACAATAACACTGAGATTGCCAATGGCTTTAGTAAGCCACATAGCCAAAGTGGTCAAAATTCCGGAACTTTCCAGTGCGGCAATTGCCATTAATATGCCAAGAAAAAACAAGATGCTGGAAATGTCTATCTTATGCAATGCATTAACAAGAGTCAGATGTTTCTTTTCTTCGTGATCAACTGCTTTATGCATGATTTCGGTGATTATCCATAACAATCCTAATCCCAATAACATTCCCATAAATGGTGGGAGATGGGTATATGTTTTGAATACCGGAACTAATATCAAAACAAGAAGTCCTAAAATTAAGATAGTTTCCTGTTTCTTTCTTGAAAGTATGTGGTTTGTCGAAAGTGGTTTTATTGTAACACGTTCCACTTTCCCCTGCAATTGGAAAGAAATGGCAATTAGTGGAATAATCAAACAAACTAAACTTGGAAGAAATAGTTTTTGCATTATATTCACTGTCGATATCTGACCGCCAATCCATAACATGGTGGTTGTTACATCACCAATTGGTGTCCATGCACCACCAGCATTAGCAGCAATTACAACTATCCCGATAAAAAGTAGGCGGTCATCGTGATTTTTAATGAGTTTTCGAAGCAACGAAACCATTACTATCGTGGTAGTTAAATTATCAAGGATTGCTGAAAGAAAAAAGGTGATAAACCCGACAATCCAAATTAATTTTCGTTTATTCGTTTGAGAAATAAAGTCGGTAATAATTTCAAAACCATCATGGGTGTCAACTAATTCCACAATGGTCATTGCTCCGAGCAAGAAGAATAAAATGCTTGAAATATCGCCCAAATGCATTAAGAGTGATTCGTTCACCTGCAATTTGTTCGAAGAGAAGAATATGTATGTTACCCAACATAAAACACCTGTTATGATAGCCGATGCGGTTTTGTTTATTTTAATATTGTTTTCGAATGCAATTGCTGCATAGCCGACACAGAAAATCAGGAGAAGTATTATTGTCATGTTTTTGATTGTTTTATTAATAATTGCAAAAGTATAACTATTAATTGAAGCTGTGAAATAACCAGATGTGTGTTTTTTATTGTTCTAATTTTCTTTTCAGATATAAACTCAAAAACTTGACATTTAGTTTTAATTATTGCGTTATTTAAATAAGCAGGCCATTTCTCACGAAATAGCCTGCCCTAAACAATAAAACTAAAAAACACACGATTAGTTGTAAGCAGTTTCACCGTGTTTGGAAAGTGAAAACGAGTCATCCTGGTTTCTTTTCTTGTTTGGTGACTCTTTTACACCTATAATAATCTCTTTTACCTTAAAGAAAATATATGTCATAATTTAATTGAAATGAAAGGTGGAATTTATCTGCTGTAAATAACAGTGCTGGCAAGATAATAAAACCTCAGAATAAATACCACCAATTCGTTTTACTTACGTTTATATGCTCGACTAATTAATGTGAAAGAGGAGTCTCAGAATTTTTGTCTAGTTTGATACCTGCATAACCTTCAGTTCCCATTTCAGGTACATCAAGACCTTCAAGTTCATCTTTGGCACTTACTCTTAATCCACCAGTTACCAGGCTTGTTAATTTAAATACAGCCCAACCAATTGCTGCAACATAAATGATGTTAGTTGTAACACCGATTATTTGAGCTAAGAACTGACTTGCATCGCCATAGAATAAACCTGTTACAGTGCCTTTAACGCCATTCCAGCCGTCGCCATAAGTACCATCAGCAAATAGTCCTAATGCAATCATACCCCAAGCTCCGTTTACACCGTGTACGGCAACTGCACCAACAGGATCATCAATTTTAAGTTTTTTCTCAATAAAGAATGCTGCTTCAATAACCAATACTCCGGAAATTAATCCGATAAGAGCAGCTGATTGAACACTTACAAAGGCACAAGGAGCAGTAATAGCTACTAAACCGGCCAACATACCATTGATCATCATAGAAGGATCCGGTTTTTTTGTTTTAAAGAGCCACATGTAAAGCATTGAAGCAAAAGCACCTGTTGCCGAAGCAATCATCGTATTCACAGCAATAACACTTATTCTTAAATCACCACCTGCCAATGTTGAACCAGGGTTGAATCCAAACCATCCAAATGCAAGTATAAATGCCCCTACAACCGCCATTGGGATGTTATGTCCCGGTATTGCGTTTGGTGAACCATCTTTATTATATTTTCCCAAACGGGGTCCAATCATTTTTGCTCCAACAAAAGCAAGAACACCACCAGTCATGTGAACTACAGAAGAACCTGCAAAGTCTACTGTTCCGTGTCCTATACCGAACATATTACCAAGTTGTGACAACCAGCCACCTCCCCATACCCAGTTTCCATAGATAGGATAAATTAATGCACCAACAAGAATTCCATAAATTGCGAATGATGAGAATTTCCATCTTTCAGCCATTGAACCGGTTGGAATTGTTGCTGTTGTATCCATAAATACCATTTGGAAAAGGAATAATCCGAAAACGGCAACATCATAAGTTCCTGTCAGGAAAAATCCTTTTGTTCCAAACAAACCAAATGTATGTCCGAATAAGTTTATTGTAAATTCATTGGCCAGTCCACCAAATCCGCCTAATGTCCCCAATGAACCAACTCCACCAAACATTATCGCAAATCCACTTATAAAGAATCCTATCATACCTAATGCATATACCATCATGTTCATCGACATGGTATGTGCAGCATTCTTTGCACGGGTTAAACCTGTTTCAACCATGGCAAATCCTGCTTGCATAAACATTACCAGGAAACCGGTTATTAATAACCATACCATATTAATGGCTACTTTGTTATGACCTGCTTGAGTTGCAATTTCATCCATAGTTGGTTGACCCGGTTTTGCTGCTGTTACATCACTTGCTGTTCCTGTAGTCACACCGCTTGGATCGGCTGCCTTCTCCGCGTACACATAGCTTGAAGCAGAAGCTGTTAATACCATTAGTAGTATTAAAAATATATACTTTTTCATATTTATTTCTCCTATTTTAAAATGAGTTTCTAAGTTTAATCTTCTTTGTTATATAATGATGCATCTCCTTTTTCATTGTTTCTGATTCGATAAGATTCGACGATGTCAGAAACAAAAATCTTTCCATCACCAATAACACCAGTTTTTGCTGATTTCAGAATTGCATCAATCGTTTTTTGCAAATTAATATCGCGTACAACAATTGTAAGTAACTGACGTGAAATAAAACTGGTGTCATAAACTGTTCCTCTGTAAGAGTGTTCGCCTTTTTCTACTTCGTTACCGACACCTGTTGCATCCCAGTAAGAAAAGAAATCAATGCCTACTTCGCGTAGAGCTTCTTTAACCTCATTGAATTTTGAGGTTCGAATAATTGCTTCAATTTTTTTCATTTTTTTCTAGTTTTAAAATGATTAATAATTTTGTGTAGTTTTTTAGTCTATATTTAGTCTAAAATAATTATAATGTTATACCTGCTACGAAATACAATGAAGTTGGTTTATCTGCTCCTGTAACATCTTTATTACTAAGGTTGGCACCTAAAATAACATAAACAGGTAAACTAAACTTATCTGTAATAACTATTGATTTACTTACTTTTATCCCTATGTTTGTCAAAGCAAATCCGGAAGTGTTATAAACATTTGCACTTTTGAAAAGCGATGCTCCACAAAATACTTTTGCAAAGGCTGTAATAGGATAACTTAATTCAGCATAAGTTGATAAGGCAGCTTTCCCTGTTGATAATGTATCAGATCCGGCAAACATTGTATTCACTGAAATTCCCAATGGAAATTTTTCAGGTCCGCTATAAGCCAATGAAGCTTCAAATAGGTGATCAGTTCCTTTACCGTAGAAGAAATAACCTTTAGGATGTGCAAATCCCCAGTTGTAATCAGTTACAGTTAAAGCCAACGCACTTGAAAAAGCATAAGTTGCATACAAGTCCACTTCTTTGACGTTACCTAAAAAACTACTGGAAGCCCATGATCCAACTGTTAAACCACCTGTAGTAAATGAAACGTATGGTTGAATGTTTGGAGTTCCTTTTGTACCTTCCTGTGGAACACCCCGCCATACATAGGAACTAACAATGTCAGCACCTGTTGAAAAACCTTGAGCTTTAATGCTCGAAACTGCTAATACTGCAATCGCGCAGATTGCTAAAACTTTCATCTTTTTCATACTTGTAAAATTTTAATTTATAATAAAAAACTATTTGTGTTTTTGAGTTTAATTTGTGTTTGTTTTTAATAATCTCATAATTTCACTTTTTCTCTGATTACTTCCAAAAGTGATATAGGAAATCGATATCTAATTCATGTATATCGCTGCGTTTTATTTCGTGTTTTTTTAATCGTTTATCATTTTGTTTCTAATACATTGCAAAAATAAGCACAATGCTAGCAATTAGCAATAAAAACTATCAAAAAGAAAGAAATTAAATAGTATAGATTGCAATATGATATTATATATCTGAATCATGTTACATTTAGTTGGTCTATTGGTCTGTTTAGTTTCAAATTGTAATTATAGTTGACTAAATAATTACAGATTTTTCTTTTCGTGTATCCGAAAAATTACTGATTTTTTAGCTATTTTTATGTTCTTGAGCAGAAAAAAGCCACATTAAGGGTGCCATTTATAAGATTTGATTTTAATTGTAAGTTTTCACATGCAATTTTATGACTTTATACAGTCATTCAAACATGCATTATTTTAACGTATTAGTTCAAAATATCATTAAAAGTGTTTATTCCATTTCTTTTTGATAGTAAAATCTGTTTTTTGCTTTCTTTTTATATTTGGAACATAGTTAAAACTATCAAATAGAATAATAATACGTATAATTATAATCAAATAGCAATTTAATATATATTAAAACTATCAAATCGATATATTGTATAACTTTTAGTACCTTTGTCTCCGAAACAATTAAATAACTAAAAAACAGATTAAAATGAAAGTAGAACAAGTTCTTGACAATTTAAAAAGAAGATTTCCTAATGAACCGGAGTATCATCAAGCAGTAGAAGAAGTATTGCATTCCATTGAAGAAGTGTACAATGCACACCCCGAGTTCGAAAAGCAAAACATTATCGAACGAATTTGTATTCCCGAACGTATTTTCACGTTTCGTATCACTTGGGTAGACGATAAAGGCAACGTTCAAACCAATATGGCTTATCGAATTCAACACAACAACGCCATTGGACCTTACAAAGGTGGTATGCGTTTTCACGCTTCGGTTTGTCCATCTATCCTCAAATTCTTAGCTTTCGAGCAAACATTCAAAAATGCGCTTACAACCCTTCCAATGGGTGGTGCAAAAGGCGGTTCAGATTTTAATCCAAAAGGAAAATCAAATGCTGAAGTAATGCGTTTTTGCCAGGCGTTTATGATAGAACTATGGCATCACATTGGTCCTGAAACCGATGTTCCTGCCGGTGATATTGGTGTTGGTGGTCGCGAAGTAGCATTTATGTACGGTATGTACAAAAAACTGGCCCGCGAAAATACAGGCACATTTACAGGTAAAGGACTGGAATTTGGTGGTTCACTTATTCGCCCGGAAGCTACTGGTTACGGTAACATTTACTTTTTGATGAACATGCTGAAAACAAAAGGTATCACAAACTTGAAAGGACAAGTTGTGGCAATTTCAGGTTCAGGAAATGTGGCTACATACACAGCTGAAAAAGTGATTGAATTAGGCGGTAAAGTAATTACTTTATCTGACAGCAACGGTTATATCTATGATCCTGCAGGTATTGACAATGAAAAATTAGCTTACGTGCTCGAATTGAAAAATGAATACCGTGGACGTATTAAAGAGTATGCCGACAAATACAATTGTAAATATGTTGAAGGCGGACGTCCCTGGGCTGAAAAATGTACCATCGCTTTACCATCGGCTACACAAAACGAATTGAATGGCGAAGATGCTGAAATTCTTATAAAGAACGGATGTATTGCCGTATCGGAAGGTGCTAATATGCCTTCTACCCCTGAGGCAATATCAGTATTTTTGAAAAACAAAATCTTTTATGGTCCTGGTAAGGCTGCCAATGCAGGTGGTGTATCAGTTTCAGGATTAGAAATGTCACAAAACTCTATGAAATTGAGTTGGTCGAAAGAAGAAGTGGATGAAAACCTAAAAGGCATCATGGCCAGTATTCACAAATCGTGCGTAAAATATGGAACTCAAGCCGATGGTTATGTAAATTATGTAAATGGAGCAAATATTGCTGGTTTCATGAAAGTGGCCAAAGCCATGATGGCGCAAGGAATCTTGTA
>Ga0209123_1004018_pt1 | contig 10463 bp, 7 predicted proteins | sample BarGraIncu00431A_FD_184500 | JGI IMG/M metagenome (GOLD analysis project Ga0209123, IMG submission 184500) | Arctic peat soil microbial communities from Barrow, Alaska, USA - Barrow Graham LP Incubations 004-31A (SPAdes) (version 2) | ecosystem: Environmental > Terrestrial > Soil > Wetlands >...
TTAATCAATAAATCTTCCTTAGATATAAATCCAAAACCAGTTTCACTAATATCTTTTATTTTTACAAAATATTCATTCAAATTCCCATTTAAATATACTTCTATTGGCAAAGAATCCCCAATGTATAATCTAAAAGCTCCACGTCTGTTATATTGTTTACTTTCTAAATCAGAATCATTAATACGATAATAATAATGATCTTTATATAAAATTGTTTCCATTTTAACATCGTTCCAAATAGATAGCTCGCCTAAAATTCGAAAAATTATATTGATACCTTGTTCTTTTGTTATTTTTAACTTTCTTCCATCAATCTGTACTTCAGCTAATATTAGTATTTCTCCCTTTACGCCTAGCACTCTACTTGGAAATTCGTAGGTATTATTACTGTAAACAACTTGTAAATTGATTGCACTTCCATTCTGTAACTCCCACAATTTCATTATTCATAGCTCCCATCTACTCATAATCTAAAAATAACGCCACCACTTATCACTTCAATTATTGCAGTCCCTCCTGCTAAAATTGTATGAAAATAATTGATATAAGTATACTCTATTTTTATATTGTTATCAATAAAATTGCAAATATATTCAATGATTTATTTATTGAAATATGCGTCTACTATCTTTTTAGCAACAGCCTGTGCACTGGCTACATTTGTATAGCCACCTTCAAGAATGACGCTTATTGCAATCTCCGGATTTTCTTCTGGTGCAAAACCAACAAACCAGGAATGATAATTCTCACTACTATCATATTGTGCAGACCCTGTCTTACCTACCATTTTGTAGGATGCATTTTTAAAACTACTCCCTGTTCCTATTGTAACCACTGATCTCATGTATCCCGTAAGGATTTGAGCCTCTTGCTCTGTCATTAACTTTTTATATTCTATAGGATCATACTGCTGAACAATTTGATTATCAGAATTCACAACCTTATCCACAAGATATGGTTGCATCATAACACCTTTATTCGCAATCGTTGCTACTATCATTAAATTAAGCATTGGCGTAATCAGTGTTTTACCTTGTCCAATTGAAGTTTCCATTATCTCACTTACATTTGAATTTGTATCCAGTTGAAAGCTACTTTTATTGTATTCAATGCCTATCGGCAAATCATTATTAAAGGAAAACGATTCACATAAAGATCTATATTTTTGAACATTCAGTGTTTGTCCAATCGTAGCAAATGCTGAGTTACATGAATTTGCAAACGCACGATTCAAATCTTCGCTTCCATGTGCTGTTTCATTAAAACAATGGATTGTAGATGCGCCCTTCGTCGTTGTGCTACCAGAACAATTATAACTAAAGTTGTTATAGTTAGGATTTTCTCGCAGATATTCAATTGTTGTTAATATTTTAAATGTTGAACCAGGTGGATAAAGTCCTTGCGTTGCTCTGTTTAAAAGTACTGAGTCGGCGCTATCATAAGTAATCCACTCATTCATCATAGCATCGGCCTCGTTGGGATCATAATCCGGTTTTGATACCATAGCAAGAATCTTTCCTGTGGATGGCTCCATTACTACGACAGCACCTTTATTATCTCCTAATGCCTTAGATGCAGCCTGCTGTAACGTAACATTTAATGTTGTTACGACATTATCACCAACTGCTTTTGTACTGCTAACATCATTTGCAATCTCTTCTATAACATTCGACTTTGATGAAAGTAAAAAGAAGTTAGATAATTTCTCAATTCCAGACTTACCATGACTTTCAAGTCCAACTACATGACTAAATACACTTCCATATGGATAAACGCGGTTTTCATTGCCATCTGCATCAGTAGTAGTAGAAGCTAAGACATTACCATCCGCGGATAATATTTCACCTCGAACCACTTTCGTAGATAAATTATCAATTCTTTTGTTATACGCATTATTAATTACTTCAGGCCCAATAAATGCATTGAAATAGATCAAATATCCAGTCAGTATCATAAAAAGCCCAACAAAAATAAAAGAAATTATATTAGTTTCCTTATTTCTAATCTTCTTTTCATATATATCACTATCTATTTTTTTCCTTTTCATTGACTTTAACTTTTCCAGTTTTTCTTTCTGCTTCATTGGATTCACCTTCATCTTGTCTCATAATATACATTCCATTTATAATCGCGAATAAAATAATACTGCTAATCATTGAACTACCACCATAACTCACAAATGGTAACGTTACACCTGTAAGTGGTATTAGTTTCATCACTCCACCGACTGTGAGGAATACCTGAAATCCATAAGTTACAGCTAATCCAACTGCGACCAATCTGTAAAAATTTGTTTTACACATTGATGCAATATTCATCATAAGCATCAAACAATTAAGACAAATCAATATAATACAAATTGAAAAAACGACTCCAAATTCTTCGGTAATTGCAGAAAACATAAAATCTTTTTCAGCTACGGGTATTTTGTATGGCATTCCCGCACATAGGCCAACTCCAAACCAAGAACCCATCCCGATTGAAAATAGAGATTGGGTAATCTGATAACCTTGGTCATCAATATAAGTCCATGGATCTAACCAAATCAATACTCGCGTTCTAACATGGCTAAATAATTGATATGCAATACAAGCTGACACTGAACCAGCTACTAAGCCGCCTAGCAAATACATCGTCTTTTTCGTTGCTTCATACAGCATCATTAAATATACAACGAAAAATATAAGTGCAGCACCTAAGTCATTAGAAGCGACAAGAATTAAGACATGAGCCGCCGCCACTACTGTAGTGATTACTATCTGCCTAAAATCAGTAGACTTATTAAACATTGATGCTATAAACATCACGAAAATTATTTTTACAAATTCTGCCGGTTGGACTGAGACTACCCCTATTGTTAAGACTAGATTTGCGCCAAATATCCTGCTTCCAAGCAATACCGAAAACAGTAATACAAGTCCCATTATACAATATAACCAGGCAAATTTTCTGAAACTTCTAACTTTTTTTAATAACCATGGCACAAAAAATGCGATGATTGTTCCAACAACCGCAATCATAAACTGTTTTTCACATTTATCATAGGAAAGCCTTGCAAGCATAATAAAGCCGATTGACATTAACATGCACATGTTATTAATCAGTAATCTTGAAGCCTTTGGATATACATTGTCATATATTGCGATGATTACAAATAAGAATACGAATTGCTCAAGGTACAAAATAGCAAACTCCATATTTTCATCTTGCAGATAAAGTATTAAGTATCCAATAAAATGCACTGTAAACATAATAAAATTTTGTAATCTATAGATGTGTCTTCTCTTTTTTTCATTATGTATTGTTGAGCCTCTATAAGATGCATATGTATAATACATTAATAAAAACGCAAATATATATTTTGATAATTCAAAAAATATCTCTTTCAATCTACCTACCTCGACTAATCCACACCTCTAAGGAAGTGTCCTCTTGTGAAATCCTTTAAAGAATTTTCAACATTATCTCTCGTCACATATGCTTTAATTGCATCTTCTATTACACATCTAGCTGTATTTTTGTCTTCATATGTCAAACTAATCCTTACCTTTTGTGGAGCTAAAGATAATACCTCTTTCGTTTTATCAATAATATAAAGAGGACTTGTATTATAAATTGTATTATAACAGTAAGTACAATTATTCTTAATGGCAAATTGTTTATTTTTTCTGTCCTTCAAATATATAATTGATCCTTTTTTATCACAAGTTCCCACGGTTTTATTAACGCATTGCGCTGATATCATCATCGGTATATAACCATATACAACTAATTCTGAATTAGAAATATTTAAATGCTTTAATTCTTTTTCATTTAATTCCATTGGAGCAGTGTCATATAAAATCTTAAGTCTATCTGGAATTTCTAGTTTATTATATTCATCTCTTGCAAGACTGTTGTACGTATATACATTATAATCCAAAATCAAATTAATAACTATACTATTATTAATTTCAATGTTTTCTACATAGTCTCTAAAAAATTGTACTTCTTCAAGATTTTTAATCACAAAGCCATCTCCATTCATTTCAAGTATTTCTTTTATGTTATCGTCAAAATATTTTTTTGTTTTCAATCTGAATATATGAGGCATAATGAAATATACTTTCTTATTGGCTTTTTTGCATTCTGAAACCGAATTCTCTAACTCTAAAACATCTCGATACTCTGATAATTCAAGATATATTCCCTCAACATCTCCATAAGCTAGTACCGTTTCCAATAAGCCTTTATTTTCCAAAGAAACGTTAATTTTAATATTATTATCCGACTTATTAATATTATAGCCATCAGCCTTGGTGAATCTTGTCTTTATCAATAAACTATTATCCGGCACACATGATCTTTTATATGAATCACAAAGCTGTTTTTCCATAGTTTCTATTGCACTTCTTCTCAAATCATTCAGCTTTTGAATGGGTATAAATATATTATCATCCATATTAACTGCAAGATTATCAAATGTATATATAGTTCCTCCTGTTTTGACAAGTTGCTTTTTCACTCTTTCAATATCCATTGGCTGTTTTTGCGCTGATTCAATAATATCATCTTTTACAGTTGCACTTGCCCTTACTTTACCATTACTACCAAGTTGTCGTATCGAAAGGCTTGCTGGCTTTCCAAGGAAAAGCTCCAAACTTCCTTCTAATATTTCCTTTTTCTGTGTATCAATATATTTGGTTTTAATTTCTTCTATTAAAGAATTGTTTTTAGTTCTATAGATAAAATCACCTGCATTTAAATCATACTTATGAGGTACATTAAGAATGATTTTCCCGTTTTTACTAACTTTATATTTATTCGTATATACAAAATCATTGCCAATTTCAAACACATCCCCACCATCAATGTCTTCAAGTACTCTACAATTGATACAACCCTTATTGTTACTTATCACTTCTAGTGCCTTAGTCCCTTGATGATTCGGTCTAGTCAAAGAAATCATTGATTTTCCAGTTTCATCAACATAGTATCCCTTGGTAAATCCACCTCTATTGTATAAATCCTTTAATGTATTTAAATCCGCATCAGACACTTTATATTTGTCTGAACCATTTTCCATATACTTGTCCACATATTTTCTATACATACTGACAACTCCAGCTGTATACTCACTGCTTTTCATTCTTCCTTCAATTTTGAGGGAATCAACTCCTGCATCAAGCACTTGTGGCAGTATTGATAGTGCACACATATCTTTTGGACTTAGTACATATTTTTCACTGTTATTACCAATTACCGATTCATTCTTTATTACATCGTAGGGAAGTCTACAGGGTTGGGCACATCTACCCCTGTTGCCACTTCTACCACCAATCAAGCTGCTCATCAAGCACTGTCCCGAGTAACAATAGCAAAGTGCACCATGAACAAACCCTTCTATCTCAATATCAACATTATTATCAATATCCTTAATCTCATCAATATTTAATTCTCTAGAAGTTACTATCCTTGATGCTCCAAGATTTTTTAAAAGTTTCGCCCCTAGTACTCCTGTTGTAGTCATCTGCGTACTTGCATGAATATGCAACTGAGGAAAATACTCCTTTACGAAATTTAACACACCCATATCTTGAACAATAACCGCATCTAACCCATTTTCATAATATGGTTTTAAGTAATGATATAACTGCTCACTAATTTCATTGTTTTTCAACAAAGTATTTACCGTTAAATATACTTTTTTATCATGAATATGAGCAACATCAATCGCTCTTAATAACTCTTCCTCAGAAAAATTATTTGAAAATGCTCTTGCACCAAAAGCACTTCCGCCTAGATATATAGCATCTGCTCCAGCATTGATTGCAGCAATAAAACTATCATAGGAACCTGCTGGTGATAAAACTTCAATATTTTTTTTCAAAATATACTCCTCTATAACTCCAATATATAACAATATACAAAAGGGCTCTCAGAGCACATATACACTCCAAAGATACCCTTCTGTAATTTCTTATGTATAATTCTATTTTTTTGAATCTTCTAATTCTGTTTCCAGTCTTACAATACTTTTTTGATAATTATTAATCTCTTCCCTAAGTTCTTGTATCTCCTTATTCGATGCATCATTCTTTATCTGTGCAGCTATAAGTTCGTGCTTGAGGTCATAGATTTCCTTATCTCTATTATCAATATCCGCTTCTAGGGTATCAGCCAGTTTCTTTGCTTTAAAATAATCATCCGCTATATTAAGATACAATAAATTACACCTTACTTCAACTGAGTGTCTTCTAAATGAATCGTCTTTGTTAAATTCAGACAGCTTGTTATTAATATATACAGCAACCTTTTGTAAATATTCTTCACTTTCATATCCACTAAGTGTGAACACTTTCCCGCCAATTATAACCTCTGTATTATTCTTTGATGACATAACTGTCCTCCTCATAAAAGCCACATATTGTGGTATAACTAAATTATAAAATATTATAACACAATATTATGAGTTGTGACAAGAAGATTATCTATTCCGTTATCCTTTTTAGCCCAAGGTTCGCATACGCTTCATCGGTTGCGACTCTACCTCTAGATGTTCTATTAATAAATCCGTTTTGAATCAAATATGGTTCATACACATCTTCTAATGTTCCTGCATCTTCACCAATTGAGGCCGCTATTGTATCAAGTCCTACTGGTCCCCCTGCAAACTTATTAATAATAGTAGATAATATCATTCTATCATTTTTATCTAAGCCATCTTTATCGACATCTAGTAGTTCTAATGCATAATCAGTAACTTCTTTTGTTATTTTTCCATCGTACTTGACCTGTGCAAAATCTCTTACGCGTTTCAATAATCTATTTGCAAGTCTTGGCGTACCTCTAGATCTTCTTGCGAGTTCATGTGCCCCTTCATAATCAATATCAACACCAATCACTTTAGCTGACCTTGTGATAATTGTTTCAAGCTCAACGACATTATAAAAATCCAATCTATTAACCACACCAAATCTATCTCTTAGTGGTGCTGTTAAAAGTCCCGCTCTTGTAGTTGCTCCAACCAATGTAAACTTAGGTAAATCTAGTCGAATTGATCTTGCTGAAGTGCCTTTTCCAATCATGATATCAATTGCATAATCTTCCATTGCTGGATACAGAACTTCCTCTACTTGTCTATTAAGTCTATGAATTTCATCTATAAAAAGTACATCTCCTTCTTGTAAATTATTAAGTATTGCCGCAATTTCTCCCGGTCTTTCAATTGCTGGTCCTGAAGTTATCTTCATATTAACGCCCATTTCATTGGCAATTATTCCTGCAAGCGTAGTTTTTCCTAAACCCGGTGGTCCATAAAACAAAACGTGATCCAACGAATCACCTCTTGCCTTAGCTGCCTCAATATATATCTTCAGATTATTCTTGACTTTTTCTTGTCCAACATAATCCTCTAGGGAAAGTGGCCTTAAATTATTTTCGATCTTTTCTTCTTCCGCCAATAATTCTGTAGAAATCACTCTTTTTTCCATTCGTTTCTCTCATTCTACCATAAAGTAATAGTTACTATTATAAAAATGCCAGTTTTTTCAAAGCTTCTTTAAGAATATGTTCTGAATCTTTATTATCCAAATCTTCAACTTGTTTGACTGCCTTAATCGCCTCTGCACTCCCATAACCTAATGCAACAAGTGCTTGGATTGCTTCATTCTTACCGCCACTATAACCCAATTCTTCATTATTATGTGCAAGCTTCATCTCGAAAGCATCTTCAAGCTTAAACTTGTCCTTTAACTCAATAATAAGTTTTTGTGCTGTCTTAGATCCAATTCCTGGAGCACTCGATATTAACTTGACGTCATCTGCTAACACAGCAAATCTAAGTTCATCAGGTGTGATTGTAGATAATATTCCAAGTGCGCCTTTCGGACCAATTCCATTCACTGTAATCAACAGTTTAAAAACTTCCAAATCATCTCTTGTAAGAAAGCCATATAGATTCATCGCATCTTCTCTTACATACAAATACGTAAACACCTTAAGTTCAGTTCCAACCCTCGGAATTCTTGATATCAAAGAAGCTGGAACGCGTATATTGTAGCCGATTCCATTACTCTCAACCACTATTGTGACATCAAACACTTCCGTCAGTTCACCTTTTATATATGAAATCATAATGCTCCCGTCTAATCTTATTGTATATATCATATCACACCAGAACATATGTTTCAATATTAATTTATTTTGAACTCTCTGCAGTTTTACCGACCATATAATTAATGAATTGCTGAGCTGTTCTTCCCGAAATACCACCATGGCTAAGCTCCCATTTATTAGCCTCCGCACATAATTTTTCATCCGACATCTCTAAATTTATTTTTTTAGCAAGCATTATTACTATATTATAGTACTCTTTCTGTGTTGGCTTAGAAAAATTGATTGTTACACCAAATCGATTTACAAGTGATAACTTTTCTTCCATTGTATCAGAACGATGCATTTCCTCATTGTGCTCCATATCTGAACGATCATTCCAAGTTTCCTTGATCAGATGTCTTCTATTTGAAGTAGCATAAATCAATATATTATCCGGCTTTGTTTCAACGCCTCCTTCAATTACTGCCTTTAAAAACTTATATTCTATTTCAAATTCTTCAAATGACAAATCATCCATATATATTATAAACTTATAATTTCTATTCTTAATTTTTGCAATTATAGTAGATAACTCTTTAAATTGGTGCTTGTAAATTTCTATCATACGAAGGCCTTGGTCATAGTATTCATTAACAATTGCCTTAATGCTTGTTGATTTTCCTGTACCACTGTCACCAAAAAGTAGTACATTATTCGCTTTATATCCGTGAATAAATGCGTCTGTATTATCAGTAAGTTTCTTTTTCTGTATTTCATATCCTATCAAATCATCTAGCATAACCTTGTCCATATTATTAATAGGACAAAATTCAATCTCATTTTCAGCTTTACTATTAATTCTAAATGCTTTATTAAGTCCAAACATACCAACACCAAAGTCTTTATAAAATCCTGTAACATAATCGAAAAACTCATTCTCATCTTTAGCAGTTTCTAACTTTTCACTTAGCGCTTTCACTTTTTCACTAACATTCTTATTATACATCAGTTCTTTTTTCTCAATTGATTTATAATTTGAAATCATAGAGAAACAATTAATATCTAGCGCTTCCTCTATTATTTTAAAATCAAAGGAAAATAAAGACTTGAAAACCTTAAAATCATTTTTAGCGAAAAAATTAACACTTCCTTCATTTGCACCAATTTTTTCACAAGTTATACTAAAAGGATTTTCATTTGTAATTAGTAAAAAAGTTAAATAATTATGCCATAGATTCTTATCAAAGCCATAATTCGTTGATATTTCTAACAATCTTTTAATCTGAGAATAGATACGTCTAGTCAATTCAGCATTGCTTTTTTCCTGAGTTTCAAACTGCTTAAATATTTCCCCTAACTGAAATAAAATACTCTGTTCCTCTAAATCTCCATATATAACTAAATTAGTAATATTTTTATACATTTTTATTTATCCTTCCTATAATAAGTATTAAAAAACAATAATAATCATGACATTAACAAGCCTAATCCTCATATTTAACGGCATAACTATTATAATATAACAAAGATAATTTTTGTCAATATTTAGATATTAAAAAATAATACTTTTAATTTTACTATAAAGATGATAAAATAACTCTTAACGGACTTAACTAAATTTTATAAAGGGGGCATGTCAATAAAATGTATGCAATTTATGAGTCCATTATTCAAACTAGAACTATATATATTTTATAAATATTGTAAGAATATATCGATTTTTCTTCAGTAAAATAGGTGGAATACTATATAATAATGGCAAAAAATGTATTAAACTATTGACACTTAAGAAACTAATGCTATAATCTGTTATGAACTTATTTAATTTTAAGTTTAATTTTAAAATTCATATAATGATTTTCAACTTATTATTTATGGAGAGGACGAAAAATGAGATTTATTACATATTTCAATATAGGCATATTTGTTATTTTAACACTATTATATTTCTACCAATTGTTATACGTTGTTGTTGCCCTAGTAGGTGAAAAACGAAAAGAACATTTTGATAAAGATGCTAAAAAACAGCATCGGTTTGCATTTATCATCGCAGCTAGAAATGAAAGCTCAGTAATTGCTAACCTTATTCAAAGTATCAAACAGCAGAATTATTCTTCAGAATTGATTGATATATTTGTTATTGCTGATAACTGTACAGATAATACTGCTGAGATTTCAAGAGAATCTGGTGCTATTGTTTATGAGAGATTTAACAATATTCTTGTTGGTAAAGGTTATGCGCTAGATTATGCTTTTGAGCACATCGGCAAAGATTGTGGTGATGTGGAAGCATATGATGGATATTTTATATTTGATGCAGACAATGTTGTTGATAAGAATTATGTTTGTGAAATGAACAAAGTGTTTGATAGTGGATATAGAATTAT
>Ga0209123_1004019_pt1 | contig 10462 bp, 7 predicted proteins | sample BarGraIncu00431A_FD_184500 | JGI IMG/M metagenome (GOLD analysis project Ga0209123, IMG submission 184500) | Arctic peat soil microbial communities from Barrow, Alaska, USA - Barrow Graham LP Incubations 004-31A (SPAdes) (version 2) | ecosystem: Environmental > Terrestrial > Soil > Wetlands >...
AAAAAACAATGTCAATGAAAATATTGAATCAAAATAAATAAATCTAATTTTGTAATACGCTAATCAGGATAAGGAAATGATCGTTCTTAAAACTCTCAAAAATGGGTGGTCAAATTACACCGGCGCAAGGTGGTCAATATAAAACGGCGTGGGGTGGTCAATTTAGCCGGCAAATCCACTTTAATACCACAAAAGGGGAGATTTTGTGATCCCAAAGTGTGTATCGTAATTCAGCAAAAAGCGGAAAAAGATTGTAATCGAAAATTTCAAATCCAACTCCTGCACCTGCCGCCCAATGTTCGTTGAACATATAACCATTAGAAATGGTGAACGAAGGTGCAACGGCCAAAGCGGTACGAGTATAGGTACGATAATTTACAGGGTTAGGGGCGATGATCGTTGAAGAGTTATTGTAGTATTGCGTATAGTAAGATGTCATATCAGTGACCTGACTGTTTCCAAATAAAAAACTGACCTGCATTATATTATAAAATCCTTTCACTTTTCTGTCATCAAAACGGGATTGGATTTCATTATTTTCCACCTTGAGATTAACTTCTTTCCCGGATTGAGCAAAAATGCTGACTGAAAATAATAGCGATAAATTGAAAAACCAAATCTTTTTCATAGTAACCATTTTATGGGATGAGTTTAATATTTTCTAAATTATTGACATCGTATAAGAATAAACCTTGCAAGTTGGCAACTGCAAGAATATTTCCTGCTTTTAAGTAGCACGTTCCGGATAAATCAGGATAGTCTTTCACAAGTTTAAATTCGTTTTCAGAAGGAGAATAAACTTTAAGTTCATTTCCGAGGGTAATTACATTGGTTCCTATCCTGAATATTGATGTTGCATTAGTGGATATTTTATAATCAAAATATCTTTTCATGTAGGATGAGTCACCATTTGTAAATGCCCCCCAAACAGATTGACCAGACAGTACGAAAAAGGCCTGCATTGTTGGTAGGTAGGTAATATCTAAAGGCATGAAGTCAGGAAAAAACAGATGATAGGAAAAAGGATAACTTTCATTATAAGTTATGCAATCGGAATACCCCATGGTATTATTTCCTGTACCCAAAATAAAAATCAAGCTGTCCTGAAAAAACATTTTTACAGGATAGGAATCGCTGTAGTAGTATGGAGGAGCGTATTTTCCCCTGGGTGATGTCCATAAATTTTCCTCTCTTACACTGAAAGTTCCTGAACGGAAAGAACAAATAGCCCAACTATTATAAGTACCGTAGGTAAAAATTTCATCAGTATTCATTTTGATCATTCCGATATACGGCTTGTCATTTTCGGGATGATTGCTGAACCAGGAATCGGGTATCACTTTAGTCGTCAAGTTTCCATATAGCTGATCGTACTTTGTGAAATCAAGATTGGGCTCCTTGTCTGTTACCGTACCCTTCAGTACATGCGTCTCTGACCCTACAATAATTCCCTTTCCTTCCACATAAGGTGCATTCCAGAAATCCTTATAGCTACTGAATTGGTTAAATTGATTTTTCTGTCGGTGTAAAATTTTTATCTGAAGCGGATTGCTGACATCGAGAACAACCAAATCTACAAAATTGTTACAAAAAAGCCGGTTATCGACAAGATCGAAGTCTTTGATATACCTGCACTTAATAAAGCACAGATAACTTACACTTCCCGCTTTCTTTTCGTAAACGTGAATACCTTTGAGCGTGTCGCCCACGAAATAATATTTATCATTGGACACTATCTTGAAAGGTGCCACTTGCGGCAATTTGGCTGTTACCTGTATATTCCCGATTTCGCTCATATCGAGATACACCGGATATTCTTTTGATTGTGAAATTATTTTTGAGTAACTGTAAATATCTTCATAGTTGTTCTCGCATCCAAGCAGCACAAGAATCAGGAATAGGTAGAAATGATGTTTCATTAGGTGGCTTATTTAAAACATGATTTGCAATTTATTATAATACAGATGAATATAAATCAATAAAAGTTGCGTACAAAATGTTAATTTTCACTTAATATGTTCAGTTATTACAGGTTTGGGATTTGTTATCCAACTTCCATTAAACAACTTCCCGAAACAACTTACTGCTGTTTGGATAAAATTAACTGGCCACTGCGTTCTTTATCTGCTTCATCAAATTCATTTTCTTCAAAACCATAAAAGTTGTTAAGATGAAAATTCATTAATTCATCTAATAATACATAAGCTACAAATACCATGTTTTTATACAATTTAATGTATTTATAAAATGTATAGTCTTTACCTTCAATATTTTCTATTTGCCACCATACTTCAGTTGGGTCAGCAAGACAGTCTTCCAAAGCTGGACGTATTAGCCTTCTCTTTTCACTTCTCAATAAGTCAAGATAATCCTCATGTTCAATAGTCACTTTTCTTTTTAGATAATCCTCAAAGATTAAATTTTGGCCATCACTTTGTATTTCTCTTGGCATATCAATTATTTTTTTGTTCAACGATTTTATTTCTTTTCCTGACTGCCCACAACTTCCGTTTATTTTTCGGCTTTCGGATGCTTCTTCGGTTTCTCTTTTGTAAATAAATCGGCCGTATATTTTTCGTAGAGTTCAAACAGAAATACCATTCTGTTCGCTTCGCTGGTAAAAGGTTGTGGCCGGTAAGACAGATCAACAGCTTTGTCTAACTCGTTATGCGCCTTTACCAATGCGGGTGGCATTGTCAATGGATCGTATAAATCAGCCAGCGAACTGTTTGGAAACTCCAACCTTACATCCAAAACTTTTTGCGCCTTTTCTTCAATGGTAGTTATTTGTTTTTCCGTTGGGTTTTCGGGCCAGGGATAGTTGTTATAAACAATTGTATTTGAATATCGAAAGCGGCTTTCTAATCTTCCGCAAACATATTTAACCCAAGCCATATGCATTAGTGATGTCAAGATTTCAAAATGGAATAACGAAACATTTGGTAATACAAATGCAAGATTAGATACAATAACTGATGGATTTTGAAAGCCAATTGGTATATATGCTCTGTTTTCTGATGATACACTTGGTATTATCACAAAATCAGATTTTGGTTGTCTGTCCTCAGTAAATAAAGTTGGTTTTGAAGCCCACTTACGAGTTGCCTCTTTTGTGCTATTCAACCTCATTTCTCTGACTTTTTTTACTCTTTCAAGAACTGTTGGCATCTTTTTTAATTCATCCGGACTCGCATTTTTAAGATAAAGGCACCAGCGAATAATATTGTTTATATATTCATCACTCCCAATATATCTAAATAAGAATTTTAATGATTGTGGCTCTCTTTCTAAGAAATCCGATTTTTCATTGTCGGTAAAAAGAAGATTGCCACCATCAGTGGGTTGACTGCCTTTAAACATTATTGGAACATTGCAAAGTGGATTTGTCCTTTTGGTAATAAATAAATCTTTTGCATCAACAAGATATGGATTGATGTTTTTAACTTTCAACTCGTGCGCTTCGCCTTTAATATCTTCGTATTCATAAATGCTTTTGTTATTTGAGTCGTAATTAGCAAAACCAATTATCACACAATAAACGGCAGCATTCCCTTTTGCTTCGTTGCTCCATTTAAATGTCCTGTGGGCAAAGTGAATTTTGATTTTATATTTGTTAAGCATTTGTCCCCAAAGAATACTCGTTTGTTCGCCCTGAACAATTGAATTTGTAGAAACAAAAGCAACTTTAATTTTTGTGTCCTGAATAAATTTGGCCGCTTTAATATACCAACCTGTTACATAATCTAAAACGCCACCGCCATCAATATTTCCAAACTGCTTTACAATTTGGTCACGCTGACTTTGCTTCATTATTTTAGAGCCTATAAAAGGCGGATTACCAAGAATAAACGAAAGCTCATTTTTAGGGACAATACTTTCCCAATCTGCTTCCAATGCATCACCATTTATAATTTTAGCCGCTTTCTTTAAAGGCAAGCGCGCAAAGTAGTGTCCAAACTCATTGCTTATCTGCATATTCATCTGATGATCCATCAGCCACATGGCTACTTCGGCAATACGCGCGGGAAACTCTTCATATTCAATTCCGCTCATCATATCGACATCGAGCCAGATAATGCTTTGGATGTCTAATACCTGTTGTCCATGTGGATAGAGTGCACGTAATATCTCCAGTTCAAGCAAACGCAATTCGCGGTAAGTAATCACGAGGAAGTTTCCGCAACCACAGGCTGGGTCGAGGAATTTAAGCGTACTCAGTTTCTTATGAAATTCGGGGAGTTTATTTTTGTTGTCTTTGATGCTTTCGAATTCCTTCCAAAGGTCGTCGAGAAAAAGCGGCTTGATCAGTTTCAGGATATTGGTTTCGCTGGTGTAGTGCGCCCCAAGGTTTCGGCGTTCGACTGGATTCATCACACTTTGAAACATCGAACCAAATATCGCCGGCGATATTTTGCTCCAGTCGATGTAACAACAGTCCAGCATGGCAAGCCGCATCTTTGTATCGAAACTGGCCGTAGGGAGGTTTTCTTCAAACAGTTTCCCGTTTACATAGGGGAAGTCGGCCAATTGTTCGTCAATGTTTTTAAAACGATGTTCTTTTGCCGTGTTTAACACCTGGAAAAGTTCCTGGAGCTTCGATGCAAGATCGCTTCCGTCCTCGTTCGTTCGCTGCTCGATGTACTCCTGAAATTGTTGCTTGTTAAATATCGTGGTGTCTTCGGCAAACATTAAAAACAGAAGACGAACCAGGTAAACTTCCAATGGATGACCCGTGTAGCCTATTTCTTTGAGCCGGTCGTGCAGTTTACCCATTAACTCTGCAGCCTTTATATTGGCAGGATCTTGTTCTTTGTAAACCTTTTTCTGGTAACCTAACAGGTAACCGAAATGCTGAACATTGTTTACAAGATCGTTCAGTTTGAATTCAACGGTCTTGTTTTCTTCGAGGTCATGAAGTCTGAAAATTTCAAAGTCTGAAACGAGTATGTATTTCGGTAATTCGTGTTGTTTTAGTCCGTGTGTGTAATCAATTGATTGTTGATAAGCTTTGTCAAGGTTTTTACCACGACTTTTCATTTCAATCAGAATCGTTCCTTTCCAAAGCAAGTCGATGTAACCGTTCTTTTCGTCGAGCTTTTTAACCCGGTGCTCAAAGGTGCCAACCCGCTTGCTGCTAATGCCAAACACATTAAAGAATTCCACCAGAAATGGTTTTGAATCTGCTTCTTCGATGGAGGTGTCAGCCCATTCTTTCGAGAAATTTAATGCGCGGTCTTTTATTTCGTTCCAGCTTAATGCCATGTTCTTTTTAGATCAGTCGGTTTAACGGTGCTTTGTGGTATTTTATTATTTGCTTGCTACCGGGCGTTTAGGCGCTGGCCTGTAAATCTGGTATATCGCTCATTTTAGGCGTTTTTATCGTTTTTAATTCCCGAAAGGTAAATATTTATATTTAATATATTCACAAATGATCTCAATGTTTTTTGTAAATATTTTCCGGCTATGTGGTTATTTATATTGCTCTTTCTTTCGATTTTAACTCATTATCCTGATAGATGTTCCATAAATCATTATGCTTCTGAACCGCTCGCTCAAAGCTAAACAATTGTAAAGTTTGCAAAATATGCTTTCCGAAATATGATTTATAATATCTATACATAAAAAAAGGAGGTTGTCTCAAAAGTCGAGACAACCTCTTTTGGGTTTTTCAGAAGTGAAGATCTTCTCCTTCTTTACCGGCAGATTCCAATTCCCTTTTGGATTTGTTTGCCTTTTTTGAAGTTTTTTTTGATTCTCTTTCAGCTTCTTCAATTTCTTCCTTTTTGGAAACATAAAGGGTGTAGTCGCGACCGAAATTATCGGCTTGTTCATTTTAGTCACCTCAAATATGACGTATTTGACGCCGTTGTTTTCGTAACTGAATTTTTCGAGATCTGCCAGGAGACAGGTACATTTTGCAACGTTCAGACCTTCAACTGAAGAAGCAACAGTATCGAAACCAGTTACGTTGCATTGGTTGAGACATTCGTACGCTACACATCTTTTGGAATCGAGAACAGAGTTAAGATATATACAAGAATTATTAGGTCATAAGAGTTCAAAAACGACAGAGATTAACAAGCACGTCACAGAAAAAAGTAAACAAAAAATAAAGTCGCCTTTCGATGATTTGTAAAGTATAAACATTATTTTTACAAGATAAGTCTGACCCTTGTCAGGCCTATACGTCCAATTTGGGATGCTAGGCCTGATTTCGTCAGGCGTATATACGAGTTATGGGGCAGTTTAGTCGCTTCTTGAAACGGTATTGGTTTTGACAAAGTTTCAAGTGTAAGTTTTTTTGGAATAAATATTTAAATTTGTTATAAATTGAAACATAATGAAAAGTCGAATAGTAATTTTAGCAATACTTCTCTTTTCTTCTGTCAGTGGTTTTAATATTACGAGTGAGAAAAGCAATAATACTGTTGTGAAAAAATGGATAGGTAAAAAGATAATTATACCTTCAGACACCCTCAGCATAAAAATCATAAATTCAACAATTTTTGATTATTCAATTTTCTTCAAATCAGATAATATTAAGTTAATAGTATCAATAAATGGAGAATCTGAAACATGTGTATATAAGTTGAAAACTGTTGAAGCTTTTGCAGATCAATTATTATCTTCATATGAAAATATTTCATTGTTAGTTTATGTAAATTCGATGACAACTGATTTTTATAATTTCAAAATCAAGAATGATAATGAGATAAAATTTAAGTATCCCTTATTATATGATAATGAGAATAAATATTTAAAGGAGAATAAGTTTTCTTCAAATGACTTTTACAGTATTCTATTATGTGATAAAGATGATAAAATCTTGATGATTGGAGATTTTACTACAAATAAAGCCTTGAAAGATCTTTATTTAAATCAAATAGAATCACATGCTAGTCATTTGATTTACGATTATCCAATAAAACCAAAAATTACAAAAACACCAATAAAAATCCCATAATAGGAAGTTACCACAAGCCTGCATTTTGTGCTTTTTTCCTACAACGTCTTGTCGAGAACTTTGTATTTTGACAGAGACGAATTTTTAGCAGATTTTTAAAATTGGTTTTAGGTCGTTGCGGTTTGACAGATTTTCGTTTTTTGAGAGAGACGAGAATTTAGACCAAAACGTTCATTTTCAACTTGACAGAAACTGCATTTAGACTCGGAATTTTCGGACTGACACCGTAAATTAATGTTTTACAAAATGAAAAATATACAAATGTTTCAAGGAAAAGAAAACCGACCCCATAATCGAGTAGCCCGCCCCACCAGTAAACACTGGCAGGGAGAGGCTCTCACACCACTGTAGTGCGACAAGAAGTCGCTTATAATAACTGTTTAACGCCCAAATTTTTAAGGGTGATTAAACCTTGTGTTCCATCACAAGTAGCCTACGGACACGTGCATACTGGGTAACTGGTTTGTGCGAAGCTGTCCGGACAATATAGCCTGTAAAGGATTTCTGCGAGGAAATCCTGTCATGTTATCGTCAATACATGGAGGAGTTAGGCTCAACTGGTATGGTTAACGAATGTAAACTGCTGATAAATGTCGTGACGTGAGAATAGCGAAAGACGATGATACGCTATGACCAAAAGGTAAGGGGGTAGAGATAACAGATTTTACAGTTTCTGTTACATGGATTACGATTCCCCCGGCAAAGAGGCAGAACCTAACCCGGTTTGTTATTTAAGTGGAACTTGGTAAATCCGCACCGTTTCCCGGATCATTGGGATAGGCTATCCGTGAGGACAGTACAATACATTGCGGGAAAAGGAAAGACAGAGAAAGCTAATGCCGTTATGTAATGTAACGGATATGCCTACTTCTGTTATGGTGTTCTATTACGAGAAATTTACAGTAAGACTTTCTATGAGGAAAACGCAAATGAATCCGCCAAACGGGGGATGTGCATCCCCAACAAAATGGACAACATGGTCTTCCATCAACTGGGAGAAGGTTGCCCGTGCGGTTAAGTCACTGCAAAGACGTATCGTAAAGGCCGTCAAAGCAAAACATTTTCATAAGGTAAAAGTCCTAATGCACCTGCTTACCCAGTCATATTATGGGAAGATGCTGGCTATACTAAGAGTTACAACCAACAAAGGCAGTAGAACCTGCGGTGTTGATAAAGTACTTTGGGATACGCCGCACAGGAAGTGGAAGGGCATTGAACAACTCAATGTTAAAGGATACAAAGCAAAAGCACTAAAGCGAAAATCCATTAAAAAGAAAAACGGAAAATTTCGTCATCTTGGCATTCCAACTATCAGGGACAGAGCTATTCAAGCTCTTTATAAACTCGCCCTTGAACCAATAGCAGAGACAACGGCCGACCCGAACTCTTACGGGTTCAGGCCTAAACGATCGTGCGCCGATGCTATTGCTCAATGCCATACTGCACTATCTCAACGTAATTCGGCTGAATGGATTCTCGAAGCAGACATCAAAGGATGTTTCGACAACATTTCGCATAACTGGGTGCTGCAACATATCCCTTTAAGCAAAAAGGTACTCACACAATGGCTCAAGGCTGGTTACATGGAAAATAAACACTGGTTCCCAACCGAAAGTGGAACCCCTCAAGGAGGTATAATTTCGCCTACAATTGCCAACATGGTTCTCGACGGTCTGGAAGAGGCAATAAACCTGCACGCCCGTCGCAGACCAAACAGTAACCCACTCAAAATAAACTTCGTCCGTTATGCTGACGATTGTGCGCCATGAACAGCTCCTTATCCAACTCATTAAGCATGATATTGGACAGCAGTGGACTAAGCGGACTTCCCTGCGGTACACCTTTCCTGCGTTTGGTGAGTTTCCCGTTTATTAGGATGGGAGCTCTGAGCCATTTACGGATAAGGCGTAGTGTGAGCGGGCATTTTACCTTGCGATACAGCAATTGCAGCAGAATACAATGGTCGACTTCATCGAAGAAGCTTTTCAGGTCTATATCAACAATATGCTGATAACCCAAATTGATGTATTCCTGTGCTTTCAGTACTGCTTGTTGGGCGTTGCGATTGGGCCGGAAACCGTAGCTGTAATCCTCAAACTCCATCTCAAATCTGATAGCGATTACCTGTCCTACCGCTTGTTGCAATAGCCGGTCGATAACTGTGGGAATGCCCAGAAGGCGTGTTTTCCCGTTACTCTTGGGTATTTCTACCCCTAAGATGGCTTGTGGCAGGTATTTCCCTTCACGCAATTCGGATTCAATACGTTCCCTGTTAATGGTCAGGTATTTGTACAGCTCCCTTACAGGCACACCATCCACGCCTGCCGAACCTTTGTTCGACACCACCTGGCGGTACGCCCGCATTACGTTTCTTCGGTTTAATACTTGTTCAATCATCTTGTTGTAATTACTCGTTTTGCGCTGTTCCGCTTATAACAGGGCTTGCATAGCATCCCTGTTGCATTTGGAACATCTTAATGTTCGGCCCTTCATTGGTCTGTGAGTCCTCTGCGGTTTCTGTTCGCAGCTCGTATTCTCCAACTACTATGGCTTCTGCTGACTTCTCATCTTTGCCAGCACGTGGACGGTGAGATCTCCCTTGGTAAGGTAAATGTCCTTCAGTCTAATCCTGCGGGATCTACATCGCTATCCTTTTGGTTTTCTTTGGGCTTTGCAATGGTGTGGCTGCTTACCCGGATAATTATGCCTCATATCCCGTTCCTGTTCGTCAGTTCAGACGTTTGCCGTTTGGCTTACTTCAGTGCTTGGGTCGCCCCAAACCACCTTGCCACTTGCTAATGCTTCAAGGCGTTACCCTCGCGCATAAGGGACTTTCACCCTCCGGACTTTCTTCAAAATTTGATTATTCAAAGAACTTATTTATATTTACCATTCAAGGCACACACAGCTGCTAAAATCCATTGGGGCTAATGCACAGACAAGCAAGTTTTTAGTACTTTAGTAACAGTTTTACCGTGGGACGACGACGCTGCTTCGAACTCCCCAACGTATTTTAGCAGCAGGCGTTAGAAACCATATTAAAACATACAACATGAGAAAATTTATCATTGCCATTCTTTTTATTTGCATAAGCTTCGATTCATTTACACAGCCAAAGGATAATCTAAAAGCAATTGTAAAAGAATTAAGCAGCTATCAAAACTACCAATCAACTTGTGATTACACTTTTTCGATGCCATTTGGAGACCCGATGCGTTTTGAAGCATCTATTGTAACTCAAAAAGTTCCTAGTGATACATTATGTGGTTTCTATTATGACTTTGAAACAAATGAGAACTATAGAGGAGAGGGATTTAGTGATTTTTCGATCTACTTTAACAATTCTGTCTATAGTTCATATAAAGGAGAAGTAAAAAAGACCAGTCTTTTTGAAAAACCTAAAGCATTCGTAGATCTGAAAATAGGTGATGGATATGCACCTGCAATTCAACGTTCACCTCAATTTTATTACATAACTCCATACATATTAGCTAAAGA
>Ga0209123_1004020_pt1 | contig 10458 bp, 9 predicted proteins | sample BarGraIncu00431A_FD_184500 | JGI IMG/M metagenome (GOLD analysis project Ga0209123, IMG submission 184500) | Arctic peat soil microbial communities from Barrow, Alaska, USA - Barrow Graham LP Incubations 004-31A (SPAdes) (version 2) | ecosystem: Environmental > Terrestrial > Soil > Wetlands >...
GAGGGGCATGTGTCATGGGGGGCACTTGACAGTTGTGGTATGGTTTCAAAATACTCTGGAAAGATGGTTTGAGCTCCTTTAAATCTTTTTCCACGCCGCAGTCAGGCTGGTGCCGCCGCCCTTACCGCCAGTCAGACGATCGACCAGGGGCTTTTCAGCGAGATGTTCACTTTACTTGGCATTGAGACCTTTCTATAACAGGTTGAAATCATCCTCCCTTGCGGGGGAGGGTCGGGGTGAGACTGATCCCGGCGGCACTGCTATTCGGCTCCGGACCGCTCGGGATGGGAGATCGATTCCAATTTTAGGTTTTTTCTACTTGGCCCCTTTGACAGGCGGAAATCAAGGTGGTAGGGTTAGTGACCGTTAATTGTTACGGCCATTTCAGGAGGGTAATTATGCCGCCCCTTATCTACCCAATAGCTGTATTCGATACCAGTTTCATCAACCTGCCTCACCTACCCCTCGCTACCTACCTCATCGGGATCGGTGATGCCTTGATCGTGCATCCGCTCTACCAGGATATGCCGGAGGGTATGCCCCACGGGACGGAAATCAAGGAAGTCAGCACTCGCTATCATGACCTGACCTACGCCGTCATGACCGGCGCCTCCGCGAAGAAGGCCGAGCGTGACGCCTACCGCGATAAAGCGGTCCAGGTTACGAGCCTGGCGCTCAACTGGGCCGGGATGAGGTTCCAGAGGGATGGCGACCTCAAGTGGATTAGCAACCTCGGGGTGGACCAGAAAAAGAAAGCCGCACCGAGGGCCAGCGTCCCCGTCCCTGTCGGCGCCCCGGATAAAGTGAAAGTGTCCCATGCCAAGAACAGTTCTGCCCTACACTTTGACCTCGGCAAGGTCCCGGGGGCCGTCACTTACTACATCCAGGCCTGCCAGGGCGACCCCAACGACGAGAGCGCCTGGAACAAGGAGTGGCAGTTCACCAGGATCAAGGGAGGAGTCGAGATATCGGGTCTTGAGCCGGGGAAGGTCTATTACTTCCGGGTGAGGTGTCTCGGGCATGCCGGTCTGGGTCCCTGGTCCACCTACGTAAACATCATGGTTGTCTGAAACAGTTCTGAACCTGCAAGGGCTCCGGCCATACCGGCGGAGCCCTCGCGAAACCTCACCCGCTGCAACCAAACGTTTGTGCCGCGCTGAAAAATGTCCAACTCTCCCTGCCAGCCGCTTAACTCTTCGAAAGAAACTTCCAACGCGCCACCTGAACTCCCAGCCTCCGCAACAAATGCTTCTCGGTCAAGGTTGAGTGCTGTCCGGGAAACAAGGACCTTCAACTCCTGACTTGAGTCCCGTCCCCGCCTTTTGAACCTCCTAAGTACCGTCAGGACCGCTCCAGATGCCAGCCAAATCGCTCAACTTCTGACGAAATCGTCCTGCACGGGTGGAAAACGATTTCATCGGGATGAAACCGTTATTCCCCCTCCAGGTAACCATTGAGAATAACACCGGAAAAGAAACCAAAACGCTCAACCTGGAACGAAAACGTTCTCCGCCCGGGGAAAACCTTCAGGTGCGAAGGGACATCGTTGCCTTCCGGTGCAGATCGCTCAATGGTCCTCTCGGGCCGCTCACCTGGGTCTCAAAACTCTCAAAAAGTGCGGGGAATAGCGCTCAGCGGTGCGGGAAAAAGGAGCAGATCCAGCTGTACAGGGCAGGGCGCCGGGCGAGGGTGCAGAAAGGGAAAAGGTGCTTCCGGCCAGGAGAAAAGCGCACCTGTTCGCAAGCAGAGCAGCCAACTTGGGGGGGAAACCGCTAAAATCAACAGAGGCCGCTCCGGCCCGCAGCAAATTCGGTCAAACCAGAGGGAAATCGTTAAGCCGGCCGTTTGAGCGCTTCAACCCGACGCTAATTGGCTCGCGAACGGGTAAAGACTTTAACGCAAAGACGCCAAGGCGCCAAGACGCAGAGAAAAACAAATACGGGGAAAAGAAAGACGGTATTTCACGGCTCCGTCGGCCTTTCCAGGTAGCGCTGAACCTGGGGGCAAAGGATGGGGAAGCCTCCCCTTGAAGGGGGAGGCGTAGTCGCTGCCTTTCAAAGGACAGCCGTCGTCCCCTCGCTTTGCTGTGCCTTCCGGATCCAGGGCGGAGGAGTTCCGCTCAGCACCCGCTGCAATTTGCCGATGATGGTCTCTACCGGGGTGGCCGGGCCCGTTTTCATCGGGTGGATGTTGCGCGATACCAGTTTCGCCGCCGCCGGGCCGTTGATCTCGCTGCTGCAAACGATGGCACAGTGTGCCAGCGCGTCGGCGCGGACGGCGATGCGTCTCTCTTCAGTTTCCGGTTCCTGGGCGATGGATATGGTGTTCACATAAAAGGATTCCTGCGGCCCGATGTCCCAAATGGTGAAACTCTTCGTTTTGCGAAAATTCAAATCAATGTCGACACCGGTTGAACTGGAAAATGCCACTTTCATACTGCCTCCTTTGGGCTCACCTGCGTATGGTACGGACTTCCTGCCGGGCTGCTGGCTTATTGGTTGTAAATTTAAGTACATAACGCATGCCAAAAAACCCTGCCAGGGCAAAGATAATTTAAAACAGTGATTTAAGGCAGTTAGGAAAGTCGTCGAACTCCCCATCGCATCAGCCTCCGATCAACAGAGTGCGCCTGACGAAAATTGAGGCAGCATTCGGTAGCACAGCGGGCCGCCGCTTTCAGCGGCAACCCGAAAGCGTCGGGTGCGCGGGCTCCCGGCTCCCAGTGGACCGGCTGGTAGCTGCTCATCCACCTTTCGTACCTTCCGGAACATTCCAGCTTGAAACGCACCCTTTGGAACTTAGACAGTGCTGTCCACGCCTTTGAAAACAAAGCCACTCTCACAAAAAGTTCCTTCCTTGTCCCGTATCCATCGAAACTATCTCATTCAACCATCCAATATCGCGTTGATTTATTGGATGTCTGATTTAAATGCGATCCAAACTGACTGTTCGCCAGCGACAATCCATCTGCTGGCATGCTCTCTGCTAAATGAGTCATCAAGCGCTGATCGACAAGTTCCTCAACCTTTAACCCAAGGAGAATCATCATGGCTACCAGGAAGATTGCAATTTACGGCAAGGGCGGCATCGGGAAATCAACTACCACCCAGAACACCGCGGGCGCGATGGCGCATTTCCACGACAAGAAGATCTTCATTCACGGCTGCGACCCCAAGGCGGACTCCACCCGCCTCATCCTCGGAGGCAACATGCAGCAGACCCTGATGGACGTGCTGCGCGAGGAGGGGGCCGAAAAGGTCACCATCGACAAGGTCGTCAAGCAGGGCTTTCAGGACATCCTCTGCGTCGAGTCGGGCGGCCCGGAGCCGGGTGTCGGCTGTGCCGGCCGCGGCGTCATTACGGCGATCGACCTGATGGAGGACCTCGGTGCCTACACGGAGGACCTGGACTTCGTCTTCTTCGATGTCCTCGGCGACGTGGTCTGCGGCGGGTTCGCCATGCCGATCCGGGACGGCAAGGCGCAGGAGGTGTACATCGTCGCCTCAGGGGAGATGATGGCGATCTACGCCGCCAACAACATCTGCAAGGGGCTGGTGAAATACGCCAAGCAAAGCGGTGTGCGCTTGGGCGGCATCATCTGCAACAGCCGCAACGTCGACGGGGAGAAGGAGTTCCTGGAAGAGTTCACCGCGGCAATCGGCACCCACATGATCCACTTCGTGCCGCGCGACAACATCGTGCAGAAGGCCGAGTTCAACAAGAAGACCGTCACCGAGTTTGATTCCGAGTGCCACCAGGCCGGTGAATACAAGGAGCTGGGGCGTAAGATCATCGAGAACACGAATTTCGTCATCCCGAAACCGCTCACCATGGATCAGCTCGAGGCGATGGTCGTCAAGTACGGCCTGATGGATTAGAGTCCGGACCGGTTTGATATGTCGTGGCTGTTCGATTCCGATTTTTGTTTTCGTAGGTTGCTGGTGAACAGCCTCATCGTGAACCGCAACGGTGCAATGTTGCGGTTCACGATACAACCGTTCACCAGCAACCTACGGATCGGTACCGGTCATGTTATTTGCCAACCTGCCCAATCGGAACCGAACAGTCATCATAGAGAGTGAGGGGGACAGTGATGGGGACAGGCACCTGCGGAGCCAGTCCCCGGCCGGAGAGTAGAGGGACAGGCAGCTGCGGAGCCGGTCCCCATCGCCCACGATAAACAGGAGATAGAGACATGCCACATCATGAGTTTGAATGCAGCACCTGCATTCCGGAAAGGAAAAAACACGCCGTCGTGAAGGGGGCCGGGGAGGATCTTACCTCCGCCCTTCCCGAGGGGTACCTGAACACGATTCCGGGGTCGATCTCGGAGCGCGGCTGCGCCTACTGCGGAGCAAAGCACGTCATCGGCACCCCGATGAAGGACGTCATCCACTTAAGCCACGGGCCGGTCGGCTGCACCTACGACACCTGGCAGACCAAACGCTACATCTCGGACAACGACAACTTCCAGCTGAAGTACACCTTCGCCACTGACATGAAGGAGAAGAACATCGTCTTCGGCGCGGAAAAGATGCTGAAGCAGAGCATCATGGAGTCGTTCAAGGCGTTCCCCGAGATTAAGCGCATGACCCTGTACCAGACCTGCGCCTCGGCGCTGATCGGCGACGACATCGGCGCCGTCGCCCAGGAGGTCATGGACGAGAACCCCGAGGTGGACATCTTCGTCTGCAACTCCCCCGGCTTCAAGGGGCCGAGCCAGTCGGGCGGGCACCACACCATCAACATCGCCTGGATCAAGGACAAGGTGGGGACGGTCGAGCCGAAGATCACCAGCGACTACGTCATCAACTATGTTGGCGAGTACAACATCCAGGGCGACGAAGTCATCATGCACGACTACTTCAAGAGGATGGGGATCCAGGTGCTTTCCACCTTCACCGGCAACGGCTCCTACGACGACCTGCGCGCGATGCACGGGGCGCACCTGAACGTGCTGGAATGTGCCCGCTCCGCCGAGTACATCTGCAACGAGCTCCGCGTGCGCTACGGGATTCCGCGCCTGGACATCGACGGCTTCGGCTTCGAGCCGCTGTCGGACTCGCTCAGGAAAGTCGGGATGTTCTTCGGCATCGAGGACCGCGCCCAGGCGATCATCGACGCGGAGACCGCCCGCTGGAAGCCGGAACTCGACTGGTACAAGGAGCGCCTGAAAGGGAAGAAGGTCTGCCTTTGGCCGGGCGGCTCCAAGCTCTGGCACTGGGCGCACGTCATCCACGAGGAAATGGGGCTCGACGTGGTCTCGGTCTACACCAAGTTCGGCCATCAGCAGGACATGGAAAAGGGGATTGCGCGCTGCGAGGAAGGGACGCTGGCCATCGACGACCCCAACGAGCTGGAGTCCGTCGAGGCGATGCTGCGGCTGAAGCCCGACGTCATCTTCACGGGAAAGCGCCCCGGCGAGGTCGCCAAGAAGATCAGGGTCCCCTATCTCAACGCCCATGCCTATCATAACGGCCCCTACAAAGGGTACGAAGGGTGGGTCCGCTTTGCCCGGGACATCTATAACGCCATCTACTCGCCCATCCACCAGCTCTCCTTGCTCGACATCAGCAAGGACCCCATCCCGACCAACAAGGGATTCGGAACCCAGAAGATGGTTTCGGACTTAGGTCTGAGCGCGGAGGTGGCCTCGTCCACCGAGCAGCGCCAGTACACCGGCAAGTTCGACTGCATTCCGGATTATCTGGATAAAACGTACCCCGAAGAGCTGAAGTGGAAATCCGCCAGCGCGGACTAAAGGAAAGGAGAAAACGCCATGAAGGAAAGGATTGCACAGCTGGAAGATTACATCATGAAACACTGCCTGTGGCAGTTTCACTCCCGCACCTGGGACCGCAAACGGCAAAACGAAGGGGTCTTGAGCAAGACCACGCAGCTTTTGTGCGACGAGCCGGTCGACATGGAGTCACGGGAGGATCGCTGCTACTGGGTGGACGCCGTCTCCCTGGCAGATTCCTTCAAAAAACGCTTCACCTGGCTCAAAGAGATGGACAAGGCGGAGATCAAGACCCTCATGGAGGGGCTCAAAGAGCGCATCGACTATACGACCATTACCGGGTCACTGAACAAAGAGCTCACCGACCAAAAATATTAGCGTTAAAAGGGGCCAGATATGTCTTGTGAACTGAAGAAAAAAGATCGCGTCGGCGTGATCAACCCGATATTTACCTGCCAGCCTGCCGGCGCGCAGGTAAATATCGGAGTCAAGGATACCATCGGGCTCGTGCATGGCGGACAGGGGTGCGTCATGTTCGTGCGCCTCTTGATCTCCCAGCACTTCAAGGAAAGTTTCGAAATCGCCTCCTCGTCGGTGCACGAGGAAGGGGCCGTCTTCGGCGCCCTGAACCGCGTCGAGGAAGGCGTCGACGTCCTTTTGATGCGCTACCCCGACGTGAAGATCATCCCGATCATCTCCACCTGCTCGACGGAGATCATCGGGGACGACATCGACGGCGTGGTCATCAAGCTGAACGAAGGGCTCCTGAAGGAGAAGTACCCCGACCGGGAGGTCCACCTGATCCCGATCCATTCGCCGAGTTTCGTGGGCTCCATGGTGAGTGGCTACGACGTGGCGGTGCGGGATTTCGTCAACTACTTCGCCAAAAAGGGAAAGCCGAGCGAGAAGGTCAACCTGATTACCGGCTGGGTGAACCCTGGCGACGTCACGGAACTGAAGTACCTGATGGGGGAAATGAATGTCGAGGCGACCGTGCTCTTCGAGATCGAGGGGTTCGACTCCCCGGTCATGCCGGACGGTAACCACGTCTCCCACGGGAACACGACCATCGAGGACCTGAGAGGAACCGCGAACGCCTGCGGCACTATCGCCCTCAACCGCTACGAGGGGGGGAAGGCCGCCAAGCTTTTGGAGAAGAAGTTCGACGTGCCGGCGATCATCGGGCCGACCCCGATAGGTATCCGCAATACCGACACCTTCCTGCAGAACCTGAAGGAGATGACCGGCAAGGCGATACCCGAGTCGCTGGTGCGCGCCCGCGGCAAAGCCATCGACGCCATCACCGACCTGTCGCACCTCTTTTTCGCCGACAAGCGGGTCGCCATTTACGGCAACCCCGACCTGGTGGTTGGTCTCGCGGAATTCTGCCTCGACCTGGAGATGAAACCGGTGCTGCTTCTTTTGGGCGATGACAACCCCGGCTACAAGGACGATAGCCGCATCAAGGACCTGCAGGAAAAGGTCGATTACGACATGGAGATCGTCATGAATGCCGACTTCTGGGACTTGGAGGACCGCCTGAAGAACCAGGGGCTGGAACTCGATCTTATCCTTGGGCATTCCAAGGGGAGATTCATCTCCATTGACTACAAGGTGCCGATGGTGCGCGTCGGCTTCCCTACCTACGACCGCGCCGGACTGCACCGCTATCCCGTGGTCGGCTATGCGGGCGCGACCTGGCTCGCCGAGCAGATGGCGAACACTCTCTTCGCCGACATGGAGTACAAGAACAATAAGGAATGGCTGCTGAACGTCTGGTAGCGGGAGCTGAATCCCGATTAAGGTGGCGCTGCAGGTAGCGCTGATATTCGGTGCAAGAGGGTTCTGCCGTGTCCCCCCTATGAAATAGGGGGGAAGACGAACGTTAGAGAGGCAGGGGGGTGATTTGCCCGGGCTAAAGACCCCCCTGTCTCGCTAGGCGAGCCTTCCCCCCTGTTACACAGGGGGGACCAAGTGCACTGCCCCTAACTTAAATGGCAGTGCTTCCCAAATGGCGAGGGGAATAGGTACCACACACAACATTGAGCGGGGGAACCGTATGAAAATAGCGACATTCATCAACGACAGCGGTGAGGTGGCCGGTTTTTATGAAAAAGGGAAGTTGTGCCGTTGCGAAAAGATCGCCGGGCAATGGGAGATAACCAGGGAAGTCCCGCTAGACATCGATTGTGAAATGGGGCTTTTGGAAACCAAGGAGCTTTTTTTCGCCGCCATGGCCCAACTGGAAGACTGCCGGGTGTTCATCGTCAAGAAGTTCAAGGGGCTGTTCCATGCCCTGCTGATGGAGGAATTGGGATTTCACACCTGGATCTCCGAGGGCTCCACCAGCGAGCAGCTTGACAATGTGGTGCTGCTGGAAACGGAATACGTGGCGCAGTTGGAAAAACAGGCGCTGATAGATGCTGCCAAGCCCCCGGTCAAGAGCTCGGGGCACGGCGGCTGCGGCGGAGGCTGCTCCTCGGGGCGGGGACCCGCGGCCGCAGAGGCGGCTGAACCTTCCGCTCCGAGAAGCGACATCCCGGCGCCGACTCCGGTGGGAGACCCGCAGCTTGGGCACTACCTGATCAACCTGTCCGACATCCTGAGCGGCAACCCCGCGCTCAACTCCCGGGAGGTTTTGATACCGCACCTGGAGGGGAGCTCTTTTCAGAAGCTGGAAATTATCTGTGATCATATTCCGCGCTGGTTTTACAACGAGTTGAGGAATTTGAAGCTGAAGGCTGGCCCCGAGGTCCCCGACGCTTCCGGTCGGGTTACCGTGGCGGTGGAGCCGGAAAGGAGCCGGGCATGAAAAAGAACAAATTTTCCAACCACCTGTTTTTTGTCTACGGATCGAACATGAATCCGGGGCAGATCGCCTCACGCTGCTTTAAACCCGAAGTGCTGGCCGTGGCGCGCCTGGAGGATTATGCCCTATCCTTTCACGGAGAGTCCAGAAGGTGGGACGGCGGGGAGTCGACCGTCATCAATAAGCCGGGCGAATACGTCTGGGGCGTCGTCTATAAACTGACCCTTTCCGATTCCGAGCGGCTCGACTCCTGGCAGGACGTGCGTCTGGATGGAACCGGCACCTATTTCCATTACCCGACCCAAGTTTCCGATGCCGAGGGGAACCGCTATCCCGTGCTGGTCTACAAGAGGTTCCAGGCGGGAGAGCCGAGCAGTCCCAGCCAGGAACTGATGGCGACCATCATCGCCGGTGCGTCAGCCCGCGAGCTTCCCGCGGCCTACCTGGAAAAGCTCAGGAGCATTGCAACGGTCAAGGCTTCCTTTGCCGTTCCCCGGATCTTCGAGCACGAACGCGAGATCAGCTTCGGCGTGCCTTGCGAGTGCGTCGGGATTTAGCCACGGAGACAAAAGCGCACGGAGAAAATCCAAAACCTTTTTGCCACGGAGACACGGAGAACAAGGAGAAAATCAGAAACGAGATACGGGTTAACGTCAAAGGCGTAACCTGATTGTTCTGTCTCGGGAGAAGGGACTTTCGGACTTGCCTGAGCTTACACGGAAGTGCCAATCACCAGGATCTCTCTCCTCTTCACACCATCATTCATCAGCAAAGGAGCAGACATGCCAGTTTCACCGGAAAAACACCCGCACGCCGCCATGCGGCGCAAAGACCGCGAGATTACCGACCGCTCGGAGATCGACGCCATTATTCTATCTGCGCATCTCATGCGCATCGCGCTGGTCGACGGAGACATGCCCTTCCTGGTTCCCGTCTTCTACGCCTATGACGCGGGGGCGCTCTATTTCCATTCGGCGCAGGCCGGCAGCAAGATGGAAATCCTCCAGCATAACAGCAATATCTGCTTCGAGATCAGTATCGATAACGGATTTATTGAGAGCGATGCGGCGTGTGATTTTGAGGCCAAGCACCGCACGGTGATCGGAACCGGCAAAGCGGTGCCGGTAGAGGACAGGGCCGAGAAGATCAAGGCGCTCGATCTCATTGTTGCCCACTTTTCTGAAGAAAAATTCAGCTATCCGCAGGAGAACTTTGACCGTACCGCCGTCATTCGTATCAATATCGCGTCTATCAAGGGGAAAAAGCACGGTTATTAACCAGTGCTGGCCGTAATGTCCCGCATTCACCGCTTCAGACCGAGATAACGGGCTCAATTCCCTCGACTTCCGCGGTGGGCGGGGTGAGGTGTGGCCAGCACTCAACTTATAGCCCCAGTCCGCGGTTCCGCCGATAAAAATAATAGCGCCATAACATCCTGATATTCAGAATGTTATGGCGCTTTTGTGGATCTCAGTTTTTAAGCAAAAATTGAGATTCAAAGAGGGGGAGAGCCGGTGAACAATGTGGAAATTGATGAAAAATTGATTTGTCATGAAATGACATCTATGGTCTAACTTGTGGAAGCACGAACGCTGCACAAGGGAGAAACTGTTGGATATAGTTGACGAAATTATGGCTGCAAAATCCAATGCCGGTAAAGATGCGTATTTACAGATCTCCAACGGCAATCACTGTACTTTATGGGACAAAAATCCCCTTTCTGGGCACAGGGCTAAAATCCTTCGCAGTTGGATTTTGGATAGCAGCCAAATGGGGAAATTGGCTCTTTTGATTCACTAAATCAAAAACAGCCTCAATTAGGGGCGAATAGCCCGTACTTTTATTCTCCGTTTTTTGAAATGTCTGCAATCCTACCAGAGGCCAGACAGACTACTGATAATCCGGGACG
>Ga0209123_1004021_pt1 | contig 10453 bp, 12 predicted proteins | sample BarGraIncu00431A_FD_184500 | JGI IMG/M metagenome (GOLD analysis project Ga0209123, IMG submission 184500) | Arctic peat soil microbial communities from Barrow, Alaska, USA - Barrow Graham LP Incubations 004-31A (SPAdes) (version 2) | ecosystem: Environmental > Terrestrial > Soil > Wetlands >...
CTGTTAGGTATATCTTTAAACTCTTCCTCATACAAAAAAGGCATACCTGATGCTTGGGGAATAGTTGTTATATTACTTATATTTATAAGCTTCTCTTTCCCCCCATTGACACTAACTATCTGGTTATCACAAGCGCTTTTTATATATTGCTCAAAAGTTTCGCATTGTTGGTTGTAGTATTGAATTGGTAATCCTACACATAGATTACATTCTATATTATCTACTTGAACGAATGATGATTTATAAATAGATGCGAGTGTTAATACTTTAATTATATCTCTATCAATTTGATCCTTTACCTTGTTTATACCCGACAACTTTTTCCCTTGGTTTGTTATAGTGTAGTATTTATCTCCAATTTTAACTTCAATTGTATCATCTGATGCTACCGCTAACTTTTTGCCTTCTAATACACTACTTGTAAAGCAGTTGTTAGAAGAATCCTTCAATGCTGAATATCCATGGTCTTGTCCTAAAAAAAGAACTTGATTAATCATAATATCCTCCCCTATTTTGATTAGTAATACTTTTATTACTAAGTAATGCTTTTTATTACTAGTAAAGTAATAAAAATTATTACTTTTACTACCTTACCAATATACTACAAACTTGAATATATTACAATATTTTCAATAAATATTTTTACAAATTATTGTAAACATTAAATAATTAAGCTATACTTATAACTATATCGCGTTTACATTAAATGTAAAATTATAAAAGGAGGAGAATATGAGGGGTAGAAAAAAAGGAGAGAACAGTAAAACAAAGGTATTATCTATTAGGATTACAGAAGATCAGCATGAATTATTATGTAACAACGATTGGATGAGAAAAGAAATTTCTAAACACATTAATGAATATTTATCAGCTTTTATTAGTTAAATCATCACCTTCGGTGCTGCAATATTAATAGACATTATCAGCTTTAATATATATTTGCGAATTAATGTATACATAAAATAACTAACATAACCTTATAATCATTTTAGGTTTACACTAAATAAAATATTTGTATTAATGGGCGAAAAAATAGGACCGAAATAATCTTTCAGTCCTATTTTTTCTTGTTAAATCATCACCTTCGGTGCTGCAATATTAACGACTTCAGAAGGAGATTTAGACTCCCTCTGAAGTTTTATTTTTGTTATAGCATGTAACCCCAATTATAGAAGTGGGAGACTTTCCTTCTGAAATGTCGTTAAATTTTGAATTTTGAAGTTATATCTCTTAACTTCTCAGCGCTAATCTTATTTCCACTTGTGGTTTTCTTTATTTCTTCCATTTCATTTACAATATCTTGACTTTTATCAGATATAGTAAATATCCCTTGCGCACCTTCATTAACAGTGCCAGCTACTTGGTCTATAGCAATTACAATCCCATTAATTGATGTATTCAAATGCTGCGCTGTCTCATCAAATTCCTTCATGAAGTTGTTGAAATTTTCTGCATCCCCTATATATTCTTTTCCCGTACCCATAATAATCTCATAGTTTAGAGAGATTTCATCATCCATAAAATCAAGCATCTTAACAGAACTACTAGATAGATTTTTCACAGAATCACTTACAACCTTAACTACATTTTGAATGTTAGCAGCTGTTGCTCCAGATTGCTCTGCAAGCTTTCTAACCTCGTCTGCAACCACTGCAAAACCTTTCCCTGCTTCTCCAGCTCTCGCAGCCTCTATAGCTGCATTTAATGCTAATAAATTAGTTTGACTAGTTATGTGAAGTATCGAAGTAGCTAGTCCATGTATTTCCTCAACTGCTTTTGCTCCTTCTATTGCAACCTCTAATTTCTTCTTTATACCACTATACATTTTATCGGTTTCCTCTTTAGAGCCAGTCGTGCCCATAGTAATGCCATTTGCTTTTTGAACTATGCTTTGAGCAATGCTCGCTCCCTCTGAAGCCTTGCCAGCTATTGAATTAACCATAGTTTTCATCTCTCCAGAAGATGCAGAAATCTCCTGAGCCGTCGCTGCGGTTTCTTCCATTCCAGCTGATAAACTCTCAGTTTCGACGGAACTTTCTTCCGCTTTGATTTTTAATATTCCTGTTAGCTGCTCAACCGTGCGTTCGTTCGCGCTTATATTTTCTGAGGCTTCAATTAAATCTTGTACAACATCTTTTAATGTTTTTCTCATATTAACTATAGCCCTAGATATAGTTCCAATCTCATCTTTATTTTTAATTAATTTTTCTATGTTTGTGTCTTCACTTAAATCAAGTTTAGATGTTTTATCAACTAATAGAGTTACCTTTTTTAACGGGTATACTATTATCCTTGATGCGATTATACCAGCCAATATAGCTAATATGCTTACAATTATTGCTATGATCAAATTTCTCTGCGTCATTTGATTCACTGGTTGCATAATTTCATTAATATCTCCCGTAACAACAAATGTCCAGTTCGTAACCGGAACGATGCCATAAGACGAGAATTTTTTAACTCCTCCAAAAGTATACTCTGCGGTACTCGCTTCAACCTTTTCTCCTTTGATAACTTTACTAACAACATCTTTTATTGACGCATTTTCAACTTCTTTTCCTATTTTATCTGCAGTTTTATGGTATAACATTATCCCTTTTTCATTAACTAAGTATGCATAACTTGATTTACTGTTAGATACAGTTATGTCCTTCATATATTTTGAAAAACTTTCTGGGTATACAGATGCTGCTACATAGCCTAATATCTCACCATTTTTATCTTCGTTTACAATCGGACTAGTAAAAACCATAGTTGGATGCCCTGTTATAGAAGAATTTTTAGTTTCCGCTATAAATTGTTTTCCACTAATGCTGGATGCGTTATATGTTTCACTTGCTACACTTTTTCCTACAGATGATTTATCACTATCTGATATTATATTTCCAGTGGTATCTACTAGAAAAACTCTTTCCACATTGCTGTTATCTGAAATATATCTTGCGAATTTTTCATTGTTGCCATTTATTGTGCTTTTATATTGATTAACAGAAGCAGCATCGGTTTTATCCTTCAAATTCATAATATCTATTATTTGTTTTGTGCTGGATAAAGTTTGTACCTGCGCTTGCTGTTTTTCGATCATTACAGAAATAGTCTCTATTGCTCTTTTATTAGTAGCCATCATTTCAGCTTTACTTTGATCAAATATTATCTCTGATGACTTTATGTATGTAAAAATAGAAGTTATCACCAAAGCTATAATTATTAATGATCCAATAAGCAATGGTATTTTTTTTGTAATGGATATACCGTTTGTTTTATGCATGCCTTCATTCTTTTTTGTAAAATTACGATTTTTAAAACGCATTAAGAGCCCCCCTTATTTGTACTTAATAATTACAATTATTTATGTATATATATTAACATAAAATTCATAATTAATAAATCAAAAAAAACCAGTAACTGTAATGGCTACTGGTTTTTGTTAATTTGTTTTAAAAAAACTATTTACCTTCCAATAAACTGTTGTGTCCAGTAACAAGTTCCATCAGATTTTTTAGCAAGTCCTACACCTATCTCACTATAGTTTTTACTTAAAATATTAGCTCTATGTCCCGAAGAGTTCATCCATCCTGTCATTACTTCTGTAGCTGTCCTTTGCCCATATGCTATGTTCTCGCCTGCTGCCATATATTTAATTCCAAAATTTTTCATCATGTCAAATGGTGAAGAGTAAGTTGGAGATTGATGTGAAAAATAGTTTTTATCTATCATATCTTGAGACTTATATCTAGCAACTCTTGATAATTGCCAGTTAAGTCTTAATGGGGCGAGTCCGGCCTTTGCCCTTTCCGTATTTACCATTGTAGCTATTTGCTTTTCTATTAGCTTTACTGATGCCAAATTTGGAACTTTTACAATTTGCTTAACGTTTATTATATTAGGATTTGCTATTTGAGGATTAGAGGATATTATATCCGATACTCCTATTTGATACTTTTCACTAATTCTCCATATACTATCGCCGGCTTTAACAATGTAATTAATAGTCGGAAATACTTGAGCCGAAGCAATTGAACTTATTCCTGTTGTTGCTAACATACTTAAAGTTAAAATTAATGCCTTTACTGATTTATTCATATTTTGAACCTCACCCTCTAAAATTTAATATCCTTATAGCTTTAATACTAATTTGCCACTTAATTTATATTTTTACTCTTTTTATCTTTGGTAAATTTGGGGAAATAATTTTTTTTGCTTTTTGTCTGCAAAACAAAAGAGCCTTGAAAATTCGATGTTTTCAAGGCTCTTTTGTTCACAGTTTTTTATCCTGAATATAGTACAATATATTTATAATTAAATAAAAAAAGCCCAGCAATTACGCTAGGCTAAAAATTCACTACTCTGGAGAATGGGAATGTATTTCATAAGAACGCTCTTCGGACTTATTACTATAATTTGAAATTTTTCTATCATCAATAGTTTTATTCCGCTCATCAATCCCATTATTTTCAACTTCATTTGCAGTATGCGATTTTTTAATACTTGATGAATTATTATTGAGGTTTTTGTTTTCTGATTCACCCTCCTTATTAATAGTAGTTTTATCATTATTTTTAGATTCTTTTTTAATTATGGACGATTTATCCTCTATTTTGTTATTGTTAATATTTACAGATGGCTTTTTAAGGATATCTTTCTTAGTATCTGATTGTTCTTTATTAGTGGTCTCCTTTTTATTGCTATTAGGATTTAACTTGGAAGTATCTATTTTATTATTATTATTAACTTCTATGTTTTTGTTATTATCAGAAGATATATCAATTTTAATATTTAAATTATTAGCATCTATAATCTTTTTAAAATTAGAAATATCTATAGAGTTCTCTCTGCTACTTGTGATATTAACATTAATAATCTTTTTATCAGTTATATACTTTTCGGTCTTAGCCTCATTAACTAAAAGTTCTAGAGCAGCATCTATAGATTTATTCTTTAATTTAATATTACTTAGCATTAAGGAACCATCAGAATTTAGTGCTTTAAAACTAATAATTTTATTCCATCTGTTAGCTTTAAGAGATACAGATGGGTTAGTGCCTAGAACTACAGATGTAACTGGCGTATAGTAGGCATAAGCGAAAGCACTAGAAATAAGTATAAACATTAATGTAGCAGCAGTTATGGCATATTTAAAAAGATATAATTTTTTCTTATATACTTCTCCAGTATAAATTTCACCTATGTGAGGTAATACTTTGTTAGTTTTTATATATATAAACTCCCCAGAGGAGGTCATGATCCCAGCTTTTTTATTCATTAGACTCATTACAATACCTGTTTTAATCATTTAATTCACCCTCTTTTATATTTAGATAGGATTTTAGATACACATATTGTGGATTATTAAGTATTAATATTAAAGAAATTATATATTTACGCCATTTTTCAATTAATTTTATATTTGAGGCAGTTAATATTATTATTTCTTTAGTTGGAAGCCTTCTTTTGCTCTTTAAATGATTAATTATAGATTCTTCTCTAGAACATAAAAAGGCAATATTCAACAGATTATTTCTAGTATCATTGTGATTTGGGGATATATTAATGAGGGAATCAAAATTAATTTTGTATTTTAATAACTCCTCTGAAAATAACTCTATTTCATCAGCTCTAAATTCATTCTCAATTTGAGTTTCGAAATTATTTATGGAATTTTTCCAATCTATATAATCTACAATATCCTTACTGTTATCAAATATTAGATTGGGACAAGTTTTATTTTTTCTAAAAAAATCTATAAGTGCATTTTTAATAATAATTTTACTAAAGCCATAAAAATTTCCTTTAGTTTTATCATATTTGTCACAGGCCACGTTAAAAGCCATTAGTGAGATACTAAGCTCTTCATCATTTTCCCAAATTAAATGTCTTTTGCATATTTTACTAGTAATTGAATAAATAAAACCTTTATTAGTTTCAATAAAATCGCTGCGGTTTTCCACAATTAAAGCATCTATATTAAAACTTTGTTCTTCATCTATACTCTTGATTGTTTTTTTATTTATATGAAAAAGAAGTCCCAAGTTCATTTGTCCACCCCTCATATTTCTGTATACGTAAATACTATCAATTTTAAGAGGGAAAAGAAACAAAATTATATTTTATATAAGAATTCTTATATATTTCAAAAAAAATAAAAGTCCTGAATTATTCAAGACTTTTATTTTTTACAACTATTCTATTTTATAAGTATTAAAGCATTTAAGAGACTTATAAGTCTAGTTGCTAAAGTAGTTAACTCTGTGTTTTTTGTTGTATACTGTTGAAACACATTGTCTAATCTTTCATTTAATTTTTCAAGGTATGTTTTCTCTACAGGTACTACTGGTGTAACTACTGGCACAGTAGGCTCAACTACAGGTGCTACAATACTAGCTGTTACAACCGGTGTAACTTCTGGCTTTACACAAGCTGTCTTAGTAGTTGCATCTTTTACAGCCAATAAAACTGAATCAGCTTCTGTTTTTACTACTGGATCTATTACTACCTTACTATCTTCAATTCTTTTTAATTCTACCTTAACTGCTTCTGCATTTTTAATAATTGTAGTTTTCAAAACTTTATTAGAGTCTTTAACTGTTGCTATTTTATCCATTTTAGCTTTTAAAGCCGCTTTATCTTCTACACTAATAACTGGCTTCATTTCAGCGCATTTTTTTTCATTTTCATTTATGCAGTCTTTGTGAGACTTATCAACATTTTGTTTATCTTCATGATTTTTAACGAATTTTTTATCCCATTGCTGAGTTTTTTCATTTTTGAAATCTACTTTTTTCTCTACAGCATTTGGTTTTACATCCTTTGTAGCTTTATTTCGTTCTGAAGCATAGACCCCAGATGATACACCGACTGATAATGTTAAAGCGAGTACAAATAAACTTAATTTCACAATTTTCATGTTAATTCCTCCCCATAATGTAGATAACAATTATTAACCATTATCCCATATTTTTTATCATTTCTCTGTTATATACGATACGCGATATGATTTATTAGAGGGTTTTTTCATTTTAATTAAGTTTATTTGCTTTTTGTCTTAAAAAATTAACTATGGATATATAGCAAAGATTAAATTAAAGATTGAATCTATTTAACTTTTGTGGGGTTTATAATCTAGTAATTTAGGTGTTGACTGTAGTGATAGGTTCTCTAATTATAGAGATCAACTTATAAGTATAATATCTTAACAAAACAACTGCAATAATTTTCATATGCAGTTATTTTGTTAAAAACACATTGTCGAAATTTTACCCCCTGTAGTTATTTTATAATAATTCTAAATTATAAACGAAAAAGCCCAGTAACTATTGTAGTTACTGAGCTTTTATGGTGCGTCGGACAGGAGTCGAACCAGCGACCAACTGGTTCGTAAGAGCTAAGTTTAAGTAATGACTATTAAACTCAAACTATAAGGTGCAAAATTAATTTACCCTTATCTAGTTAACAATCAAGTAAATTTTTATATACAAAAGTTTCTACCCTCCTGATTTGAATATGTAATAAAAGTATTACTAAGTACTACTTTTATTACTTGTAAGGTAATAAAAATTATTACTTTTATTACCTCTACATTTTTTTTCATTACAATATTTTCAATAAATATATTTGCGAATTATTGTAAACGTAAAATAATTAATATATACTTGCGGTTATATTAGGTTTACATTAAATCATATGTTTGTACTTAAGAGGATACTATGAGGGAGAGAAAAAAGGATATGATAGTGAAACAACAGTATTATATATTAAGATTATAGAAAATCAGCATAAATTATTATGGTTCAATATAATTTTAATTATATTATAAGTTCGCGTTTTATCAACTAAAAGTTCGATTTTCATGTAAGTTTATTGTTGCTACTTATGTCGTCCGAATAGAATATTGCGAATGCTCATTACAGTCCACCGTTATATTTTTTTTGTGCCATAAACATCATAATTAATCCCCATATAAAGAATATCCCAAAACATATCAAACCATATGCTGTCTTTGATATGAAATCAATAATACCCATCAGTATCATTCCTATTCCCATTACAATACATGCTTTACCCATTTTTTCTGTATAAGGTTTTTTATCTTTTTCAGCAATCCTTGTATAATGATAATCATGTATTAGCGTTATCTGCTCTTTTTTCCAAATACGCCATCCTATAAAAATAAAACTTAATCCTATTACTAAAACTATTATCAATTCAATCATATAATCTTCTCCTTGTATAATCTTTAGAATAATTAAGTGCAATAAATTACAATTGTTCCGTATATGAGTACATTTTTGACTAACAATATATATTTAATAATACCATATTTACCATAAATTAAGTATATTTATAATTCTTTTGAAATGAGCAATAGTCTCAAAGTGAAAGTAACTCAATTACTATTGTGTCAAGTACATAATGTATAACTTATGTACTTGACATAACAACATAGTTGCAATACAATGTAGATACTAGGTTACATTACAAGGTAGGTGATATAAAATGGCAAATTCTTCTCAATTATTAAAAGGAATTTTAGAAGGTTGTATATTAAAAATAATTTTAAAAAAAGAAACCTATGGATATGAATTATATAGTTCACTAAAAACCAATGGTTTTGATGATTTATCTGAAGGAACTTTATATCCATTACTAATTAGGCTAGAAAAGAATGGTTTATTATCCTCAATAAGCCGGGACTCACCTCTAGGACCAAAACGAAAATATTATTCACTTACTAAATTAGGGAAACAGGAATTTTTAGATTTTTGTAGTTCTTGGGATAAAATTTCAAAATCAGTTAATAAGATATTGGGGGATGATCTAAGTGATTAAAACAAAATCATTAATAAAACAATTAAATAAAGCATCTGAAAACTTATCTTTAGAAAACAAAAGTGTGTTTGATAACATTGTAGTCTATGTAAGAACATCAAATATAAAAACAAGAGATGCTGAAGAATTTTTACAACAGATACTAGATAGCTTTTTAAATGCAGAGCAGCAAGGTGTAAGCATTGAAAATGTACTAGGAACAACAGATATTAAGCATTACTGTGAAGAAATAGTAGATACCTATAAATCAAGCTATAATTACTCATCACTATGTAGCGAATATGTTATGTACACCGGTATGATCATAACAATATTATTAATATTTAATTATATTACACAAAGTGTAACTATAATTTCAAAATATGGTGTTAATAATCTCACTTTCTATCTAAATCTTAATTTAGGAATAATCTCTCAGTTTTTGATTATAGGGATTGGTATTATTGCTATTATGGCTTATATCAAAAAAAATTGTTTCAAGGAAACTGTAAAAGTTAGTACAAAAAAAGAGTTTTTTAAACTCTGGATATTAAGCTGTCTATGGATTTATATAATGATTGCTTGTGTCATGTTTTTAGGAAAAATATTAGTATTTAGAGTAAATATAATTATAGTTCTTATTATTGGGATTGCTTTATATTTTATAGGTCATTATTTATCAGAAAAATAAGAACTTCAAAATTTAAAAGAAAGTAAAAAAACAAAGTATATTTATAATTCTTCAAAAATCAGTAATAGCCTCAATGTGAATATAACTCAATTGGTATTGTGTTACTTTCAGAATATCAATATACTAATATATTAAACCTCTCAGCCATTAGAGATTACCATTTTGTATTATTCATGTATAATACAAAACGGTGTAAAACATATTTGACACTATTGCGATTTATATATATAATACAGGTGTAAAAACTTTTTTACACCTGTATTATATTGGAGGTGCTATATGAATTGAATAATGAAATTAAAGAATATCGAGAGAAGAGTGGTATGTCGCAAGGTAAACTTGCTGAAATATGTAATGTAAGTAGACAAACTATAAATGCAATAGAAAACAAAAAGTATGATCCTAGTTTGCAATTAGCCTTTGATATTGCAAAGAAATTGGGGGTTAGAGTTGATGTGTTATTCATAAGTAAGGGGGATGAACAGAAATGAGACTAAAAAAAATAAGTGTATATGCTACTGCGATTACCACACTAATCATTGTTTTGTTTACAATATATAAAGGCTTTTCTGGAAAAGAAGTTGGATTTAGTGAAATCACTTCAATTGCTATATCAATGACAATGTTTTTTTCTGCTATTACTTGGGGAAATAAGGATGATGGAATATTAGAAAAAGAAGAATTGGGAAAGAAAATCATCGGTGAGAGTTCTAAAATTGCTTATTGGGTTCTTACCACATTTATTTTTATAGCAGTTATATTAGATAATTTTATAAGTGGTGCTTTTAACATGCCGTTATTAATTTTACTATCGTTAGCAATGGTTACACTACCATTAATTGAATTCATTATTTCAAGAAAATATCAATAAAAGCATACAACATAATAAGTTTTATTGTACTTACTTTAGATTATTATTGTGGAAATAATCCATATGCATTAATTGATTTTACCACT
>Ga0209123_1004022_pt1 | contig 10451 bp, 11 predicted proteins | sample BarGraIncu00431A_FD_184500 | JGI IMG/M metagenome (GOLD analysis project Ga0209123, IMG submission 184500) | Arctic peat soil microbial communities from Barrow, Alaska, USA - Barrow Graham LP Incubations 004-31A (SPAdes) (version 2) | ecosystem: Environmental > Terrestrial > Soil > Wetlands >...
GCCTGCAACCCCTGCGGCACCCATTGTAGGAACCATCACGCAACCAACGTGTGCGGTGGCCACAGGCAGTGTAGTGCTTAGCGGATTGCCTTCCGGGAGCTGGATCCTCAACCCGGGTGGCATTACCGGCTCAACTTCAAGTATAACTATTGTCGGATTAGTGCCGGACACCTATAACTTTATCGTAACGAATGCTGCAGGGTGTATTTCATTGGCTTCTTTTGATGCCGTTATAAATCCCTTGCCTGCAACCCCTGCGGCACCCATTGTGGGTACCATCACGCAACCAACATGTGCGGTGGCCACAGGAAGTGTAGCGCTTAGCGGATTGCCTGCCGGGAGCTGGACCCTCAACCCGGGTGGCATTACCGGCTCAACCACCGGTACAACCCTTACGGGATTAGCGCCGGACACCTATAACTTTATCGTAACGAATGCTGCAGGGTGTATTTCATTGGCATCAGTTAATGTGATTCTGCAAACCAATTGTGACAGCATTGATTTAAAGGTTACTGAAACGCTAAATAATTCATATCCTGACGTTGGACAGCAAGTTGTATTTACCATTACCGGGACTAATGACGGACCGGCAAATGCAACAGGCACTACTATTACAAGTATCATACAAAACGGATATACCTTTGTTTCAGCAACAACCACAACCGGAACCTATGACCCGGTAACCGGCTTATGGTCAATTGGCAATCTGAATAATGGAGCTTCTGAAATATTAACCATCACGGTAATAGTCAATCCGACCGGCAACTATGATATGACTTCCATTATAGGATGTAATGAAGTTGAAGAGACTATGGTGAATAATGTTGCTGTTGCTGAATTGATACCTGTAGAATTTTTTATTCCTAATGGTTTCTCTCCCAATGGCGATGGTTACAATGATCGCTTTGAAATAAAACATGCAACCATACTAAGACTTGAAATTGAAGTTTTTAACCGTTGGGGGAATTCTGTCTATAAAAATAAGGATTATAAAAACGACTGGGATGGGAAGGGAACCGGTAACTTTTTAGGAAAAGACCTTCCGGATGGAACTTATTATTGCACTTATAAGGCAATTAATATTTCAACAGGTGAAAACTCAATTAACGGAGTGAAATACATAACATTGCGTCGTTAATAAAAGCTGTCAGCCAATAATAACATTCATAAAGTTTCAAATCAATTAAAATATATGGTGATGTTCCATGCTAATCTCTCAAACTTGCTGATTCAGCTAAACCGATCAAAAATCCGGTTGATGCTGTATTTCTGTTTGCTGTTTGCTGGCAATTCACTCAAAGCACAACAAGAACCAATGTATTCGGAATATATGTTCAATATGTCCCACATCAATCCGGCTTATGCAGGGAATCGTGCTACCGACAACATTACAGCATTATATCGTAAACAATGGGTAGCAATTGACGGGGCCCCTGCTACAGCTTCACTTTCATGGGATAAACGGGCAGAAGGAAACAATGTAGGATATGGTTTGCAAATTTATAACGACCAGTTAGGCATTGAGAATACTTCAGGAATTCAGGCTTTTTATTCATTTCGTATCTCCTTTGAAAAGTCTTTTTTATCATTCGGTTTGAGTGGAGGAGTTTTAAATTACCGCGCTGCATTCTCAAGAGTCATAACCACACAAAGTGATGATCCGGTTTTCCAGAATGACGTTAACGGCTTTCTTCCTACAGCAGGCTTCGGTATGTTGTATGCAACAGACAACTGGTATATGGGACTGTCAGTACCGGCTTTATTCGAAACTAAAATAAATATAAATGAGAGTCTGGTTGATTATAGAGCAAATAATCATTTTTTTCTGACAGGAGGGTATATCTTCAAAGCTTCAGAAATGCTCAAACTTAAACCTTCCATGTTGTTGAAAGCGGTTAAAGGCGCTCCGTTGGAATATGATTTTAATATGAATGCATGGATTCAGGATATTCTTGGATTAGGTGTGAGTTATCGTACGAATGATGCACTGGTGACCATGTTTGATATTCAGGTTTCTGATAAATTCCGGCTTGGATATGCTTACGATTATACTATTTCAAATCTTAAACCTTTCAGTAAAGGGACTCATGAACTAATGCTGAGATATGAATTTACAAGGAGGAAGAATCAACGCATTTTATCTCCCCGTTATTATTAGCAATTTATGAACTTAAACGTTTATACTGAAATGAAACATTCAATAATAAAACCGGTACTGTTGGTGATTTGTATCCTCTCAATGACTGCAAGAACTCTTCATGCCCGGGAAATTAAAAATAAAATTGAAAAATCAAAGTCCGGTACATTATTGACCCGGGCAGATATTGCCTATCAAACTTCCGAATTTTCAATTGCTGCAAATTTATACGAAGCCTGTTTAAAAAATACGGCAAACACGAAAAAGGAGGTTGAACTTAAACTTGCCGATTGCTATTGGCAAATGAGAGAATACGACAATGCCCTGCGGATATATAAACTTCTGTACAGCAATGCAAATCAAACAACCAACAACATGGTTAAACTTCGAATGTCTGAAATATATGCCCGAAGCGGTCAATATAAAAAAGCATCTGAGTGGTTAACCGATGTGGAGGGGTATAAGTTAAAAGCATTGGTTTATTCTCAAAACGAGTCCCTTAATGCCATGAAAAAAGATTCATTAAACTGGAAGTTTGGTTTCTTGAATATCAATACCTTTTACAGGGATTTTTGTCCTTTTGTTGCAAAAAACACGTTATTTTTTAGCAGCAACAAACCCCTTCCGGCCAAAAAGAAAGCCTATGGTTGGGATGGTAATAACTTTGCACATTTATGGGAAATCTCACTTTCGAATGTTGATACTATCCAACCGTATCAGATTACTCCTAGCAATTCAACAAATAAATCTTCGAACTACTACAAGAAAAACCTGGCCGGAATTTACGAATGTGGGGATACCAAACCAATGAAAAGCACACAACAGCTCTTTAATCGCAAACCTTTCATACCGGGCGATTTAAAACCTGTTGGGGAGTTAGTTAATGGGCTTAACAAAACAATTCAGTATAATGCCGGTGCAATTTCTATGGATAAGAATAATCATTTTTATTTTTCTTCCAATTATTCCACACCGGATAAAAAGGGAATTAATCGTATTTGTTTAATGGAAGGGCTTTATTCAATCTCAGGAATAACCATGATTCATAAATTACCTTTTGGCAATCCAAATTCCTACTCAGTAATGCATCCGGCCATTAATGCCGAGGGAACTCTTTTGGTTTGCAGCAGTGATAAAAAAGGCGGAAAAGGTGGTTTCGACTTATATTATTCTCGTCGAAACAATATTACTCAACCCTGGGATACTCTTAAAACTTTAGGTAATACTATTAATACAGTTGGAAATGAAGTATTCCCCAGCCTTACTCAGGACGGTTATCTGTATTTCAGCAGCGACAATATCCCTGGTTTAGGAGGATTGGATATTTTCCGTATCCACGTGCTGGATGCCATAGTTGGAAATGGTAAAGTTGAACACTTGAGTTATCCAATAAATAGTCCGGCAGATGATTTTGGTTGGACACAACCGGACAGTACCGGTTTAAAGGGATTTATTACTTCCGACCGGCTGAATAATGATGATAATTTATATAGTTTTTCCTATGTCCCAAATAGAAGACCTAAGAAATCATTTATCGAAGGGCTGGTTCTTGAAAAGCAATCATTCAAGCCGATTGCAGGTGCTACTGTCTTTTTGTATAATATAAGGGAAGACACAGTGTACATCGCCAAAGCCGATCAACATGGTAAGTATCATTTTCCGGTTCTCACTTCATCAAATGTAATCATTAAAGCAGTAGATAAAAAGTATTTAAACGACTGCCTGTCATCAGCTATTGTTTATGAGGTTCAACCGAAAGATACCATACAAAAGGCGCCCCGCGATTTGTTACTCGACAAATTTAAAGTAGGCTTTTTATGGAAATTGAGCAATATCCATTACGATTTTGACAAATGGAACATTCGCGCGGATGCAATGCCGATCCTGGATAGTTTAATAATGATATTAAATGAGCATCCTATTAAAGTTGAATTGGGTTCACATACCGATTCACGCGGATCGTTCAAATATAACGAGCGTTTGTCTCAGCACCGTGCCGAATCAGCTGTTGCATATCTTATTGAACACGGAATTAATTCCGGCCGTATTACAGCTAAAGGGTATGGTGAATATCAGTTATTGAATCGATGTTCGGATGGTGTGCCATGTAGTGAAGAAGAGCATCAGGCAAACCGTCGAACCGAGGTGAAAGTGACCGGATATACCATTCCTCAAAAAGTCTCCGAGAATATAAATCCTGATAAATTCAAAGATGGAGATAGAATCAGCAAGCTTAAATTGCCTTTAAATTTCTTTGAAGAATGTAAATAATCAGCTCAAATAATGCCCATTAAAACTTGTTCCGGAAAGCGTTCCGCCTCAACTAAAGGCATATACTTTTTTGGATTAAAGCTACATGCCTTAGCATTTTTTCGACAAGAACATTGTTGATATTTTCTCTAAAGCTGTATCTACCGTTAGGCAACCAATAGAATCGCTATTCAATTGGTTTATTGAAAAAACTGATATTCAAAGAGCGTCTAAAGTCCGCTCTACAAAAGGACTATTGACTTTTGTTTGTGGCAGAATTGCTGCTGCATTTATTTATTTAATCTTTTAATTCAAAACTTAAATCGCATTATGAGTAAAACAACATCAAAATTCGAAAAAATTACGAACTCTTCTTTGTATTACGGAAAAGTAAACCACGAACCCGATTCCAGTAAAAAAATTCAGCGCAATACCCCTGAAAAGACAATGCCTTTTTCAGACCAGATAGGGAATTATCAGCGCAACAAAGGAATTCCGTCAAAATCATTTGACAACAGCAAAATTTACATCATTGGAAGCGGTATTGGTGGAATGTCTGCTGCTTATTACTTCATCCGCGACGGCCGTGTGCCAGGTGAAAAACATTATTTTCTTAGACCAATTGAACATTGACGGAGGTTAGCTGGACGGTGACGGCAATGCAACAGACGGATACATCGTTCGTGGTGGCCGCGAAATGGATATGACCTACGAGAGTAGTTCCGGAAGGCTGTAAAAATCTGGGCTTGGTGGGACAGTTTGTAGAAACCAACAATGATGTGGTATTTACGATGGAATGTTCGGTTAGAACCGCCAGAGTTGCTGTTTACGAATTACTGAACATAAACAAACAAGTCCCCGATATCAATCCGTTGCAATACGACATCCGACACCTTTTGAAAGCGGCCAAAGCCTTGAACGACAACAAACCCTTTATGGGCGAGTTCATTTTGAAAAAAGTGTTGAAAGGAACGTATTTTGAACATGTTTTACCGGTAGATTAGGTTAATAATAAACCCATGGATATCAAAAACCACACCAGCTTTAATCAATGCTGCTGTAGACATACCTTCCTCCTTACAAATTTTCCTGAAACGATAGTATAGAACAAAAACAAAGATTACATGAAGATTCACGAGTATCAAGCAAAAGAAATTTTTTCCCATTACAATATCCCGGTAACAAAAGAGGTGTTATGTTATTCTGTCGGTGAAGTTAGGGCAGCTACTGAAAAATTAGGGCTTCCAGTAGTAGTAAAAGCACAGGTATTAACAGGTGGCCGTGGTAAGGCCGGTGGTGTAAAACTGGCCCGAACCCTTGAAGATGCTAAAAATGCTGCCAGTCAGATATTAGGCATGGATATTAAAGGCTACCTGGTTGAAAAAGTATTGGTGGCACAGGGAGTTAAATTCAGTTCTGAGTATTATGTCGGGTTAACGATCGATCGTAACATTAAAACGGTACTCTTTATGGTCAGTAGTGAAGGTGGTGTCGAAATTGAAGAAGTAGCCAAAGATAACCCGAAAGCTATTTTAAAATTCCCGATTGATCCTGATTTGAGTATGACCCCGTTTCTGGCCCGTAAAATTGCCTTTGCTCTTTTCAATGATTTCTCATTGGTTAAACAGGCAACTGTCCTTTTCCAGAAACTTTACCAAATCTTTCTGGATACAGATGCTTCGTTGGTAGAAATTAATCCGTTGGTATTAACCGACGAAGGCAATCTGCTTGCCCTGGATGGCAAAATGAATTTTGATGATAATGCATTGTTCCGTCAAAAGGATATAAATGCATTGCTCGAACCTACAGAAGAGGAGGTTAAAGAACTGGAAGCCAAAGAAAAAGGATTGACTTACATTCGTCTCGAAGGTTCTATTGGTTGTATGGTGAATGGTGCCGGGCTTGCCATGGCTACCATGGATATGATTAAATATTATGGCGGTTCACCGGCTAACTTCCTCGATATTGGAGGAAGTTCAAATCCTCAGAAGGTTATTGATGCTATGAATCTGTTACTCTCCGATAAAAATGTGAAAGTGGTCATGATCAATATATTTGGTGGGATAACCAGGTGTGATGATGTTGCACATGGCCTTGTAGCTGCCCTGGATACTATCAAAGTTGATATTCCGATTGTAGTCAGGTTATCCGGCACTAACTCAAAGGAAGGTCTTGAAATCCTGAAGTCAGCCAATCTTCCTGTGGTGGAAACCATGGCCGAAGCAGCACAAATGGCTATAAGCCTTTGCTAAATAATTAACCAATCAACTAATTAACCAAATATGAGCATTATAGTCAATAAAAACACGAAATTAATCGTTCAGGGAATCACAGGTAGAGATGGAAGTTTTCATGCCGGAAAAATGAAAGAGTACGGAACCAATGTTGTTGGGGGTGTCTCTCCTGGCAAAGGTGGTCAAAAAGTAGAAGGAATACCTGTTTTTAATACTGTTGAAGAAGCAGTAAAAGCAACCGGAGCCAATACATCCATTATTTTTGTTCCGGCACCTTTGGCAGCAGACGCCATTCTTGAAGCTTCGGAAGCCGGAATAGAACTTGTAGTGGCTATATCGGAAGGAATTCCTACTCTGGATATGGTAAAAGTAACCACGTATCTTAAAAAGAACGGGACAAAACTTATCGGGTCTAATTGTCCCGGACTTATTTCACCGGACGAATCGTTGGTTGGCATTTTACCTGCCAATATCTTTTTAAAAGGAAATGTCGGTTTGATGAGCAGGAGTGGCACACTGACGTATGAAATGGTAAATCAACTGACCACCAGTGGTCTTGGTCAAAGTACCTGTGTAGGCATAGGTGGTGATCCGGTTGCAGGATTATATTACCAGGAATTGCTCCAGCTCTTTCAGGAAGATCCTGAAACGAAAGCTATTGTATTGATTGGTGAAATCGGTGGTGATGCCGAAGAACATGCTGCTCAATATATCAAGGAAAATATCACGAAACCGGTTGTTGCCTTTATCGCAGGTCAGTCGGCACCTCCCGACAAACGCATGGGACATGCCGGTGCCATTATTTCCAGCGGAAGCGGTACTGCCGAAGAGAAGATAAAAGCTTTCGAAAATGTGGGTGTTCCTGTAGCCAGGACCCCGGGTGAAATCCCTGAATTATTGAAGAAACTGATGAATATAAAATAAACTCTCTTCTATAAGATAATTTAATCAGGAGAATTCCTCGGAGCTTGGAGGCTGTGTAAAAATCAACAGCAAAAAGTGATCTTTGAAATATTGTTAAAACAGAATTTTGGCTATTAATTTAGTACTCGAGTAAAATAAGCTTTTTCTAAAATAAATATGTTTAAGTTTACCGAAAGTTTAAGATCACAATCTGTGACCTTAAAAGATGACAGAGGAAAGCACCGCAAGTATCAATCACAATTCATGGCGAAGATTCAGAACGAAATCGCAAAATCAAAATGGAACAAATAAAGCTTGGCCATTTCAAGATAGTGATTTCCACAGGTCAGTTTTTTGGAGAAGGTATTGATGCTGATACGCTTGAATGTTTGTTTATTGTCTATCTCCGGTTACAGCATAAATTCGTTGAATGCCTGCTTCAACCAATGTTTCCACCAGTTGATCCAATACATTTTTACTCATAAGTCAGACTTTATTTTTTTAAAGCTTTCATTAATGATTTTACTGAGCCTTCACTTTCAAGCATTATTTTGCTATTCTTCAGCATATTATTTTTTGATTCGATTTTGAAAGTGAGGTGGAGTTTGTAACTTACGTTATTGCCTTTTTTCAGCAACTCAAATAGTGTTTTGCTCATTTCTTTATAAGATATTGTTACCGGGATTGTCAGTTCGGTAACACTTTTTGCATGAATATCCGTAAGACCGGGAATTATTCCCTTAATCAATTTATTGTCTTCAATGGAAAGTTCATAAGCGATGTTCTTTGATTTGAGCGAAAATACATTTTTATTTTTTATTGAAACGATAAGCTTAAAAACCGCCCCCGAAAAATTTAGTGAACTAATTTCGATGTGCCCTGATTTTACCTCCGAGATATGAACCAGTGGAAGGAATTTTTTAATATCTACATCAAACTGTTTTTTTACTAAAATGTCGGTATAGAAGGATACCCGAAAATGATATTCAACCGAATCATTATTTTCCCGCTCATTGGTTTTTAGGGCCGAAATAAGATCGTGATTTAAAATGGTGATAGGCAGCGAAATCCTGCTAGTTTGATTACTTTTCAGTGTTATTGATTTTTTGTAATGATCCTTCATTACCTCTCTATCATTGATAAAAATCCTGTATTGCAAACTATCAGCAGTGAATGAGAGCGGAATTTGATTTTTGATGAGCACTTTTACCGTCATTTCCGTTTTCTCAGCAGTAAGTGATGTTATGTTTAACTGTGACAACTCCAAACGTGGTAGCAAAAATGTTTTGTTCGGGTCCTTATCACGTACATAGCCCCAAGAAAGCCATATAAAAAACGAAGCAATGATGGCAATGAAAAGAATTACAAGTATTAAAATAATTTTCTTTTTCATGTTATTATGAATTTTATCCATCTTAGGCGGCATAGTCAGGGACTTCTGATCGGTCTTAATGGAAATTGTTTCTATTCCTCTTAACTAACAGGGATTACTTTTTTTTAGTTCTTCAATTATCTTTTTGCAAAAAGCCGGAAGATCTTTCGGGCTTCTACTCGTAATCAGTTTGTTGTCCACTACCACTTCCTCATCTTTCCAATCCACTCCCGCATTGATTAAATCAGTTTTAATCGATTTATACGATGTCATCTGTTTCCCTTTTAAAAACCCAGTTTCAATTAATATCGAACCGGCATGACAAATGGCAGCAATAGGCTTCCCTTGTTCAAAAAATTCAGCTACAAATTTTACGGCTGATTCATTCGTTCGCAATGTATCGGTATTCATCACACCACCCGGCAATACCAACATGTCGTAATCGGTTGATAATGAGTTGTCAATAGTTTTGTCAACTTTAAATTTATCACCCCACTTTGTTTCTTTCCAACCCGTTATTTTTCCTTCTTTTAATGATAGGACATCCACAAAAATTCCTTCGTTTTTAAGCGCTTTTATTGGGTTTTCAAATTCCGATTGTTCAAAACCATCGGTAGCCATAACGGCTACTTTTTTCTTATTTAATAGTTTATCCATCATGCTATAAAATTATATGTATGATTGTTTTGTAAATTGACGACCATTCAGCTTATTTCAGCGCAAATTTGATCAGCTCTGTATTAAACTTTTGAGTTTCCTCCAGAAACATGCTATGACCTTCGTGCAGTAAATAATCCTGCAAAAGAACGGGTCCGCGATTGCCCACTGTCATTGAGTTTTCAAACTCGGAAATTGGTCGGCCACTTGCTGTGGTCAGTTTTTTCTTTTTCATGTTCGGGTTTTTAATATTTAAATGGCATCAAATTTTTGCAGTGAATAAAATTACAAACTTGTAATTAAATTGTGTTATTCATTTTTTTTAAAAAGTTGCTTAATTCACACATTTTCTGCAACATATATGGTTCGTTCTTCTAAAAATATAATGCGCCTTGAAATAGGATTCAGTTACCAAAGACTATCATTTTTCCTTTTACTAATTCTGATTTTTCTTATTTGTCCTAAATTCCTTTAGCGTTATTTTCTTTTAACAGCATATCCCATATATATAATTTGAGTACTCCTGCATTCGACCATGCGGAATTTTTTACCAAATTCTTCATAGGTCAATTCTCCAATGGCTCTTTTGTGGAGATAATGAAGCATTTTCGGATAGGAGATATTTTGTTTTATTCCACGATGTTCTTTAAAAATCAATTGATTTTCCAGTAATAAAGCCCATATCTCATCGGGTTTGATAAACATTTCCCAAACATGAAGATTAGGAGGCATTATAGCCCATCGTTTCCATTCCTGTAATATTTTGATAGCAGCTATTTTGCTGATAAATGTACGATTGAAAGTGTCATAAATAAATATGCCTCCGTTTTTCAAAACACGTGAAATCTCAGAAATCACTTTTGGTAAGTCCCTAACATGTTCAAGCACATCGCAACAA
>Ga0209123_1004023_pt1 | contig 10451 bp, 9 predicted proteins | sample BarGraIncu00431A_FD_184500 | JGI IMG/M metagenome (GOLD analysis project Ga0209123, IMG submission 184500) | Arctic peat soil microbial communities from Barrow, Alaska, USA - Barrow Graham LP Incubations 004-31A (SPAdes) (version 2) | ecosystem: Environmental > Terrestrial > Soil > Wetlands >...
ATACTCAGCAAGCGAGTTGTGGTCTATGCAATGGCGAAGGCTGCCAAGCCGGAACGATGGTCAGGCCGTTGCAGAAACTGGAGTCGGCCAACGGAGGTCTCTTTGAATCCCAATAAATCGGCTCAGAGCTGTCAGACAACTCAAGCCGACGCCGCATAGGAAATGCGACATCTTTGTTGACAACGACCGTCCTCCCTTTCCTTGGTAACGACCTGCGACTAAAAAGTACGACACAGCTGAAAGGCCATTTTGTGGTAGTTGAAGCACTACGTTGCGCCGAAGCTGCATAAACTCAGCGCTACCGATGTATATTCGATTGCGTGATGGCAGATTCCAAAAATCATTTTATTCTCCCCGCGAGCCAACTAGCATATGTGTCAACACGCGTCTCAATTCCTTTCGTACAAGTATCGTCCCCACCAGAGGTCACTGCGGCGAGAAACATATGTTGATTGTTCTCGACAAACGCAGGTCCGCCAGAATCTCCAAAGCAGGTGTTCATCCCATCAACGGAAAAGGAAACGGTACGATTGGCTACTTTGTTTATTTGCCATTCTCCTTCACGCTTAACTCCGATCCCTACAAAGTCGCCAGCGATAACGTTAAAGCCAAATCCAACAAAAGATAGCGACATTTGCTTTGCTAGGATATCATCCCAAGTGGGCATTTTTTGGTATAGTTCTGCGGGTGCCACTGAAAAATTATCGCTCGATGTCAAATAAAGTAGCCCAATATCATCTTCATACGTCTTTGGATTGAACTGGAATACATGGTCTGTACCGTCGGGATAAACCGCATCACTGACTGAGAATGGGCCACCACCGGAGTCAGGATACTGATAATTTGCTCCCAAAATAAATTTCATTTGTTTTTTGTCGTAACCGTGCAAACAATGAGCAGCAGTTAGCACAGTATGCTTCCCTACTACTGTTCCAGAGCAATGTACCTTTCCATCTAGTAAAATAACACCAACATTTTTGTAGCCATTCGTTTGAGCACCTCCTTTGATATATCCAACTTCGTATCCACTGTATAGTATTGGCGCCTTGGCTAGCCGGACATCTACTGTCGCACCAGTAGTTTTCTTGTCTTCACAGCAACCACCGCTATTCATTGCACTCGCCGGAAGAGTGATTGATAGGTAATAAACCGCTCCAGGCGTGCCATGTAACAATGCTGGTCCTCCGTCCTTAGCACGAAGGTCTATCGACCTTCCCATCCCGTCTGTCAAGGAGAGCGAAGCTGATTGCCCTATTGAACTTACGTTTAACAAGTAATCACCCGGATGGCGGAATTCAGTGTCGAACGCAACGGTAACTACAGCAGTGGCAGCAGCAGAAACGTCTCCAGTTGTATCATTGCCTTTGATTCCGAGGCATTGGTTTAGGACGCATGTAGTGCAGGTACGATAATGACCTCCGTGAGCTCGGGCATCAGCATTGAGTGTGATGGAAAACCAGTCAGGTTTGTTCTTTTTTACCTCCACGCTTGCGGTTCCTGTCGCGCCACTTGCCCTACCGTAAGGCTGGCATTGACTAATTTCGTTTCCTTGAACTGACTGATTTAGCGGGTCGACAGACGATTTGGACAAAAGCGGGCTTCCAAATGCCTGAAGAGCAAGTTTGTTGTTTGTTTTTACATCCATAGTCACTTGAATGTCCCCAGCATAGATTTGAGGTGCAATCAGCAGCAAATTTAGGATTAACACCAACATCCAGGATAAACTTGGGCTGCAGGAAAACACCGTGTTTTTCATGTTATCCTCCTATTTGGCCGCAGGCGATGGCTTCTTTGCAGCGTCTATCGCATCCTTGATCGCTTTGCCTTGTGTGGCTAATGCACTGACGACATCGGTTGTGCTGGAAACTCCCGTTGTGGGGTCTGTGGTCACGGAGACACCGCATTCTGTATGCGTTGTTATTTTTCCTTTCACCGGAAACGCTGCGACTTCGTAGTATCGCGGATCAGAGATCTTTAAGGTTTTAGTGTGCTTCGATACGACCTTCTTTCCATTTATAATTTGAGTATAACTAAAGGAGATTGTTGCGTCCCGGCACGCGGCATAAATGAAGACGTTACTTTCACTCGTAGGAAACTTTGAGATGGGCACTGCATCGGGAGGCAACGGGCCAAGCGTCATCGTTACGCCGTCTTTTAGCTGTAGCGGTATATTACCGTCTTCAACACCTTTACCGCCGTCGGGTAGAGTGGTAGCAGTCTCTATCTGCGTGTAGGTCTTTGTAGACCAAGGCAATTTTGATGCGTCTAGCGAATTGTCCCCCGAGAACCCAACTAAAGGAAGAACAGTAGTGACAATGCCACCGATAGCTTTTATTGTATCAACACGTGTGTCGGTTATTTGTGAGCCTATTTCTTTAACCAACGATGTATTATCCATTTTGGTGATGTTAATAGCAGTACTTACTGAGCCTCCCCAACTGGTATTTGACGTGATACCAACCTTAAATGGCGGGTACTCAGTCGGAGTAGAGGTGATAAGAATATCATCCGGAGCGCTTCCGCCACCGTTTTTGGATTCACTAATGGCAATCATGGATGTCTGCAAAAAATAGCTATCGGTTATCGAGTCTGAAATGCTACTGTTTGGAGTGATTTTTGTATAGGTAACGGAAGGTCTGGTGGCGCACGCAGCGAGTGTGAAGATAAACGCTACGAAGATTACCTTACTAGCTAAAAAAGTTGTCAAATTTAAATTGCGCATGATGATCCCCCTTTTTGTTCTAATTTAATAAGGCTAAAAGTAAAGTAATTATCGTCTTGAAGTTGTTGTAAACACAACTATAACAATAATTGTGATTGTGCTAAAACTCAAAGATGAGTACCAGCGTTGCTTGCAGCACCGGCGACCCTGCAAGCCGTAACTGGCTAGGCTAACCCGGGCGTGCAGACACCCAGTAAATATCCTCGGATATTCATCTTAGCCTCTAGTTGCGGCATCTCATAGATCCGGCACTCCTGTTATCTGCCCTTCGCCTGGTTGCTGCTAACCCTTGCTGAGGTCTACACCTTTGACACATCCAACGGCTGCGCCCTGAAGCAACAGGTAACAAAAGGTGGCTTTCTTATGAGCTGCCGGCGATAGGGATCACGGTGTGGGCCCATCGGACCCACAGGCGCACGTGGGTCCGGAGGCACGGAGATCTGCCTAGAAAACATGTGGCGATCTTTGACAACCTTATAGGGCATCCTTGCGTAGTGAACCAGCGAAGCGCTTTGTGGAGCCGAAGAAGTGCGTTATATTTAATTTTACAAGACTAACATTAGATTTGAGCCTTGCAAGGAAAAAACTTGTTCTTCCGCAAAATTGTGAGTTAAAATCAACGTAAATCCCTATGAAACCCGCGGCCTGTGAGAGTGGGCGCAACCAGGCGACCAATAGAGCAGCACTTCATTAAAAACGGGGGTCCCTCATGTCTATCTTATATTGCCCCCCTTCCGGTACATAGTATCCGCTGTGCAAGCCCAGCCAAAATAAATGATGGCGATTTGGTGAGAAATACCTTTCCCCTTGTGCCAGCAGTATGCGGTGCACCGCATAGCCTTGAATTTGGCGAGTGCAAAAAATCTGGTTTTTGCCCGTCAGGCCTGCTAAAGCACTGACAGCCAACCCAAAGGGAATGACCAGCCTAGCGAGGGCGGCACATAAGTGAGATTATCCACCTTGCATCCGCTTGGCAGTTCCCTCATAATCTCGGCATGGCAACCATAGTCCAAAATAGAGAACTCCCTGAGGAAAGACCTTGTTAAACCTCATTTCTATCAGTAATGAGTATTTGTTTTCGGATAACCATCCTATCCATGGGCGACCTCCTGATTGGGGGCTCGTTGAATTCAGGGGTATAGGTGAACCCTGGATTGTCCCCAAAGTTTGAGATTGCTTCTTGTGATCGTCTTGCGCAGATCGCGCCGCCGTTAAATGGTTGTATTATTTGGTGTTGCGGTGTGAGATGTTGCGTGGTTGATCATGGAGAGAGCATTTGGGCTGTTCAAAATTTGCTACCGGGGTTTGCACTGGCCTGGATTCCCATGTTAGCTCTTTGAGTTAACACCACGCAGCAAAAACAGGTGGAGGGCTGATCCCATGCCAAAGTCGTCCAGAAATTACCTTAAACACACGGAAAAGGTTCGGATCCCTCCTATATTGTGGAAATATTGCGGAGAACAGAGTATTCCAATTTTAACTTCCCTTCAACTGAAGATCACGCGCCCAAACGAGTTTAATGATCCGTTTGAATATTCGCCGGGCATGGGCAGGGCAATCGGCAAAGCTGAGTTAGCAAGAATATATGACACGCCCGAGATAGTCCGACGACTAGACCTGCCTCCACTATCTGAATTTGAATCGAACGCGGACGGTCAAGCGACTATCTCTGATTGGATAGGCGGGATGAACACTGCAGTCAGAGATCTATTCAAATGCCAACTAGATGAAATTAGCGCCAAGTACGGAGTGTGTTGTCTCTCTGCAGATCCTGCGAGCAATTTGATGTGGGCGCACTACGCTCAAAAGCATAAGGGTTTTGTAATTGGCATTGACCACAGCTGCATTGCTGATATGCCTTTGCTCCCAGTGATATATTCAGACCGCCGTGTGCTGTTTAATGGTTTCACAGCGTTTTTAGAAAAGCCGAACACCAGAACCTGGGAAGTGCTCCTGCGAAAGGGCGTGGAATGGTCCTATGAGGAGGAGTTTCGCATGATTTGGACCCTAGACAAACTCATGCCGAGTGAAATTAACGGTGAACTGTGGTACATGATGCCGCTGGTTCCACAGATGATATCTGAGATAATAATCGGAATTCGCGGAACTCCCCAGCTTGAGGAGAAGTTGCGGCTAATTGCAAAAAGCCTTGGCGGCAAGACAAAGCTCAAGAGGGCTGAGATGCACCGAACAAGATACAAAATCGTTTTTCGTGAAATTTCGTTAGACTAAGCTTGATGGCAACGCAAAAAAGCGCTACGTCGCTTGCTGTAATAACTGACCAGTGCTGTTGATGGCGGGGCTGAAAGCCCCAAAGCTTTGCCTGACATGCCCCCAAAGCCGCATGATTTGCTCCTTGACAGTTTTTATAATCCCGTCGTGAGAAGAACCGCCGCTTTTGCGTCTCCGATACTGCCTTTTCCCAGTTCTGAACGCGCTGGCTCGCAGGATGCTCAACCCGGTCGCCTTTAGCACCGCGGCCACCCTGACTGGCAGCATCCCTCTGACGCGCAGGTGCTTGATTCCGGTGACGCGGTCGAGGTCCGACATAGTCCCCTCGACCCCGGCCCGGAAGCGGTACACTTCCCATGGTCGGGGACACCATTGTAACACCCAGTTCCGCGGCCTTCTCCACGTTGACGTCGCCGCCATAAAGTGAATCGGCCAGCAGTTCCGTCGGGGCAAGCTGGCGCTTAGATGCTTCTTCAATCGCCGGGAGCAACGCATGAGCGTCTCTCTTAGTCGGAGTTGAGCAGCATGGGGCCGAAAATAGTTTTTTTGATGCCCGCCTTGATAAACAAGCGGTAACCTGTTGGCGGCCAACCAGGCTCGACAGAGCTACACGTCGTATTTCATGCAGCGGTTAATCAAGGGCATTGCTGGTGCAAATTGCGAAGTTCTCGTAATTCTGCATCAACCCGCGCCGAAAGGAATACTCAAGCTGCTTATCGCGCCAGACACGAGAGAACTCAGGGGCTTTAAGGAGTTCTCCAGGAATTCCATGAGTCACAACCTAAATAGAATGCCTACCATCAGGAATCCGGTCCCTCAACTCAGCGCCCCGTAGCCTTACCGGAATTTCCTTATTTAATTTACCATATTTGCCAACAATGGCATCAAGAGAAGGTCCCGCCTCGATAGCTTTATTCCATCAACATCTTCGCGGCAACCTAACCTAAACCGCAAGACTCTCTCCCGCCGGCCAGGACGCCAGCGCTAGTTTTACCGTGCGATAAAGATCATCCCGGCTCGCCCCCGATTGCGCTTCCACCGCCATACCCCATCCGAGCGTCAAGACATACCGAGTGAGAGCGTCGGGATCGGCATCGGCAGGGAGTGCGCCGCTGGATTTAAAGCGCTTAAACCGCTTCAGCAACTCGGTCCGGATCACCTTCCTTCGTTCAGCTTGACACGTATTTCCTATCAGGACAGCGCGCTGGCCCCCGTCACGCCCTATCCGTCACCCGTGGATGGCTATTCCCCTTTACTTGAATCATGAGAAGTAATATAGTGCGCGCTTATTGGGAAAAATTTATAACCGATATGTATTACCTTCAAGTTGGCACTGAAAAGTCCCTGGGGCTGGAAGATGTGATCCCCCCCCAATCGGCATGTTACATGGGAACGGGTGTATCCCCCCGAATGGAATGATACACAGGAAGGGGTATATCCACCCAAAAGGAACATTATCCAAGGTAAATAAGTCTGTTGAACCAGAATGTTGCGAATAACCTGCTGAAACAAGGATCATGGAAAATGCCCAAATCGGCGAAATGAACAGGTCCGCTCATCTACGAGTTGGCAAAAAGAAAACGGCATAGAGTCAAATCGTTGCAAGCTATTCAAAATTAATAAATCTCGCATTGTGCGGGTTCACTGATGCCGACCGGCAGCCTGGCGGGATGCATAACCTTAAATGGAGAACTAACATGCCTATTCCGTTGATACCTATTATTGCGGCCCTAGCTGCAGGAGGAACCCTCGTTCCGCATGCAGCAGGAGGCCTTATTGTCACGGGTGCAGGTGGCTATATCGCTGGGACGTTCCTGAGTACAGCAGCAATTAGCGGGCTACTTGCAACTGCATCGGCTACTTTAGGAGCAGGTGCTTTGTATTTATCAGGTGCTGCGGCAAGCATTGTAGGGAGCGCAGGAATTTTTGGCACAACTGTCGGAGCAACCGGAATTACAGGAGTCTTGATGTCTACTGGAGCAATTGCCTCAACACCAATTTGGGTTCCAATCGCAGTGGGTGGTGCAGCTCTTGGTTGCGGTTATGGTGGATACCGCCTTTTTCGACTTAAGCACAAGCTGAATAGTACTCCCCAAGGCGAAGAGGCGCTGTTTAGTGAAAATGAGGCAAAAATAGTCGAAAAAATACTAAAGCGGCTGGCAAATAAAGATAAGCATTTCCAAGACGCCTTAATAGAGTATCACAAAAAGTGAGACAAATCAGCGCACTTCGATTTAAAAGGATGGAGATATGGTAAGAAAAGAAGTGAAAGCAGATACCACTGATTCTGATGTCAAGAAGGGCGCAGTGAGGATTCAAAAGCGCCTTGAGCAACATCTTGTTCGTGTACTAGGAATCAGAGAACATGTTTCAGTTAAGAACTCAAGTCTTGTCTCTGATGAGTTGTCAATACACATTCCAGCACTGCGGTGGCACATTAGAAAAAAGGTATCTAATCTCCGATCTGAATTGAAGGAAATAGTTTATGAAGTCGCTTCCGAACATGAAAAGCGAAGCTTTGATCCATTACGGAAAGAATTTGAAAAGCTGAATGGTGTAAGCAAACGTCATGTAGAAAGAGGGGTTGCTATTCTTGATAGCGAACAACAAATGTTTATTTCATATCACTCAGTATTTTTTGCCTGCAGAACGTGCTCGGAAGTAAATAAAGCTATTCTTGCCAAAATTGAAAACCAACGGTTAGGTCCCAAGAACGAGGGCACAGAGCTTGAATTGCTCTTAAAAAATGCGGTGATAATATTTGAAGTTACAAGTCTAATTATTGAAATAATTGAACAATTTCAACTTAAAGGGCTAAAAGAGTTCCAGGTGCTTCGTGATATCGTTTTTAAAGAGTTGGCAGAGGCTGAAACCAACTCGCAACGAAATGTTGCCAATGCAAATCATCCAGCAATTCCTCCCCACCAGAAAGAGGAAACAATATTGCGAGACCGGAATCTAAAGGAAAACGCAAATCTTGTACGTTTGCAATGGAGAAGTTTCGAAGATCAGATTTATCGCATGCGACAAAACGCTGGATCATTAGCAGAGCGACTTCCCAGTTTAGCCTTGACCCGCGATAATGCTAAAGTTCAGCTCGATTTTCTTGAGGTATTGGCGGTTACACAAATGATGAATCAAAATATTCAAGCGATAGATTGTCTCACTAATCTTGAACTGGACCTAGCTCAATTAAACCCTTACGATGTTTGTAGATTGATTGGCCTAGAAACATTGCCGCTGGCCTCAAGTTATCCTGTGATATAGTGCCCAGCGGTGTCAGTGAACTGAGAAACCAGCGGGGCTACATGTGGAAGGGCGTTTGTAAGTTGTGTAAGTTGTTGTGAGAAACCTGACATCTTACACCACAGAAAGTCCCAACCTGGAAGTTGGACCGAGACGAAATGCCGCCCGGTCAACTCCCGCACCGTTGGCCGGAAAACCGGGGAAGACGGATCGATTTGGAACGCTTTGGATCGATGCAAATGCCTCTTGCCCTCACGAGCTTTAACAACCGCAAAAGGCAAGAGGCAAGACCAGACAGCCTTTTAATGGGTGACTCCATGACCATGGGCATCCCTCCTTCTCGGTCGCAGGAACCCTGTGGTTGCAATGAACTGAGCAAGAAAATAATGAAATTTGATCGAAGGGGATTATATGTACTTTGAGAGAGTGAGAAAAGGAAAAATAACTTTTTTCCATCGGACATCTGTTGACCATTCCCATTTTGAGAAAGCAGTAAACTGGATTCCTGATGATCCTGACTTGTTGGAAAAATCTATCTCAATAGTTTCTATGTATGATGGATATGCCAAACGCATAAATCCAATCATTGCTGAAGATGAGGTTGTAATTATATGTGATAAGAGTTTTCCTAGAACCGGAGCTCCAGAAACAGATAGCGGTTTTAGACATTTTGTGTTCATTTTGCTACATGAGTTAGCTCATATTTACAAAGGCCATCCCTTTATAGCTGATGAAGAAAATAAACAGTATGAAGATGAGGCTGACAATCAAGCTGGAATATGTTCAATAATTATGCCAAAAAAAGCAGTCACAATGAGATCAAGGTTGAGATGGCAAAATCAATGAGAGATCATATTGATTACAAATGGGGTCATTTTGTTTTTGATGCTAGGAAAAAAGATGAAACATTGGCAAAGCTCGAGTTCAAAGGTGAGTGAAGATGTGACGACAGGGGTACGCCCCTAGAGAAGACGGGTGGGTCGGGTCTGGACATTGACACACCGTAGCTTTATCCAAATCCAGACCTGCTGCCTCACGGAATGCCTCACGGAATAGCCGGGCGGTCCGGTGCTCAGGCGGGTGTTGAACCCGAATCGGGAAACCAACCGAAGGAACTTGGCCCCGAAACACAGAAGAGGCTAAGAAGGCTTACGTTCTTGCTTTGTTGAATGTCGAAGGGGACAGTTCGTGACATCAGCAATTCGCCAACGTCACCCTGAACCGTCCGCCCCTTTTGTCTTTCGGGCTAATACTCAGATGAGGTGCCAGCGCCATTATGAATTTTCGGCAGAGAACTCTTGATGCCATTGCGGATATGATATGCGGGAACTATCCAGCAGATACAAGCGTCTTTGTATATCGCAGCAGCAGTTACCTTACGCGTTTTTTCCAAAATTGCGACACTGACTATGTCCACGATGGGTCAACGCGAATGAATTGGGTAGCCGATGTCCTAAGCAAAATCCTAACGGACCCCCATCCGAACGCACAGACCCCACCAGATACGTTCTGCCGTGTAATTGCAGTTCTGATGGATCAGGCTGACGCCCATAATGAGGATAGCGAGAGACCGGGTGCACTCGCTAAGTTAAATTCTGCACTGGCCCGCGAAGGTTTTGAGGCATTCTACGCAGAAGATAGCCAGTGCTACTTGCGGCATATATCAACCAACACTATAGCGTCAGCTACAATACATCCACACCGCCCTTTCTCCACTGCTGAGCTGGAAAAGAAAGAGAAATTGCTTGCTTACCTCAATGCTTGCTCTGAAGATGATCTCATTGAGGAGGTCCTACTACCTCTCTTCCGCCAGCTTGGTTTTCACCGTATTACCTCTACCGGACATAAGGACAAAGCACTTGAATATGGCAAAGATGTGTGGATGAAATACACATTGCCAACGCAGCATATCCTATATTTCGGCATCCAGGCCAAGAGAGGCAAAATTGATTCTTCCGGGATCACCAAGACGGGGAACGCCAACATCGCCGAAATCTATAATCAGGTCCTAATGATGCTGGGGCACGAGATTTTCGACCCAGAAATCGGGAAAAAGATTCTAGTGGACCACGCTTTCATCGTTGCAGGTGGAGAAATCACCAAAGCTGCCCGCAATTGGTTAGGTCACAAATGTCAGGACATCGGTTACCCAAGCCTAACGCTAAAAAGTGTCAGGACATCGGTTACCCGACCCCTTGATTATTAGCATTTATCATGAGCTGAACTCAGTTGGCATCCGATATTCGAAGCT
>Ga0209123_1004024_pt1 | contig 10445 bp, 11 predicted proteins | sample BarGraIncu00431A_FD_184500 | JGI IMG/M metagenome (GOLD analysis project Ga0209123, IMG submission 184500) | Arctic peat soil microbial communities from Barrow, Alaska, USA - Barrow Graham LP Incubations 004-31A (SPAdes) (version 2) | ecosystem: Environmental > Terrestrial > Soil > Wetlands >...
AAATCCACCGGTCTTTGCACCAATCCTTTTCCAAAACTTCGGCTGCCAATTATCACGGCACGATCTAAATCCTGCAAGGCTCCAGAAACAATTTCCGATGCCGAAGCGCTTCTTCCATTGACAAGAATAACCAGAGGAATATCGGTATCTACGGGATTTTTGGATGTTTTATAGGTGTTGTTGTGTTCCTCTATTTTTGATTTTGTGGTTACGATTGTTTCATTTTTTGGAACAAATAAATTGCAAATATTAACCGCTTCGTTCAAAAGACCCCCTGGATTTCCTCTTAAATCCAGAATAATTCTATCGGCACCTTCTCTTTTTAGTTGTTCCAATGCTTCCTTGGTTTCAAGCGACGCTTTGTTGTTGAAACGCGACAAAACGATATAGCCGGTTTTAGCGTCTATTTTTCCAAAAAACGGAACCGATTTGATTTCGACTTCGTCAAGAACGATTTGGGCAGCAATTGTTTTGCCCTGACGAATGTATTTAATGTCAACTTTGGTGTTCTTGGCTCCTCTCAAGAGTTGTGAAGCATCATCTTTGAAATCCGATATTCTCACGTCGCCTATTTGAATAATCTCATCACCGGCTTTAAGTCCGGCTTTGTCGGCTGGAAAATTTTTATACGGTTCCCGAATGATTAATTTATCCTCTTTTCGAGTAATCAAGGCGCCAATTCCGGTGTATTCTCCCGTATTGTTAATTTTGAATTTTATTACATCTTGTTCGTTGAAATAAACCGTGTAGGGGTCAAGACTGGCCAGCATCCCCTTAATGGCTTTGTCCATTAACTCGCCTGGATTTGTCTCGTCGACATAGTTCATATTCAGCTCCTTGAAAAGCGTGGTAAATATTTCTATTTGCTTGGCGATTTCAAAAAAATTGTCTTTGAAACTAACGCCTACAAACAAAAATGCCGAAGCGACAACAGGAATTATATATTTTTTTTTAAAAAAGGAAGTCATAGGAATTGGTTGGCTTAATTATAGACCACTAAATTAAGAATAATTCATCAATAACAATATTTGAAAAATTAGGCTATTCTTCTTTTTTTATTTGAAGCAGGAATTTTTCAAACAATTGAATCGTTTTGGTATTGATTTCTTCGTAAGACAAACGCTCTTTCGTTTGATAAAAAAACATAAAAGCATACGGCGTTTCAAGATTGTCAATGAGCAAATACTTGTTCAATCGATAGGTTTCGCGAAGGACACGCTTGAAATAATTGCGATCTACGGCATTTTTGAAATATTTTTTGGAAACCGAAACGCCCATTTTAAGTTTTTGGTCTGAATCTTCAGGAATGCCATAATCACTTTCGACATAAACTAGTCTCAAAGGATACTTTGACACAGATTTGCCTTTGGAAAAAAGCAAATCTATCGTGATTTTACTTTTTAGCTTTTCGTTTTTTGGATAAGTGAAGTTCATTTTAGTATAAAAAATAACAAATATTTTCGAAGGCAAAGGTACAATTAAACCCTAAATGGCATTATTGTTTGGGATTAAAATCCCGCTAAAAATATATTTCATATTTTTGCAGCTTAAAATTTTCAAGATGCAAAAACTAATTTCGTATCCTATATCCATTATTTATTATTTGTGCTTCGGACTTGTTTTGGTTATTTTTCATCCAATTCAGTGGGTTTGCCTCAACGTTTTTGGGTATCAAGCCCATAAAGTAAGCGTTGATTATATGAACTTTTTTTTATTGCGATGCACGAATCTATTGGGAACCACTTATACTTTTGAAAACAGGGAATTAATTCCAGAAAATGTTCCTTTGATTTTTGTGTCCAATCATCAAAGTTTGTATGATATTGTTACCATGATTTGGTATTTGCGACGATTTCATCCAAAATTTGTAAGTAAAATAGAACTTGGCAAAGGAATTCCTAGCGTGTCCTATAATTTACGTCACGGGGGCTCGGTTCTTATCGATAGAAAAGACCCTAAACAGGCCATTCCTGCAATCAGGGGATTGGCTGAATATATCGAAAAACACACCCGCTCGGCAGTAATTTTTCCGGAAGGGACACGAAGTAAAACCGGTATTCCTAAGGAATTTGCAAAAAGTGGGCTGAAAATCTTATGTAAATATGCACCATCGGCCCATGTTGTACCGATAAGTATCAATAATTCATGGAAAATGGTTAGATTTGGTTTTTTTCCACTAGGTTTGGGAAATCATCTTACCTTTACCGTTCATAAACCACTTGCAGTAAGTGAATATAGTTTTGCCGAAATAATGGAAAAAACAGAAAAAGTAGTAGTTCAGGGAATAAAAAATTAAAATCGATTTTAAGTATTTAAGAGAAATCCTAAAACCTAAATCCTAAAACCTAAATTAATAATGTCTATAAAAAATATTCGATTAGAAGTAATGCAACTTTTAGAAAAAAATGTTAACGGTTATGTTGACCAATATTTAATTCCCGTTGAAAAAATTTGGCAACCATCTGATTTTTTGCCCAATTCGGAAAGCGATACTTTTTTTGAAGAAGTTAAAGAATTGCGTGAAATAGCTAAAGATTTGCCTTATGATTTTTGGGTTGCCATGGTAGGCGACACCATTACCGAAGAAGCTTTACCCACTTATGAATCTTGGTTAATAGAAGTCGAAGGCGTAGATAATCTCGAAAGAAATGGATGGGCAAAGTGGGTTCGCCAATGGACAGGTGAAGAAAATAGACACGGTGATTTGTTAAATAAATATCTTTATTTATCTGGGCGTGTAAATATGCGCGAAATCGAAATCACGACACAACATCTTATCAATGACGGATTTGATATAGGAACCGGAAGAGATCCCTATAAAAATTTTGTGTACACCAGTTTCCAGGAATTAGCGACTTATGTTTCCCATAATAGGGTTTCCCAATTGGCAAAAAAACATGGGGACAATAAACTGTCAAAAATGTGCAAAATGATTGCTGGCGACGAAATGCGCCATCACCACGCATATAGTGAATTTGTAAATCAGATTTTCAAATTAGATCCAAGCGAAATGATGTTGGCATTTCAATATATGATGAAACAAAAAATCGTCATGCCGGCACATTTCTTGAGAGAATCTGGCCAAAAAATAAGTTCCGCTTTCGAACATTTTTCAGATTCAGCACAGCGAATTGGGGTGTATACCGCAAGCGATTATGTGGATATTATGCAAAAACTAATCGAAAAATGGCAAATCGACAAGATTACCGGTTTGACAGATGAAGCAGAAAGAGCCAGGGATTATTTAATAAAATTACCTTCAAGAATGGCCAAAATTTCAGAAAGAATGGTGATTCCAGAAGAATCATTTGTTTTTAAATGGGTCGAACCTGCTAGATTGTAGATTTTAGAATGCAGATTTCAGATTGGTTGGAATAGTCGATTTGAGATTAACTTTTTTTGAAATTGATTTAAAATATTGAATTGCTGATTTTTGAATTTAATCTTTAAAAATCAGCATTTTTTTTCATATCATTGAATTATGAGCAACGAAAACACAATCAACAAAACGATTCTTTTTGTAAAACAAAAACTAGAAAATGCCGAAGGCGGACACGACTGGTTTCACATAGAAAGAGTTTTTAAAAACGCGGTATCAATTGCCGATAACGAAGTTTGTGATGTTACCGTCGTGAAATTAGGCGCTTTGCTTCACGATATCGCCGACAGTAAGTTTCACAGTGGAGACGAAACAGTTGGCCCCAAAATTGCACGTGAATTTCTTGAAAGCGAAAATATTGATGAAGCCACAATTCAGCACGTAATTAATATTATTGAAAACATTTCATTCAAGGGCGGAAATATTCCAAAGCAATTTTCGTCAAAAGAGTTAGATATTGTTCAGGATGCCGATCGATTGGATGCCATGGGCGCCATTGGAATCGCACGAACATTCAATTATGGAGGTTTCAAAAACAGACCTTTGTACAACCCGAAAATTGCTCCAAATCTACGAATGGGCAAGGAAGAATATAAAAACAGCGAAGCACCAACCATCAACCATTTCTACGAAAAACTATTGCTTTTAAAGGACAAAATGAATACCGAAACCGGGAAACAAATTGCCCAAGAAAGACATCAATTTATGATGACCTTCCTTTCGCAATTTTATGCCGAATGGGACGGAGAGAAGTAATCTTCAGTTTGCAGAAGTCATTTTTAGATATTGAAAAAACAGTGCTATATTTCCTAAAAAATAAATTATCTCTTTTATGAAAATATTTTATAATTATTTACTCTGCACTATAGTGTTCTTGTCAATTGCTACCAATGCCCAAAACAATCTGAAATACACCGGCTTATATTTAGGAAAAAATAATAAAGCAACAGGGAGTAATTTTAAAGATTCTGTTAAATCTGTTTTTTTTCATTATACAAAAATCAAAGAGACATTATCCCAAGAAGAAAAAAACTGGGTACAAGGTTACAATGATGTTCATTTATATAGTTATTTGGAAATTGACAAATTTGGACAAATTACGATTGATATTAACTGTGGACAAAGTTATTTTGATGATGTATTGGATTTTGAATGCGCAGATAAATATATCTTCGATGACAAAGACCAAGTTGAAAAAAGCAAGTATACAACTGCCTTAAAACATTATTATCCAGTATCAGATGATAATTTATTGTTAAAATTGAATCAAATTGAGGTTCCTAATAAAGACGATGTATTTGAAGAAGACGGCAAAGTATGGCAGGATTATAGTGAACGTATATATACATATATATATGATAAACTAGGCAGGGTGATGGAAGAAAGGGAATATTATGTAGATAGATTTGGTAAAGCAACGCTAAATAAAAAATACAATGAAGATGATTTATTTACACGCAAATTATTTACCTATAATAATAAAGGACAAGTAGTTAGTCAAAAAATAATACCCGGTTTATGGGGTAAAAAAATGGCTTATACTGATATGGGGACAGAGTGCGGTTTTTGTGAGGATTTACAACTAAAGTATGCCTATGATCCGCTTGGGCGCCTCACACAAGTCATTATGTATGGTTGCGGAAAAATAGTTGTACAGGAAGACTATAGTTACCACCCTACCAAAGATTATGTAGAAAAGGTGAAATATTACGTCACAGGACCAGGAGATATATCTAATCCTACCAAAAGGTTTGTAAAGACCTATAATGAACAGGGCGACATAATTAAGAAAGAGTATGTACTTGATTATCCTGAACAAAGATTTAAAGAAAAAGTACGCTATTATACTTATGAATATGACAGCCACAACAACTGGATAAAATGCAATATGTATCTGGAAGGCATCAAAGAAGGAGAACCATCTCTGGTTGCTGAGCGAAAAATAGAGTATTATAATTAAATGGTTCCTTAAAAATATAATAATTAGGGCAAAAAACACAATCATACAATATGAAAACATTTTTTAAATATTTGTTCTTTGTTATAGTATTCTTTTCAATTACTATAAATGCACAAAACAATAAGAAATACAGTGGTTTATGGTCAGAAAAAGAGAGTATATATAGTGGGAAAAATTTAAAAGATTCTGTAAAAACAGTTTATTTTAAAATGTGCAACTTTAAACAGAGTTTGTCAAAATCCGATAAAGATCGTGTTGTTTTATATAATGATATTCGAAATTTTATATATCTAGATATAGACAAATATGGCAGGATAAAAACAGAATTAAGTGAAGCAGGTTTTGCAATTGATACTTTTGTGAGTAGTATCAATTATAAAAGAAGTGACCGTCAAATATATGATGATAAAGACTGGATTAAAAAAAACAAATATAAGACAGCATTAAAACAATATTATCCAGTACAAAATTATAGTTTGTTATTGAAACTGAATAGTACTCAAGTTGAAAAAGATGTAACCAAAATAGGAGGTAAAATATGGCAGGAATTGACTAAACACATATATATATATATATATGATGAACTAGGAAGAGTAAAAGAGGAACAAGAATACTCGTTGCACCGATTTGCTGAAACAATAAAAGATACAACCCATAAAAAAGAAGATTTATTTAGCCGTAAGCTTTTTACCTATAATGCAAAAAATCAGGTTATAAATCAAAAAATAATAGCAGGTTTACAAGCCAAAGAAAGGTCTTATTCAGATCTCAGCACAGAGTGTAATTTTTGCGATGATTTACAATTAAAGTATAGTTATGATCAATTGGGGCGTATTATACAAATTATAATGTACGGCTGTGGGGAAATAGTTGACAAGGAAGAATACATCTATCATCCAACCAAAGATTATGTAGAAAAGGTAAAATGTTATGTTACCGGACCAGGTGAAATGTCAAATCCTACTAAAAGGTTTGTAAAGACTTATAATGAACAGGGCGATATTATTGAGAAAGAGTTTATACCAAACTCTCCACAACAAACACTTACAGAAAAAGTACGCTATTATAGTTATGAGTACGACAGCCACAACAACTGGATAAAATGCAATATGTATCTGGAAGGCACCAAAGAAGGAGAACCATCGCTAGTTGCTGAGCGAAAAATAGAGTATTATAATTAAAGTTGTCTACCACAAACCGTGAGTCCAATAACTGAATATTGTAAACTTTTTTAAAGTCCTTTCTCCTTCATTTCCAAAATCACATCTGAAGCATTTTTGAAAGTTGGAGCTTGCTCAATGATACTTCCCACACGCTTTTTATTGAGTTTGAAGGTAATGTCATTCTCGGTGGTAAACAATAATGCGGTTAGAAATGGATTATTCATATACGGAGCCAAAACAAAAAAGGCTTCTTCTAAAGAATGAAAACTCTCGATCTCTTCTGTTTTATATCGCGCCGTTACGGAAAGGCTAAAAACGTCATTTTCCAATAAAACGGGGCGCACGTATATGTTTTTCAGTTCAGTGTCGCCAATGGTTTTAGCCAAAGTTAATTTGGCATACGTATGGTTTTCGATACTTTCTTTTACTTTTTCCCAAAATTGGGCAAATACAGGTTGAAAGGACATAAGTTAAAAATTTTGATGGATTATTTTCCGAAATGAGTTTTCAAAAATACAATTTTTTAGTCTGCAAACTGCCAATGAACACTGCCAACTTTCTTATTTCCCTTCAAACTCCGCTTTTCTTTTCTCTAAAAAAGCCGTCGTTCCTTCCTTGAAATCTTCGGTGGCAAAGCATTCGCCAAAAGCGTTGATTTCCACATCAAATCCATTTACGCCAGACACAAAATTAGCATTTACGGCTTCGATGGCTTTGGCAATGGCGACGAGAGAATTTTTCATAATTCTGACGGCAATCGTCATATAAGTTGAATATAAATCGGCTTGTGGCACCACGTGATTGACTAATCCGTAAGTTTTTGCAGTTTCGGCATCAATCATTCCCGCGGTCATGATCATTTCCATTGCACGTCCTTTGCCAATAAGTTGCGGCAAGCGTTGTGTTCCTCCGTAACCGGGAATGACGCCAAGTGAAGTTTCCGGCAAGCCCATTTTGGCATTGTCAGAAGCGATTCTAAAATGACAAGCCATAGCCAATTCCAGTCCACCACCAAGGGCAAAACCATTAATGGCCGCTATTACCGGCTTTTTTAAATTTTCAATAAAATCGAATAAAATGAGTTGTCCTTGTGCAGCTAATTGTGAACCTTCCTCAGCCGAGAAATGGGCAAATTCCGAAATATCGGCGCCGGCCACAAAAGCTTTTTTTCCACTTCCGGTTATAATAATCACTCGCACATCGGGGTTTTCGTCCACCAATTTTAAAGTTTCGTGCAACTCTTGAATCGTGGCTCGGTTTAAAGCATTTAATTTTTCTGGGCGATTGATAAAAATGGTAGCAATCCCTTTTTCGTGTTCCAGTATTATATTTTCCAATGCCATAATTTTTTAGATTTATTTGTTTATAATTGGTAAAGAAACCATAAAAGTCGTTCCTTTTCCCTTTTGTGATTCAAATGTAATTGTTCCGTTGTAATTTTCGATTATGTTTTTGATGATGCCAAGACCTAATCCCATTCCGCTGGTTTTTGTGGTAAATTTGGGCTCAAAAATCCGATTGGAATCTTCACTTGCTATTCCAATTCCGTTGTCTGCAACAGTGATTAAAACTTTGTTGAATTTCTTTTTTATTGTGACAAATATTGCTTTGTTTTCTTGCTGCTCCGGAATAGATTGAATGGCGTTTTTGACCAAATTTGTAATGATTCTGATGAGTTGCGTTCTGTCAATTTTCGAAATAATCTCGTCTTCTTCCGCTTCAAAATGGATGTATTCTTCATTGAAAATATCCAAAGTCAACTCCACGACATCCACGACATTTAGGGTTTCATTTTGTTGGGCCGGCATCGATGCAAAATTTGAAAATGCCGAAGCAACTGAATTCATCGTGTCGATTTGCTGTATCAAGGTTTCGGAATAATCATTGATTTTTTGTTTCAGGTTGGGGTCGTTAGGGTCGAATTTTCTCTGAAAACTTTGCATTGTCAGTCGCATTGGTGTCAGCGGATTTTTGATTTCGTGCGCCACTTGTTTTGCCATTTCCCGCCAGGCTTCTTCGCGTTCGCTTTGGGCCAATTTTAGGGCGCTTTCTTCCAATTCATCAACCATTGCGTTATATGCTTTTATCAAAAGATTGATCTCTTTGCTACTGGCTTCGAGAACAATTTTTTCGTTTTTCTGGTTCAGGGTTGTTTCGCTCAATTTGTCGGAAATCGTCTTCAATGATTTTGTGATATAGGACGAAAGAAAATAAGCAACGGCAAAAGCCACCAGGAGCATAAAAGTGTAAACCTGCGCCAATCGAACCAAGAAATTTTGCAATTCCGTTTGATAATAACTGTCGTCTTCCACATAGGGCAAATTCAAGATTCCCAGCGGCTTGAACTTGTCGTCTTTTATCAAACTGTACGAAGAACGATTCTTTTTTCCGTCGATGGTTTTGATGTCAACGTATCGTTTTTCGATGGATGATTGAACGAGTTTTATGATGTATTTTGGAATTGGCGGAGCAACGGCATCAATGGAAAATTTGGATTTCGAAGATTTCAAAAGCTTTCCATCCAAGCTATAAATATTGATTTCAAGATTGTGAATATCCGATAATTCGTGAATTTTATCTTTAAAAATCAACGAAAGATTATTTGGAGTAAGCGGATAGGTGGTGTTCGAAAGCACATAATTGATGTTCTCCTTTATGGCGTCTTCCTTGCGTTCCAGTCGTTCTTGATGGTATTCCTTGGCCTCATTTTTGAATTGAATAACAGAAATTGTGGCCATTAATACCGAGGCCACAATAATCAACACGATCATCGAAAGGAAAATCCTGATTTGTAAGGAAAGCATCGATATCTTGAAGCCTTTTAGCATTTACGATTGATTTTTTTCTCGAATTCTTTTATAAAACCTGAAACCAAGCATAATCAAAACCGAAAACAACATAATGCCAACAACGCCATACATCCAGTTGACGGCATTTTTCAGAATGACCAAAAACACTACGGCAAAAAGAATTATCGTGGCACCTTCGTTCCACAACCGCATATAATTTGTCGAGTATTTTACTTCGTCGTTTTGCAATTCCTTGAATATTCGATGGCATTTATAATGGTACAAATACAGCGCAAAAACAAAGCCAAGTTTTACGTGCATCCAAGGCATTTGCAACCAAGCATTTCCCACGGCTGTAAAAAACAACATCCAAAAAGCAAAAATACTCGCCAAAACTGCCGACGGCCAAGTGATAATATACCACAAACGATAGGTCATTATTTTGTACTGTTTTTGCAGAATTTCCTTTTCGGGCGAAGGTTTATCGTTGGCTTCAATTTGGTAAACGAACAAGCGAACAATATAAAAAAGTCCGGCAAACCAAGTGATGACAAAGATGAGATGAAGGGATTTGAGGTAATTGTAGTAGTCCATAGTTATGGTTTTATTTCTTTTCTCTAAATTTTATTAATCCTTTTCTTTTGAATATTGTATTTTTATTATCAACTTTTAAAGTTAAAATAGTATCACTTTTGGCTATTATTTTTTTATAAATAGTGTCTTTATATATTTGTGTCATCATAATAAATTCACCAATTTTATTTTTCACATTGTCGCATTCATATATTGAATCAATTAATTTATATTCATAAACGTTCTCACCATCAAATTGATAGTTTTTAAAAAAAGCAATTTTATTTCCCCTGACACTTATTCCAGATGTAGAATCTTTAGTGTCATACCACTCACCATTTAAGAATGTTTTTTGTTTATTTAATTGAGAGTGTTTTATTTTTTTATTTTCAAAAAGGGATAGGTTTAATATAAATACTAAAACTATAATTAAAATTATTGATGAGATTAATATCGGTTTCTTCATTTTTAAACTCTATTTATTCCACTCATTTATCCAATTCCCCATAACACCACACCATTCATCACCATCATTCATACAAGGAATTGCCAAGAAATTTTCGCCACCGTGTTCCTTAAAT
>Ga0209123_1004025_pt1 | contig 10444 bp, 10 predicted proteins | sample BarGraIncu00431A_FD_184500 | JGI IMG/M metagenome (GOLD analysis project Ga0209123, IMG submission 184500) | Arctic peat soil microbial communities from Barrow, Alaska, USA - Barrow Graham LP Incubations 004-31A (SPAdes) (version 2) | ecosystem: Environmental > Terrestrial > Soil > Wetlands >...
AGACATATTAACTTGTCCAATAAAAAAGATTCATATCCTGACCTGATTGTATTGGAAACAAACGCTCAAGACAAACAAAAAAGTGTAACTTTACAACATTATCTAATTTATACAGCTCCTAAAGTTATACGGTATCGTTCCCACATTTAATCTAATTTTTATGTTCGAACTGGATATCTTCAACACCAAATTATCATGAATAATGAATACTTGTCAAATAGCCCAAATCAGATTAAATCATTTACACTGACAAAAAACTAACTAATTCTAAGATTTTCTCATAATTACACAGTTGTTTAGTATAAACATAAATTTAGTTAAAATTCATATTAAATATAACTTTAATAACGTAAGCGTCAAATAGCGCACACATTAACTTAACGTGCGCGCTATGATATTATTTTTTTAGTGGATTTCTACAACAGTTCATCTTTTATCACTAAACGTAAACGAGTTGCACAGTGAGCTATGCTTTTTATATTTTCTTTTCCATCTATAAGTTCTAATATTCCACTAGCAACCTTCTTGAATAACGTATCATTGCTCATAATATTTCCCCTCAATAATTATATTAATTTTAAAATGAGGTATCGTTCCCACATAAAATAAAAGAAATTAAAGTTTTTTGGTATCATTTAATCGTTTCATACAGGTGTTAAAAAGATGTAAACCTTTAATTAACTTACTTTTTTATTTAATACTATTTCTTATCTCAAGTCTATACCCTAAATTAATTTTCTTCATAATTTTTTTTGAATAGCCTGAATTTTTATTTAATAACTCCATCATTATTTCTCCACCTTTTTCTCCAGCTGTTTTATGAAAATAATGAGCTGTTGTAAGTTTCGGAGTTACTACTCTAGACATTTTTGAATCTCCAATACTACAAATGGATATATCCTCTGGTATCTTATAGCCCATATCTGTAAGATATTGCATAGCTCCAACAGCTATACTATCACTTACAGCGAAAATTGCTTTTGGTTTTTCATTTTGGTTCATTAATTCTGCTGCTAGTTTATATCCCGAATCCATAGAAAAATCACCTTTTTTGAAAAACTCTTCTTTATATGAAACACCATATTCTTTTAAGGCATCAATATATCCTCTTTTTCTTTCGAATCCAACAGAAATATCTTCTTCAGTCACTCCTATAAAAGCTATTTCTCTATGGCCTTTGTTTAAAAGTAGTTTAACCATATCCTTAGAAGCATTATAATCGTCATAATAAACACAAGGATAATTTTCAGTTTTTTGAGCTATTACCACTATTGGAAATTCTATACTATCCATAATGCTTAAATGCTTTTCTGTTAATTTTGTTGCCATGAATATTATGCCATCTACTTGATTATTTTTAAATATCTCTAAATATTTAATTTCCTTATCTACACTTAAATTTGTATTTGCAATGAGTATATCATAACCATATTTAGATACTTCATTGGATATTCCCTCAACAACTCTAGAAGCCGTTTCTGTGCTTATTTTAGGAACAATAACCCCAATAAGGTTTGTTATTTTAGTTCTTAAAGCTTTAGCATGACATAGGGGCTTATAGGCTGTACTATTTATTATTTTTTGTATTTTGAGTCTATTTTTATCACTGACATATCCATCATTTAAATATCTAGATATCGTAGACTTAGATACCCCAGCTAACTTTGCTATTTCTATAATATTTATAATTATCACCAACTTAATATATTTTACTTTTATCTATATAGTATACTTTTAGTGCAATATATAATCAACATTTTTAGGAAATTAAGAGAATTATTTTCGCTATGCTCTCCCCCGATTCCCTCTTTTAGGTGCCTGGCATGCAATAATTAGTTGGGAAAGAATCTATAATTGCAGATGATTATATTCATATTCATGTTATTCCAAATAATAACAGCCAGTTAATAAAGGGAACAACATGAATATGAATATATCAAATGGTTTAGATATTTGTGATGGATGGAAAAACTATTTAAAGAATCCGAATAAGTATAAACATATTGATCCTAAGGAGCTTATTAAAAATTCAGTTAATAAGTATAATAGTAGATTATATAAATATTTGTCAGATAGATATTGAAAATTGAAGTTTCAAAACAAATATCTCAAGTTGATGATCTTATAGCTTGTTGTAGTAGTCCTAAAGTAGAAGAAATATGTTTTAAATCAGAAATTAATTGCTGCCACAAATAAATTGAATACAAAATTTAAAGAACCTAATTTTTGGAGAGTTTTTTAAAGATAATACTAATTTAATAGAAGCCGGTAATTTGTTTAAAGTAGCAAGTGAAAATTATAATAAAGCATTAGAAGGCATAAAGATTAATATAAACGAAGCAAACATAAATGGAGTAAGTAGACTTTTGTTTGAAAATACCAAGTTAGAGGGAAAAATAGGAAAGCTTGTAGAAAAGGCTTCTAACTAGTCTATATTTTTTAATTGAGATTTAAGCTTACTATAGTAATAGTATTGCTTACTTATATATCTAAATGGTGGCGATGATTATATGTAAACCTTTACCAATTCTTCAAGAATAAAAGTTATTCAAAACGATGATAATTTTATTGGGGGGGATTTATTAATGAAAAAAAGTATTTTTAGTATTTTTATGTGTTTTTCAATAATATCAATGGTCTTGTTCGCAGGTATACCATTATTAGCCAATGCAGATACTAATAATGGTAGTTTAAGTGGTGCACAAGTAGATGATAGCAATGTAGTAAATAATAGTTCGAATGGATTATTAACTAATTTAATAAATATATCTAACAATGGAAATAGTAGTGAAATATTTAAAGTAACAAGTGATGATAGTTCATTTGCTTCAGGTAACTTTGGAATAGATACTTTTAGTGGAGAGGTAACTTATCAAAATTTAAATAAAACGGATGTATATCCTAATTTACTTTATACTGAACCGTTTAGAAATCAATATCATTTTTCAAGAGCTTTAGGATGGATGAATGATACTAATGGTTTAGTTTATAAGGATGGGGTTTATCACATGTTTTTTCAGGCTAATGAAGATTCAAGTCAATTGTTCTGGGGAAATATGAGTTGGGGGCAAGCTACAAGTACAGATCTTATAAATTGGACAGAAAAAAAAATTGCCATTTCTCAATCTACAAATCAGCCTTGGGAGGATTTTATGTTCCAAGGTAAGAATGATCCAAAGGCTTACAATTATATTGGTGATCCTCATACTGATCCAGGACAGGCCCCAAACAATACTAAAGCAATTTTCAGTGGATCAGTTGTTGTAGATAAAAATAATACAGCTGGTTTTGGTAAAAATGCGATGATTGCAATTTATACTTCAGATTATTTTTTAGCAGTAAGAGATAAAGATAATACAACATCTGATTCCTTGGGTGAATATTTAGGATTAAGGGAAGTTCAAGAGCAGTGCCTTGCATACAGTTTGGATGACGGTAAAACATGGACTAAGCTTGATAAACCAGTAATTCCTATAACTGCTCTAAGTGGGCAAGGGTATGATTCCCAAAGTTTCAGGGACCCTAAGGTCATTTGGAATGATTCTACTAAAGAATGGATAATGGCTACCACTGCAGGGCAAAAAATCACCTTATTTACTTCAAAAAATTTAAAGGACTGGACTCATGTTTCTGACATTAACAGGGTTCATGATGTTAATAACGGTGTTTGGGAATGTCCTGAACTTTTTCCTATTAAAGTTTCAGGAACTAATAAAACAAAATGGGTTCTTTCTGTGAGCATTCAGCAAGGTGCTCCGGCAAAGGGTTCAGGTATGGAATATTATGTTGGGAATTTTGACGGTAAGAATTTTACTCCTGAAAATGTTTCTACTATGTCAAATCCCAGATATACAGATTATGGAGAAGACTTCTATGCAGGCCAAACATTTTCTAATATTCCTGGTAATAAGAATATAATGTTAAGTTGGATGGCTAACTGGAATTACGCAAATGATAATGATACTTTCCCTACAAGTCCATGGAGAAATTCTATGACACTTCCAAGAGAGTTAAAGCTTGTGAAAACAGGTTTAGATGATTATTCACTGACACAAAAGCCTGTTGATCAGATTTCTTCATTGTTTGGAAAAAGAGTTAAGATTAATATTCAAACAATAAAGTCAACTAAGAATATAAAAAAATTTAAGGGAACAACTTATGTTATAAGCTCTGACTTTAGCTGGAAACCTAATAAAAAGCCAGATAATTTTGGATTTAATTTACGTGAAGGTTCAGACGGAAGCAAAAAAGTTACTGTTGGATATGATACATCTAAAGGCGCTGTATATATTGACCTTAGTAAAGAAGGAGATCCAAGATTAACTTCTGACAGATACTTGATCTATGCTCCGGTGAATGCAACTGACAACCATATAAAATTAACAGCTTATGTGGATACATCATCTATTGAATTATATATAAATGATGGCGAAAAAACGATTACTCAGTCTATATACCCTAATTCAATAAGTAATAACAATGGTATAGACACAAATAATATATCTATTTTTTCGGATAAAGGGGACGTTAACATTAAGAATGCAAGCATTATGAATATAGAAAACATTGGGAATAACAAGCTAATAGTGAACAAAAATTTAAACAAGTTTGTAAGTAAAAATTTGCATCACAAATAATTAAATCTTTAGTTCTTAGCCGTTAGGCTGCAGATAATGATTCGTTTTTAAGGTGTAAATGGGAACGTGCATAGATTTGTGTAAATCAAATCTATGCACGTTCTTTTTATGTATATGTAGGGGTAGTGAATTAAAAGATGATGAAGAAATGGAAACGGATTATAAAGAAATGTTTGAGGGTGTAGAGATTGGAACAGAAGCAACGAGAACTGGAATAATAGAAAAATGTAAAAAATATGGGTACATTTCAGAGAAAAAAACGAGTTTATCCGTTGAACCTACTGGAATAAAATTAATTGACACATTAGATAAATTAAATATAAATCTTTATAAAGAAAAAACAGTTGAATTTTCAAAGAATCTTAAAAAAGTATACAAAAATGAAATGGATATAAAAAGTTGTGTAAACGAAGTAGTGAAAGAATTAAAAGAAATAATAAAAAATGGTGAAAATGTAAAGATAGAAAGAGTTATGAAGAAGAAAGAAGTTATAGGCAAATGTTATCTTTAGTGATTATAGTATAGATAGTAAATACTAATATAGCTATTAATAATAGTAGTGATATGGTGGTGTAAGAGAGTATAAGTAGTGAATGTATAAAAGAGGATAAATACCATACTTAAAATAAATATTAGTAAGAATAAAATATACCTAGTAAAATGACAGAAAGTTATGTATACTAATGGTACAAACTTATTAGACATATAAAACAAGTATGGGGGAACAAAAGATGGAATTAACTATAATACAGAGCAAAAATAAAGACACAGTAGTTTTATTAGATGACAATATGAGAATAATTAAACCTGTATATGATTACTTAAAATACCTAAGACTAAAAGATAGAGCATTAAATACTTTAAAAGCTAATGGAACAGATTTAAAGATATATTGGAATTTTTTAAATGAAAATTGCTATGAATATAATGAGGTAACTCCAAATAAAATAGGTGAATTTATAGAATATCTTAGAGAACCTAAAGATATAGACGGTATAGTTACTTTATATGCCGAAAGTCAAAGAACACCAAGGACTATAAATAGAATATTAAGTACAGTATATAATTTCTATAAGTACTGTGGAATGGTAAAAGAGATTAATAACCCTATTATAATGGAAGATGTTAATAGACCGTTTGATATGTTTAAAAGCCTATTACACCACGCAAGAAGTAATAATAGAACTAAACAGTCTATATTTAAAATCAAGGAAAGTAAAACTACTTTTAAACTTGTATCAGATAATGATGCTGAAACTTTCTTAAATAATCTTACCACTTGGAGAGATAAATTAATCTTTAAAATAATGTATCTTACTGGAGCAAGAATTGGTGAGGTATTAGAACTTCAAATAGAAGAGATACCTTATCCTGATACTTCAAAAGGAATTGGAATGTTAGAAAATATAAAGTCTAAGGGTAAAAGAAGAAATTTATATGTTCCTATGACTTTACTTGAAGAAATAGACACTTTCATCATGGAAGAAAGGAATAGCATTGATACGGAACATAGTTATATCTTTATATCACAGCAAAAACAAAATTTAGGTAAGCCATTAACTTATAGAGGTATCTATGAGGTTTTTAAAACAGTAAAAAAGAAAACTGGAATATCATTTAATTTCCACGATTTAAGACATACCTATATTACTCATTTGGTTGAGAATGGTATGGATATTAGTGTTGTTAGGATAATTGCAGGTCATGAACATGTAACCACTACTCAGCAATATACTCATATATCTAATAAGTATCTTGAAGATAGTTTAAGTAAGTATTGGAGCAAGAGTATATTAATTGGAGGTGGTTCAAATAGTAACTAATATGCCCAAAGGTGATGTGTGGGATTTAATAGACAACGACAGTGATTCACAAAACTATGGAATAAATTTTAAATTTAGTTTTTCATATATAGAAAGTAATAGTATTAAAGATATAGTCAAAACTTACACTTGGAGAAATTATAGAAGGCAACAAAGCTACTAGTTGGCTATATAAGGAAGTAAATACTAATTTTAAAAGGTTTAATGGATTTTTAAAAATTAACAATATAAGGAGTTTAAAAGATTTAACTAATAATGATATAGATAAACTATTAGGTTATTTAAAAACTCTATTAAGTCCTAAAAATAATAAGACCTATTCTCAATCGATTCAAAGAAATTGTTTAATTACCGTTAAGAATATAATTCATTGGGGACAATTGTACATGCCTAATGAAGTTCCTAAAATAGAAATATTTACAGGAGATGAATATATAGGAACTAATAGCAAATTAAAAATAGATTTCATTCCCGACGAAGTAATAAGGCAAATAAATATAGCCTTAAAAAATGAAGAAAATCCTTATGTCAAATATGGAATAATCATTCTTCAATCAACAGGAATGAGAATTGGAGATATGCTTAAATTAACTACAGACTGTATTAATCCACATTTAATAAGTGGATATACATTAACTTGGTATGACCATAAAAGTAGAAAAGAAAGACAACCACTGCCTATAACTAATGAATGTGCTATAGCAGTTGGAAAGTTAATAGAACACACAAAAGAATTGAGAGAACTGGTAGATGATAGAATTAAAAAATATTTATTTATTTATAAAATATTTAGAGGAAAAAGTATAGGGGAAATAACACTAATATCGAAGTACGCATATAAATCATGGTTAAATGGAATTACGAGAAATAATAAAGTAGAAGTTAAAGGATTTATTCATAATCATAATATACTTAATACAAATGGTAAATTATATAATCTTACAACACATAAATTTAGAAGAACACTTGCTACCGATATGTTATCTAAAGGAACTAATATAAATATTATAAGAGATGTTTTAGGGCATTCTAGTTGCTTAACAACAGGTAAGTATTATGCTGATGTTAAGGATAAAGAAAGAGCTGAAGTATTTAAGGACATAGGTATTATCGGCAATGTCAACAAAGTTGATGAAACAATTATAGTAAACAAAGAAGAGTTAAATTGGTTCAAAGAAAACAAAGATACTGAAGCAAGAATGGAAGATGGATATTGTACTAAACCTTGTTCTGAAGGAAAAGTTTGTGAAAGATTACTAAAAAGACAGAAGTGTTACACTTGTGGTAGATATATAACTACTCTAGAGTATTTACAAGCTCATAAGAACCATTTAGAAAATCTAGAAAAGCAATTAGAAGATAATATATATGGTGACCATTATGCAGAGCATTTTATTCCCACTATTGAAATTTTAAGAGAAATTATAAATAGATTGGAGGAAATATAAAATGATAACTCAATTGCAAGTGATAAATAATGAAGTTAAGTATAGTAATATAACTATTGGGAACTCTAAATTTACTGATGACATATGGGATTTATCACTGCTTATATCTGCTAAAACAACTCAAGAAGGATTAAAGAAAATAAATTTTGTACATATAAAAAATGAAGATATTAAATTTACAATTAAGCTTTATGCTTATCATAGATTAGGTAAAGTAAAGCCAATAACAGTCGTAAAGGATGTTATTGGATTACATTCATTTATTACGTATTGTAATTTAAATAATATCAATAGTTTTAGTGAAGTAAATAAAGAAATTTTTTTAAACTATTCATTGTGGCTTAAGGAAGAAATGAAACTTTCAATAAGTACAGGCTATTCAATGTGTAGAGCTGTTAAGCAAATCATTAAATTAGGTCAAGTAAAAGGCTGGAATGTACCTAAGTCTAATATATTTGTTGATATGACTTCAAATGAAATATGGAATAGGAAAAAGGCTTTAAGAGAGAATAAAACTAAGCCGATACCTGAAGATATATTTGATAAAATACTCAATTATGCAATTTATAAAGAAAAGAATATATTAACTAAAGCAGGAATAATACTTCAAAGTCAAACTGGATTAAGGATAAATGAGGTTTTATCTATAAAAGAGGGATGTGTTCATACTACAAGTGATGGATATGATTATATGGAGATGGCTTTAAGTAAAACTGAAAAAGGTGAGCCTATAATTCATAAAGTCTTTGTAAATGAATTAGTAAAAAATGCAGTAAAGGAACTTGAAAGATATACAAAAGAATTAAGGCAAATTAGTAGATTAGAGGAATTGTTTTTGATTAGAAACCATGGAATACGAAATTTAAATGTTGGTAAATGGACAGCAAACAGATTGCCCAATTTTATTAAGAAGTGGAATATAAGAGACAACAAGGGGAATTTGTATCCATTAAAATCTCACCAGTTTAGAGCAACTTTTGTAAGAGAACTTATTAAACAAAAAGTTCCTATAGCATATATAAAAAAACAATTTGCACATGTATCTATTGAAATGACTTCACATTATCTTACTTTGCAAGAACAAGAAGTTAAGGAAATTTACTCGGAAATGATATTAAATCCTACTTCGAAGATTGCAGGATTAAGAGCAAAGGAAATTAAAGGTAAGTTAGATGAACAATTCAGAGGTAAGACCGAAGAAGAAATTGATGATATAGTATCTAACTTATCAAAATCCATGAGTTTTAATCCATTACCTACAGGTGTATGCCTATACGATTTTAGAAGGGGGAATTGCTCTGATGGGGATGGATGTTTCTTCTACAACTGTCCTAATTATATAACAGAGATTAAATTTTATCCTATATTAAAGCAAGAATTAGACCTTATGGAAAAGGAAATGACAAGGCTTAAAGAATTAGGCAGAGAAAGAAATTGGCAAAGACAATATGTTAAACACCAATACTTAAAGCCACTTGTAGATAGTTTGGAGGTGCAAATGAATGACTAAGAGGCCTAATAGAAATACTGAAGGCTTAAAAGAATTTGCAAAAAAGAAAAACCAAGAAACTATCGCAAAGGTTAATAAGGCAATAGATAAGTTAAAGTGTTCCAAAACAAAGGCAATTAACTTTAAAACTGTGGCAGAAGAGGCAGGAGTATCAAAGGCTACCTTATATAATAATGATATTCTAAAAGAGCGTATATTGAGTTTAAGAGCTATTGAAAAGGGTATACCTAATGGAGACATAGTAGCAACTCCAAAAGATAAAATACAGGTTAAAGATGAGAAGATAAAGAAACTCTATGAGGAAGTTAAAAAGTTAAAAGCAGATAAACAAAATCTTATTATCCAGTTAATTGATATGGAAGGATTGAAAGATGAGAATAAGAGGCTAAAAGAGCAAATTGAAAAATTAAAAGTGTAAGGAGAAAAAGTATGGTTGTTACTAAAAAATATATAAATGATTTGAGAAAAAAGTCATTCTTAATTATATCTGAAGATATGGAGAAGCTTATTCTTGAGAAGTTTGGGAAAAAAACTGATATAGATGAAGAAGGTAATTATCATGAATATACAGAACAAGATATTTGGGAACATATAAGGAAAATGATTTAGGCTAAATAATTATACATATGAATAATGTCCTTTGATAACTGAATAATACGGTATTAAAAAATAAAAGCATTTGTTATATTAGACAAGTGTTTTATAGTAACAATATGGGAAATGAGCTATAATTATCTTGTGAGTTAAGTCGGATTGGTAGAAAACTGCGAAGTACAGATTATTTATATGATCTGTAGATAAATAGTAATTTGAAATTAATATTATTTATATAACATTTAATGGAAAATATTAAATGGAAATATTAAATGGAAATAAATAAATTTACGCACGGTTTCGGGAGGCATTTTTATGATAGAAAGAGAAGAAATTCTTGATTATGTAAAGGAAAAATTTGATACAGAGCCAGACTATCCTTGGTTTAAGTATCCAGATTATGCGGTACTTAGACATAAGGATGGTGGCAAA
>Ga0209123_1004026_pt1 | contig 10441 bp, 10 predicted proteins | sample BarGraIncu00431A_FD_184500 | JGI IMG/M metagenome (GOLD analysis project Ga0209123, IMG submission 184500) | Arctic peat soil microbial communities from Barrow, Alaska, USA - Barrow Graham LP Incubations 004-31A (SPAdes) (version 2) | ecosystem: Environmental > Terrestrial > Soil > Wetlands >...
AACTATCTGTTTGAGATTCTTTATTCTCATCCAAAATGCTAAATACTTCTTGTAAATTTGCAAATAGCTGTTTGTTTGATTTAGTTGTATCTGTGTATGTAAGGTTATAACCTGGCGTTTCATTTGCAAGGTTTATTCCATTCTTGTCTGTTATGAGACCTCTTGGTGCCTCTATTGTAACCTTATGAGTATTATCAGCAATTTTTGCCTCGTCTTTGTAGTATTGTCCATTGAATATCTGTAAATAATATAACTTTGCACCTATTGCTAAAAATATTGCTATCATAATTATGAGTAGGACATTGTACCTGTTAAAAATTTTACCTTTTGCCATTTTATCACCATTTAGCCTTCATTTTTTTTGTAATTAAATTATTTGTACTTGTTAAAATAGTATAGAGTCAATTATATTACATCCATTAAGTAAAGTATATATAATTTACTACCTTTTGGCAACAAGAAATAGGTTCCAAGTTATGATATAATACATGAGTAGTATTCGTTATGGGAGGAAAAAAAATATATGATAGGGACATTAATTTTAAATAGATATGAGCTATTAGAGAAGATTGGCGAAGGTGGCATGGGAACTGTTTATAAAGCAAAATGCCATTTGTTAAATAGATTTGTAGCTGTAAAGATATTAAAAGAAGAGTTAAGTAATGATGATGAGTTTGTAACAAGATTTAAAAGGGAAGCTACTTCAATAGCAAAATTGTCACATGCAAATATAGTAAATATTCATGATGTTGGTGAGGAAAACCATATTAACTTTATAATTATGGAATATATTAATGGTAAAACATTAAAACAAGTAATAAAGGATAATGGTAGACTTAGCTCAAAAACAACGTTAAATATAGTACTGCAAATAACTAAAGCACTTGAGTGTGCACATACTAACAATATTATTCATAGAGATATAAAACCGGAAAACATTATGATAACCGGTGATGAAATAGTTAAGGTTATGGATTTTGGGATAGCCAAAGTTGTAGGTTCAAGCACAGTAACCAATTCCAGTAAGATTATGGGCACTGTACACTACTTTTCTCCAGAACAAGCAAAAGGAAATTTTGTGGATTCTAGAACAGATATATATTCATTAGGTATTGTGATGTATGAAATGGTAACTGGGCGTGTACCTTATAATGCAGAGAGTGCTATTACTATAGCCATTATGCATATTGAGGGGGCTGTTACTCCACCAATAGAAATAAATAATGATATACCTGAAAATATAAACCAGGTAATTTTGAGGGCAATGCAAAAAGAACCTATTAAAAGATACCAAACGGCAAAAGAAATGGCAAAGTGTTTACTTGCAATTAAAGAAGATTCTAATTATAGAATTAGAGTAAATAGTGATGCTTATGATGCTACAAAAATTATGAATGCAGCAATACCTTCTGGTATAAGAAATGATTTCACAACATTGATGAGTAAGGGAGTAATTGCACAAAAAACAGCATTAAAAAAAGATAAAGAAATGCTATACAAAAATAATAAGCGTAATAAAAAGATTAATACGACTAAAAAGACAATAATAATTATTGCATCTATTATTTTAGTTATGATTGCTTCCGTTTTAGGAAAATTTCTTTCCACGATTTCAGCTGCAAATGCATCAACAGCAACTTCTACTGAAAAAGAGACTGATTCAGTTGTTGAAAACACTAACCCAGTAATGGAAAATACTTCTGTGAAAGTAAGTGAGGAAGTCCCGGTAAATGAAATGAAGATTGTACCGTCTCTTATTGGGATTGCTAAGGACGATGCAAAGCAAATCATAACAGATAATGGCTTTGTGCTAGGCAAAATATCAAATTATTATAGTAACAGCATTGCCCAGGGATTGGTTATTAGTCAATCACCTAAAGTAAATACCTATTATGATGCAGGTGGAAAAATTGATTTAGTTATAAGCAAAGGGAAAATGGTAATCCAAATTACTTCGCCAGAGGTAAAAGAAGAAGTTTTGGAAAAAGCAGAAAAACTGGGAGAAGACATTAAAAAAGGTATAAAGATAGGTGGAAAAAAATTAAAAGATAATTATCCAAAGAACTAATAATCAATAAAAAAATCCATCGTAGTAATGTAAGAAGAGAGTGCAGAGGTATGCAGGCGGAACTTTCAGATATTTACTTATAAGCTAGATAATTCTATTTTCTAATCTTAACTTGTCAGCCACCATTGCTATAAATTCTGCATTGGTAGGCTTGCTTTTTTCGTTATTAATTGTATAACCAAAAATATTATCAATAGTTTCTGTTTCCCCTCTACTCCATGCAAGACCTATAGCATGTCTTATTGACCTTTCTACCCTACTTGCAGTTGTATTAAATTTTTCACCTACTAATGGATATAATTCTTTTGTTACGGCTGATAAAAGGTCAATATCATCTAATACCATGGATATGGCTTCTCTTAAATACATATAACCTTTTATATGAGCAGGCACTCCAATTTTCAAAATAATATTAGTTATTTGAACAATTATATCAGGGGGATTTTCATTAATTTTAGCTTCAGCTTTATCAAGATAAGAAACAGTTTTTTTTACATTACCGCCATATATAGTGTGGTCTAACACCTGTCGTATCCTCATCACAAAGACTTCAAGGTCAAAAGGTTTTATAACATAATAATTTGCTCCTAGAGACATGGATTTTTGGATTATTTTATCATTACTAACTGCTGATAAAATTATAATGCGAGGCCTTGAATCTAAATCCATTGTGTTTAAACTCTCTAAAACCTTAAGTCCATCAAGAATTGGCATAATTATATCTAGTATTATTAAATCTGGCTTCTTTTCTTGTATCAATTTTAATGCGTCTACTCCATTAGTTGCGATGCCAGTAACAACAATATCCTTTTGTTCTAATAAAAAATCATTAAGAACATTGCAAAATTCTTTATTATCATCAACAATCACTATGGTTGCTCTTGAATTTTCCATATTTTCAATCTCCTTTTATCATCGGTTTTATAGTGCCTTAACACTATAAATTCGACAAAAGATTGGTAAATCCTTTAATTTTAAACAAGATATCTCAATTATTTTATGGGTGAGTAATATATATAGGAGAAATAACTGTTTTATATTACTTATTTCGACATAATATAACCTAAAGAAAAATCACTAAGACAATGTGTTTTCTTTAGGTTTATTTTTTACATATTATTAAGTTTGCGATATTTAAACAAAACTAAGGGTCGTCTTATTTTTTCCTGTATTTTTGCTCACAAATAGATTATTATCTGCAATTTTTATTACATCTTTAATAGCATAGGATACCTTAGTTGCAATAGCTACACCAATGCTCGATGCAAATTTTATTTCAAATTCATCAACTATCACAACGGAGTTTTCTATTACTTTTCTAATTGCCTCCGCTTTAACAAATGATAATGTTTTTGAACTTACTCCATATAAATATACTATAAATTCTTCTCCACCATATCTACACACTATATCGTCCTTGCGTGTATTGCCTAGCAGAATTTCTCCAAACTTCGTTAAAACCATATCACCTGCATCATGTCCATATTTGTCATTTATAAGTTTAAAATTGTCTATATCAAACATTAAAATGCAATAATCATTTTCAGAAATACTTCTAGTTTTTATCATGTCATAAAAAGCTCTTCTATTACAACAGCCAGTAAGCACATCTGTATTAGCTTGTACCAATATTTTCTCATTAAGAGACCTGTTATCTAATATAAGTAATAATTGTGCGCAGATGAGCTTTAGAAATTGTTTTGTATACTTCTGAGCGGTACTGTCCTTATCTGCAAGCACTTCTATTGCACCAATAATTTCATTGTTTTTAGTTATATACTCAAGCAAACAATTATCTATGGCACTGCTCGTATCGAGCTCCGTACCTATTTTATGATTATTTGATGCCGTTATTATAAGCTTTCTATTTAAAGTTATTGCTATAGTGCAATTGGAGACCCCTAGTACTCCTACTATCATATCATTTAATATTTCGTACAAATATTTTGAAAACTGAAAGTTATTTAAATATTTGTACATTTCAATTATGGCATTTAACATCGCTACCTGTTTTTCATAATCATTAATGATGCTAATATATTTTATGGTCTGTGATTCCATCAATTCTTGGTACTTATTATACTCTATACTTAAAGCTGTAGTTTTCACGTTCAACACCTCACAAAACTAATTTAAATTAATAGATATAGCAATTCTCATCTTCGTTAATATTACCATAATTTTAAAGTTTTTACATTCGAAAATAACATTTAAATTTGATATTTAGTGTTTTTCTGATAAATAGGTCCCCCTGTAATATAAAACAAGACTAATACAACCTTATAAAATTACTTTTAACAATTGGGATTTGTTTTACATAGTAATGGTAAACGTTGTTTAGCAACATAAAATGTGATAAAGTTTAAAGAAAAGGGGAATGTTAAATGAAGGAATTAGTTCAATCAGTGCATAGAGCACTTTGTACTCTTCAAGTATTATCATATTATGAAGATGGATTGCGAATTGGCGAAGTTAGTGAAAAGGCAAGTTTATATAAGAGTAATAACTAATAAACATAAAAAGGGAGTTAATAAAATGAGTATGAATGTAAATGAATTTTCAATGGATTTCTTTTCATTAAAGGGTAAAGTAGCTATAGTAACCGGAGGAAATACAGGACTTGGGCAAGGATATGCTGTTGCACTAGCCAAAGCTGGCGCAGATATTTTTGTAACCACGCATGGTACTAATTGGGATGAAACAAGAAATCTCATAGAGAATATAGGAAGAAAAGTTGTTTTCTATCAGGCTGATTTATCAAAAAGAGAACAAATAACTGCAGCAGTGGATGCTTGTATGAGTGAATATGGTAGAGTTGATGTTCTAGTAAATAATGCTGGTGCTATAAAGAGAGCGCCACTTCTTGAGTACAAAGATGAGGACTGGAAAGCAGTTTTAGATATAAATTTAAATGCAGTTTATTATTTAAGCCAAGATGTTGCGAAAATAATGGTTAAACAAGGATCAGGAAAAATTATAAACATAGCTTCCATGTTGTCATTCCAAGGTGGAAAATTTGTTCCGGCGTACACTGCAAGTAAACATGGCGTAGCTGGAATAACAAAAGCGTTTGCAAATGAGCTTGGCGATAGGAATATTCAAATAAATGCTATAGCACCAGGGTATATAGCTACAGGTAATACATCACCAATTAGAGCAGATGAGGGAAGAAGTGCAGATATATTAGCTAGAATACCAGCAGGTAGATGGGGAAATCCATTTGATGTAATGGGAACAGTTGTATTTTTAGCAAGTCGAGCTTCAGATTATGTTAATGGACACATAATAGCCGTAGATGGTGGATGGCTTGTAAGATAATTGAATAAAATAATTAGCAAATGTCCTGAAAAGTAGGCTTATATACAATTATAGTATATAAGCTTTTATACCCAGTGCTATACCATCATTATGAACTGAATCAGTGATTTTATTAGCATAAGTTTTAACTTCATCACTAGCATTTCCCATTGCAATTCCACATCCAACGGTAGATAACATTTCTATATCATTTTTTCCATCACCGAAAGCATAACTATTTTCTATTGGAATATTTAAATAAGCTAATGCTTTTAAAATTCCTGTAGCTTTTGTGTTTGTTTTTGAGTAAAGTTCAAAAGATTTCTCTTCCACATTATGAATATAGTCATAATTGTCATTATCATTTCCTATAGATAAACAATAATCTACGCTTTTCTTATCTTTGCAGAGCATTTCAATTTTGTAAGTATCTACATTTTCAATATCATAATCCATTTTCAAATATTTTCTAGAAATACTGAAACTATCATAAAATGAATAGAATTTTTTGCAACTTTCTTTCATATATGAATATAATTCACCTTGTAGTATGTATTCAATGTTAAGACCTTCAAAATCATTTGTTATTTCCTTTATAAAATCTTTATCAAGTGGCTGCTTATAAATAAGATTGTCTTTAATTTTTACTTGTGCACCATTTGTAAGTATAAAACCATCAAATCCAAAGTCGAGTAAAGATTTACTTAAGAATGCATATGGTCTACCCGTTGCAATGAATACATAATCTCCATTTGTTTGTAAATCACGAATTGCTTTTTTTACTGCAAGCGTAATATCTGTTAACCCATTTATACAATCTATTAATGTACCGTCTATGTCAAAAAATACTGCTTTTTTCATGAATCACTTATACCTCCACATTTTATGTTTATAATACAGGTTAATAACATTAACGAGTTATTTATATTTTTTGATAAAATTCTATTTTTTCTTCTGAGGGTCCATTTAATATAAAAAACCTAATTTCGTTTTCCTCAAAGGAAAGATATTGAATTTCATCTCCTATGATATCATATCCGCTACACTTACATTTTTTAAATGTTTTTTCAATATCAGAAATGTTTATTGATACATTATTTGTTTTGCCTAATTTTGTTTTAGCATTTAAAGTTTCGTTAGTTTCAATTACTATATCTTTAAATTGAAGAAATACTACCTGTTCATTTGCTTCTTTATTAAAAGTTCTTAAAGTAGTTTCAAAACCTAAATCTATATAAAATTTCATGGCCCTTTTTAAGTTGCTAGTTGGAATTTTTATATGTTTAACTTCTCTATTATCTAATATTGGCATAGTTTTCCTCCCATTTATAAAATTACTACTTATAAGTTGTTTGAATACTCGTGGTAACTCAAGTTGATATAATAAAAGAGCCTAAGAAGATTAAGGTGTGTTATAAGTAATATACATAGCATGATTATCATTCGTTACCGTTTGTTATCATTTTAGAACGTTGGTTACTACTTGTCAATAGATTTTATTGTAATATTGTATTGATCTTGTTATAATAAGAACAAAAGAGAACGAATTGGAGAATATTATGTTTATTCAAGAAAGGTATAAATATATTTTAGATTTAATAGAAAAAGACGGAAAAGTATTGGTTAAGGATTTAAGTATTCAATTTAAAGTTAGTGAAAGCATGATTAGAAAAGACCTTCAAGTATTGGAAAAAAGAAATTTGCTAGAGCGAACTTATGGTGGTGCTATTAACATAAAACGTACCATTGTAAATGGTGAAAGTTTCTTTAGCAGAGTAGAAAAAAATGCTGAATTAAAAGAAATCATTGCTAAAAAAGCTTATAGTCAAATAAAAGAGAATGATACAATCTTTTTAGATGCATCAACTATTTCATATATTCTTGCAAAACTACTTATAAAAAGCAATAAAAATATGACGTTAATTACAAATATGATTGAAATATCATCAATGATTCCAGTAGATACAAATATGCATTTTATTTTTATAGGTGGAGATTATAATACAATTGTAGGTGGTAATGTGGGTTCTCATTCTATTGAACAAATTAAACTTTATTGTTGCAATAAAGCGTTTGTGGGATGTAGTGGAGTAAATCTCAGAAATGGAAACATAAGTACAGGTGTTTCTGAGGATGCAAATACTAAAAAGGCTATTATGAGTATATCCAAAGAGACATATCTAATGGCGCTAAATGAAAGATTTAGTATAGATGGAATTTATAAGTTTTCAAATATAATAGATTTTAATAACGTTATTACAGAAGTTAAACCAAGCGAAAATATAATTACTTTACTTGAGCAATATGATGTAAATTTAATCTGAATTAGTTTTTTTATACTTAGAGTAGATTGGCATGTATTAAGTCAAAATAAAAAGTTTTACATTAAACTTTAATATATAATAAGAGTATAAATTAAAAGAGAGGTGAAGTATCATGAAATTAACTAAAACGTTTTTACTTGGTTTAAAAGAAGTACCAAATTCTTTTTATTACGCTTTAAGGATTGAATTTCTATTTCATTCTAATAAATTAGAGGGTAGCACTTTTAATAGAGATGCATTGAATCAGTTGGCAGATAAAAATATAGTTTCTGGTATACATACTTTGGATGATGTAATTGAAACTAGAAACTCTTTAGATGTTTTTGATTTTATAATTGAAACATTGGATGAACCGTTATCTTTACAGTTAATTAGAGAATATCATCAATTATTAAAAGATGGCACGTCTGATGATAAAAAGGGATTTTCAGGTAGGTTTAAAAGAATTCCTAATATGCTTAGTGGATTAGATGAAATTAAACTTGCAGAGCCCCATGAAGTTGAACCTTTATTATTAGGACTTATTGAGCAATATAATGCTAAAAAGGCTTTGAGTATTAATTTATATGAATTATCTTACTTTCATAGTAATTTTGAAAAGATACATCCATTTCAAGATGGTAATGGTAGAATTGGAAGGTTTCTTTTGCTTAAACAATGTTTAGAAAATAATATTGATTTAATAGCAATTGATGAAAAGTATAATAAACAATATAGGGATTCCCTATACGAATCTCAACTAAATGGGAAGTATGATAAACTTATTGAAATTTTAAAAAAATGTCAAGAGTATATAAAATCTAAAGAAGATATTATCGTTTCAAGTAATGAGGCGTTAAAAAAATTAAAACATTTTAAATGAAGCAGAGATAATCAGACGAAGTAGTATAAAAGTTATTTGTATTATTTAATTTTAGGGGGATATTATGAAAAGAATTTCATCATTTTCAAGAAAGATGTGGGCAATAGATGGATTTGTTTCAACAGGGATAATTCTGATAATTGCAGTGGTTTTGAGTGTGTTTTTAGAGTTTAACGCTTTATGGAAATACATATTAACAGGGTGTATATATGGAGTAGCACTATTAACACTAATCTACTCTCTACTTATGCCGAAATATAAATATGAAAAGTTTAGATATGATATTGATGAGGAAAAGGTTAGTTTGATATTTGGGGTATTTAGCCAAAGAAATGTAATTATTCCTATGAAAAGGGTTCAGTACGTAGACACAGAGCAAGGAATAATTATAAAAAAATATAATCTTATAAATTTAACAATTCATACTGCTGGGGGAGTTTATAAAATTCCTTTTTTAGAAAAAGAGATAGGGGATAAACTCCAAATGGACATAACAAATATTGTGCGAGATATAAGTATATGAGAGAACTTATACACCCACATAAATTCACTATATTTTCTGAAATATTTAAATCTTTAAAAGACAGCGTAGTTCCATTCATTATATTTTTATTATCATTAGGATCTAAAATCCCTAAGAAGTACGGTGGAAATTATACGGAAATCCTTATAGTAATAGCTTTTTTGATTATAATTGTTGTTTTCGCAATAATAAGATGGAAGAAAAATGAATATAGCCTTAGCGATGAAGGTATTTACTTAAAATATGGAGTTTTTGAAGTTCATGAGAGAACATTACCTTTTTCACAAGTGCATAGTGCAGATATATCCTCATCTCTAGTTCAAAGGATATTTAACGTTTATAAGCTTGAAATTGACACTCTTGGAGGAGATAAAAAGTCTGAAATATCTATTTTTTTATCTCGCGCGGAGGCATTAAGAGTAAAAGAAGTTATATTTAAGGGAAGTAAAAACAAAAATAAAATTGAAATTGCGCAAGAAGATAATAGCCGCAAATTCACTTGTTCTTTAAAAGACTTATTTGTGATGGCAACAATGTCTACAAAGATTTTAGCAGGATTTTTTATAATTTTTGCATTTTACTCAAAGATTGAGGATATACTGCCTGACGAGTTAAAAAAATGGGCGCAGACATCTATTGATGATAGCGTGAAAGACGTTAACCGAGCTGATATAATAAAATATGTAGCTATTTTAATTCTTTTTGTTTTATTTATTTCATGGATAATATCTGTTCTTATCACTGTAATAAAATATTATAAATTTGCAGTTATACGTCAAGAGGATAATATTAAATTATCATATGGTTTATTGGATAAAAAAGAAGTAACTATTCCGGTAAAACGAATTCAAAGCGTTACCATAGTAGAGGGAGTTATTAAAAAAGCATTTGGATATTTCTCACTAAATGTTGAAACCGTGGGGTATGGTAAAGACAAAGGTGAAAGCACAATGATTTGTCCTATTGCTAGTAAAAAAATTCTTAATAAGTTTTTTGAGGATATTATACCTGAAATGAATATTACCTATGATTTAATGAAGTCACCTAAAAGAGCTTTAAAGGGATTCCTTTTAGTTAATTTGTTAGGTTATATTATAGTAATGGCTTTAATAGCTAGATTTGCGCCTTATGGGTATTACGCATTTATATTGCTGCCTATTATTGTAATTTGGCAATATGTACAGTTTGCTGATAATGGCATGTACAGTGGTGATGATTTAGTTGTACTTAGATATAGAAGATTATCAAGGGAAACAGTTATAGTGCAAAGGGAATGTGTTCAGTCAATGGAAAAGATACAAAACATTTTCCAAAAGAAAAAAGCTATTGCTAAATATAAAGTGACTATAGCTGGAGATATTTTAGGC
>Ga0209123_1004027_pt1 | contig 10435 bp, 9 predicted proteins | sample BarGraIncu00431A_FD_184500 | JGI IMG/M metagenome (GOLD analysis project Ga0209123, IMG submission 184500) | Arctic peat soil microbial communities from Barrow, Alaska, USA - Barrow Graham LP Incubations 004-31A (SPAdes) (version 2) | ecosystem: Environmental > Terrestrial > Soil > Wetlands >...
TGCTCCTCGAACTGGTGCGAATTGGTCCTCGACAGACCGTATTCTCCCAGGTCAGGAGCACTTTTCAGTTCACCGACACGACCTCACGCCACTCGGCTGTGAAAGCGCGAGGCTAGGTACGCCAGGCGACTGGTCATCCACCTACCCAAGGACTGGCCCTGGCAGGACAGCGGGTAAGGGCTCTTCAACGCGGCCTGCCGACCACCAACCCCAGCAACGACCTGACCACCCAGCCCCAACAGGGCCAACCAAGGACACCAGTGGAAAAGCCGGACACACCGGCGGATACCTTACGCCCGCACCGCGAAGACAGGATCTGATCGCAAGCAACGACCCGCGAATACTTCGTCGGTGGATCGAGGTGGAGACTGCGCCAAGGAAGGAAAATCGACGAGCAAGCGTCCCACTATGCCGAACGCTTGAGCAGCTCCAAGTGTCGATAAGACTCGAGGACGCGCGATAACGCCATGGCGGTCGCGCGCACGGCAGGCGCAAAATGTTGGGGCTGGGCGAGCGCAGTCGCGCCCGTCACCGAGATCGCCCCGACCAACTGATTGTGCTGAGCAAACACCGGAGCCGCGACGCAGAAGAGCCCTAGCTGCGATTCCTCAACATCGTAAGCAACCTTGGTCTGGCGGATCTGAGCGAGTTCCCTGCGAAGCTCCGTCGGATCGTTGATCGTGCGAGACGTTCGCTGTTTCAGTTCACCGTTCAATACAGAGTCAACGAAATCCGACTCGCTGTGCGCAAGGATCGCCTTGCCGAGTGCCGTGCAGTGCAGCGGCAGCCGCCCGCCGGCGCGCGAATGCGGGATGCTCAGGCTGCGACTGCTGACCTTCTCGATGTAGATAATGTCATGTCCATCGCGAATCGCGAGGTTCGAAGTGAGGTGCGTGACCTCGTTCAGGTTGTGCGCGTAGGGCAAAGCGATCTCGCGCAGACGCCGTTGGGCTGGGACGAGGTGTCCCAGTTCGAACAGGCGAACGCCGAGACGCACTCCGGTGGCACCGTGTTCGAGGGCACCCCAGGCGATCAAGTCACCCGCGAGCCGGTGCGTCGTGGACTTGGGTATGCCGGAACGCCGGGCCATCTCGTTCACACTGAGCTCGCTGTCCCGCACGGAAAAAAGTTCCAAAAGTCCGAGGCCGCGGGAGAGTGAGGAAATTGTGTCCTGCCTGACGGGACGAGGCATAGCCAGTTCCTTTGCTGCTTGTCATGATCAAGGCGTACTTCATAGGAGGAAGATCTGTGAGCATTGCGCACAGTGTAGACCTAAACGACGATGTTGTCGTCAGCGCTACTGAGCTTCACGACGCCGTCGTCGAAATTCTGAAGGGGTTCGGCGCGACTCCGAGCGATGCAACTTGCCAGGCGACAGTCCTGGTGGAGGGCGATTTGCGAGACCAACATTCGCACGGAGTGCGGCGGTTGCCCGTGTTGGCTTCCCGACTGGCCAACGGCCTGCTCGTTTCCGGCGTCGAGCGCGATCTGGTCTGGGAGACGGATGCCGTGCTGCGAGTGGATGGCCGTCGCGGCTTCGGACCGGTCGTCGCCTATGAGGCTATCGACGCGATCATCGAGCGTGCGGGTACGACCGGGATAGCGCTGGCCGCGATCTCGAATTCGAATCACGTTGGCATGCTGGCGCCATATATCGAGAAGATCGCGGGTGCTGGTCAGATCGGTGTTGCGCTTACGACGAGTGAAGCGTTGGTACACGCCTGGGGCGGTGCGCGCGCCATGGTCGGCACCAATCCGATCGGTATCGCCGTGCCGACGACGACGTACCCTCTCGTTCTCGACATGTCGACCGCGGCCGTCTCGATGGGGAAGATCCTCGACTACGCCGCCAAATCTCGGCCGATACCGCTCGGGTGGGCCGTCACCGCTGACGGCGTACCGACCACGGACGCGCGCGCGGTGGCGTCCGGCGCGATTTCGCCGTTCGGTGGCGCGAAAGGATATGCGCTGGGTGTCGCTTTCGAGGCGATGGTCGCGGTGCTAACCGGGTCAGAAATGGGCACGGCCGTGCGGGGAACGCTCGACAGCGTCGAAGTCGCCACGAAAGGCGACGTCTTCTTCGCAATCTCGCTCGAACGTCTGGGACTCGTCGACCATCTTCCGGCGTTACAGGGATATCTCGACAGTGTGCGCTCGAGCCACAATGGCGCGCAGGGCGACATCCGCGTCCCGGGAGACCGCGCACGGTCGACTCGTGAGTACAGAATGGCGCACGGTATCGAGCTACACCCTGACGTTTGGGAAGGAACGCTGAAGCTGCTGGACGGGGTGCGGAGTGCTTGACGCAGATAGGTTCGGCGTGCTTCGACTGCCGGCCCAGATACTCTTCGGAGTCGGAGTTCTCGACGCGCTGACGCCTGAGACGGCCGCCCTGGGCCGACGCGTCTTCATCTGCTCAGACGCCTTCATCGCCAGCACGCCGCTGTTCATCGAGTCGCGGGTTCGGCTCCTGGATGCTGGGCTCACCGTTGAGGTCTTCACCGATATCGTCCCGGAACTCCCGGTCGATAGTGTGATGCAGGCGACCGAGGCGGCCCGCCTATTCGCACCAGACGTTGTAATCGGGTTTGGGGGTGGAAGCGCGATTGACATCGCGAAGCTGGTTGCATTGTTGTTGTCTCATCCAGGGCCGTTGTCGGAGTATTACGGCGAGAACAAGGTGCCGGGGGCCGTCGTGCCGCTCATCGCGGTACCCACAACGGCTGGCACCGGATCAGAAGTAACGCCGGTGGCCGTTGTGTCCGATCCCCACCACGAACTCAAGGTCGGGGTGTCGAGTCCTCGGCTTATTCCGCGAGTGGCGATCGTCGATCCACGGCTGACGCTTAGCGCGCCATCTACCGTTATGGCGCACTCAGGTATCGATGCGTTTGTGCACGCTGTCGAATCATTTACAGCGGCTCGTCGGGCGCCCGAGTGGTCCGCGGAGCTTCCCGTCTTCGTCGGCCGCAACAAACTAAGCTCGCTTCTCGGCCTTGAGGCAATACGACTGATCGGTGCGAATCTTCGAACGGCAGTCGCAAGTCCAGATGACCTGCCATCGCACGAAGCGATGGCCTTCGGAAGCCTGCTCGCTGGCATGGCGTTTGGATCTGCTGGCACCCACCTTTCCCACGCCATCCAATATCCGATCGGAGCCCTAACCAAGACCCCTCACGGGCTCGGCACCGGCCTGCTGCTGCCCTATGTGTTGCAGGCTGCCCTATGCAACACCCGCGACGAGCTCGTGCTGGTGGCTGACGCGCTGGGGATCGATGCCGGCAGTGCCGGCGAGCGGGCGCAGGCGGCGATTGACGAGATCCGATCGCTTACTGCAGACATCGGTATTCCCCAAACTCTCGGGGAAATCGGGATCGATCGAAGCCAGCTTCAGCGGATCGGCGAACTCGCGCTGACGGTTGCCCGTCTGTCGAACAACGCCACAATCTCGGCAACCCCCCAGACCTTCAACCTCATCCTCGAGGCCGCTCTCGCTGGCAACCTCTCCAACCTTCGCCACTAGGAGTTCATAACCATGATAATCAGCGCCACCGTCCGGCAACAATCGCCGACCTTCATCGCCGACCTTTTCATCGACGGTCGTTGGCGGTCCGGCCGAGACGGTCGTCGGTTCCCGGTTATCGACCCATCCGACGGCAGCGAAATCGCCAGCTTTGCGATCGCGAGCGAAACCGACTGCCTGGAGGCCGTCGAGGCTGCGGATCGTGCGCTGCCCGCTTGGTCGGCAACAGCACCACGAGTACGATCTGAGATTCTCCGACATGCGTACAACATCCTCACGGACGAGCGAGAGTATTTCGCAGAGATCATCGTTCGGGAGAACGGCAAGGCGTTCGCGGATGCGCTTGGTGAAGCTGACTACGCCAAAGAGTTCTTCCGCTGGTTCGCTGAGGAGGCCGTGCGGATCCCAGGCGACTTCAGACTGTCGCCGTCTGGTGACAAGCACATTGTCGTCACTCACCAGCCGATCGGGGTCGCCCTGCTCATCACCCCATGGAACTTCCCAGCCGCGATGGCGACGCGCAAACTGGCGCCGGCGCTGGCCGCAGGATGCACGACTGTGCTCAAGCCCGCGCGCGAGACCCCGTTGACTGCCGCATACATGGTCGAGGTACTGAGGCGCGCCGGCATGCCTGCGGGTGTCGTAAACTTGGTCACGCCGGTGCCAACAGGGCCGAGCGTCGCGAAGATGTTGAATCATCCGGCGGTAAGGAAGGTCTCTTTCACCGGGTCGACCGAAGTTGGTCGGGTGCTGCTCGAAGAGGCTGCGCACAACATCGTGAGCGCGTCGATGGAACTCGGCGGCAACGCGCCGTTCCTGGTACTTCCCGGGGCGGACGTAGACGCGGCAGTTGCCGGGGCGCTGATCGCAAAGATGCGCAACGGCGGTTCAGCGTGCACAGCAGCGAATCGTTTCTACGTACACCGTTCGCTGTACACCGAATTCGCGAGCAAACTGGCGAACAAGCTGGGAGCGCTGCGAATGGGGCCCGGACTCGACCGCACAAACGAGTTGGGCGCGTTGGTCTCCATTGCCGAGCGGGACAAGGTCGCAGAGCTGGTCACGACCGCCGTCGAAGAGGGCGCGCGGCTGACCCTGGGCGGAACCCCGAGTAACGATGGCGCGTTCTACCCGGCCACCGTGCTTGTGGATGTCGACCACGGTTCAACCATCAACCAGACCGAGATCTTCGGCCCCGTCTCCGCTCTCGTCGTGTTCGACGACGTTGACGACGCCATACGGATGGCCAACGACACGATCCACGGACTCATGGCCTATGTGTATGGTTCTGCGGGCGAAGCTCTCAGCGTTGCCCAGCGAATGGACTCCGGCATGGTTGCGGTAAACCGGGCAGTTCTCAGCGACCCCGCCGCGCCGTTCGGCGGCATGAAGCAAAGCGGACTCGGTCGCGAGGGCAGCTCGGAGGGCATCCTCGAGTTCCTCGAAGAGAAATACATTGGCATCGACCTTTGACGGCTCTTCAGACTTAAGCGGGCCTCAGCCGTGAACAGCACATTGCCCGGTTAACTTTGAAGAGCCCCTTTGACGAGGCGATCTACAGCCTCCCGCACGAGAAACCCCTTGGCGCGACAGCCGCCAAGGGGTTTTCGTCTATTCGGAGCCTGTTACAGCAGGTTCTTCTCCAGAATCTCTCCGAGGTATAACCTCGCCGTCCAAGCCCTCGTCGCAGCGTTCGCGACCAACAAAGCCATCGTTGACGAGTCCTCAGCAAGAGCAGCCATCACCGAAGTCACGACAGAGTGACCACCGCCACGACAGCATGACCACGAAGGCCCCGCCGGAACCATCCGGCGGGGCCCTTTTTCAGCTCAACACGTCCTCACCCACGGCGGCGCCGCCGTCATCAAAAGACGCGCCCGACAACAACGAGAGCGAATCCGTGGTTTTCGCCGATGACATCTAGCAACCACGGGCGCTCGGCAACATCACCACCCGACAGTCGAATTCCACCGAAGCCTGCCTCGAACTGAGCGTTGAGACCTGCGGTCATTTCCGTGCGATCGGCCCCAACCGGAAGGCCTGCCCCGAAATCGTTCCGGGTTGGCCGTGAACGCTCGGTGCACCATCTCGAGATCAGGGCAGCTTTCGAACGGACAGACGATGGCCTTGTCGATCGAGTAGCGGCGCATGACCGCCAGTTCATCTTCGATACTCTGGAACCTCGGCAGACAAAGGTGAACGTATGAATCGACAACCATCAATTCGACCGAATCTTTGCGATCACCTCGTCATCGAGCTCGACACCCAGCCCCGGACGATCCGACACGTGCATCCTGCCGTTGACTGGGACCATTGGCTCCTGCCAAATGGGGTACTCATCGACCAGGGGATGCGGTTCGATGTTGTATTCCTGCGGATACAGGCACATCGGGCTGCTCACCCACAGATGAAGGTGCGCGATCGTGCCAACGGTCGGCTGCGTGTTGTGCACCGTGATCGGCTTGTTGAACGTCTCGGCGAGCGCAGCGATCTTGCGGAACTCGGTAATGCCGCCGCACTTGATCACATCCGGCTGGAGAATGTCAATCTGAGCATGCTGAATGAGGTCGCGGAACTGCCATTTTGTGTACTCCTGCTCACCGGATGCGATGGGGATGTCGACGGCCGCCGCCAGCGCAGCGTAGCCGGCGTGGTCGTGCGCGGCCAGCGGCTCCTCGAAGTGCCAGACGCCGTATTCTTCGAGCTGGCGCGCACGCCTGATCGCGGTGTGCGGAAGGTACGCGTTGTTCACGTCGACAAGAATATCGAAGTCGTCGCCGACAGCTTCGCGCATTGTCTTGACCGTATCCATCAGGTAGTCCTCGCCCATGTCGTACATCCATGGTGTTGCAGCGTGGATCTTGTAGGCCCGATAGCCCTGCTCCTGGAATGAAACGGCACGATCTGCCTCTTCTTGCGGCGTCATCCCGCGCTCCATCGAGCTCGCGTAAACCTCAGGTGCCTCGCGCACCATTCCGCCAAGCAACTTATAGAGTGGCTGGCCAGCAACCTTGCCTGCGATGTCCCACAGTGCGATGTCGATTCCGGCAATCGCTTCGAGTTGTGCGCCCATCGGGCCGAGCTTGTACGGACTATAATACATCTTTGACCAGAGTTTCTCGATGTCGGCCGGATCCTGTCCGATGATCAGTGGCGCGAGCCAGCTCTCGATTATCGAGTGGGTCACGGCCGCTTTCATTGGGCTGACTTCGCCGACACCGGAGATGCCCTCATCAGTCTCGATCCGTACCAGATGGTACTTGTCGAGCAAAACGATCGAATCTACTTTGGTGATCTTCATTACTTGCTCTCTCTGTTGATGAGTGAGATATCGGAACGGTGGAAGTGGTGTGACTCAGCTTGCCTTACCTTGCAGCACGTCATTCACCTGTTTTTGCACCCCCTGCAAGGCCTCCTTAGCGGTCTTCTGCCCGCTGTACACATAATCCAGAACCGGCCGATAGATCGTACGAGCCCGCGAGATGTTTACTGAGAAATTTTCGTTGACCGAATGTTCCAGTGCCTGTTGGACCAATTGGAAGTTCGCTGGCCCTTTACTGTCCATCTTGATTGTGGCTGCGACCGACTTCTTCACCGGCAGCATACCGACCGTTTCGGCAAGAATTTTGCCCCCCGTTTCCTGAGTCGCATAATTGATCATGTCCCAGGCGAGGTCGGGGTTCTTGGATCCCTTGGGAATCGCCAACGCCATCAAGGTCGAAATAGTAGTCTGCGCGACTTTCGCAGGGGTGGGCGCGATATCCCAGTTGACGGTCGCATTGTCGCGAAGATATGCGATTCCGCCGGTTGTCCCGGTAACCATGGCAACCTTGCCATTGGCCAATTGTGAAAGATTCCAGTTTGGGGTGGTGTTGCCTGCAAGAGTCTCGGAGAAGGGAGGATGAACTTTTTCCTTTAGCGAGAGATCAGCCAGCCACTGCATAGCCTCATAGCCCTCAGGCTCAGCCAATGCAAAGGTTTGCCCGTCCATGCTGTAGATGCCCGGGCCTCCGTTGCTAACGGGATAGATCGTCTCATTGGAGGTATCGGGAAAGGCAATAACTCCCCACTTGTGTGCGGCCTCGTCGGTGAGTGCGTGGGCGGCTTTGAGAAAGTCGTCCCAGGTCCAGCCGTCGGATGTCCAGTTCTTCGGTGGCAGCGGTACATTCGCGGCCTTAAACGCGTCCACGTTGTAATAAATGATGCCAGGTGTTGAACCGATCGGCCAGGCAGGGTATGTGCCATCTTTCTGTTTCGGAAAGTTGAAGGTTGATGGGGTGTAATCTTCCGCTTTGATGCCTGCCTTTTTCATGTAAGGAGTGAGATCGAGCAGCTGATCTCTGCTGTCGTAGCCGACCACGTAATCGTCATTGATCCGCATTATGTCCGGCTCGTTTCCCGACGAGAATACGGTGAGCATCTTGGCATCGTAGTTGTTGTACGGGATCGTGGTGAGATGCAAGTTCACATTTTTGGACTTTGCCCAACTGTTCGCCACCTTCGCAAGAGGGGTGTCTGAGGTGGTATCCCACGAGTAGAACGAAAAGTCCTTTGATGGACCAGCCCCCGACGTGCCCGTATTGGGCGCAGAGCAGGAGGCCAACACGCTGGTTGTAAATGCAGATAGCGCCAGAACTCCTCCCCCGTGAAGAACTGCTCGACGCGACATCTTTTCTGACATTTTCGGTATCCCTTTCAGTTGTAATTAGAGATAACGGCGAATATCGTCGTTGTGACACAAACGGTCCCCTGGAATTGAGCCCCTAGCTTCGGGTTTCTCCTCCGGCGGATCGATCAAGGGATGTGATTCTTGACATGCAATACCTACTTTCTGTCGTCATCTCTTGATGCATTGCGGTAGAGACATCCAGGACTTACCCCTTCATTCCAGACATAACGGTCCCCTGGATGAAGTACTTCTGCGTGAGAAGGAACAGCGCCAAGGGCGGAATGACGGTAAGCGTTGCGGCGGCCATCAGGAGGCTCGTTTGAGTAAAATACTCGCCGTGGAACAGTGCGAGAGCGACTGGCATGGTTTGTAACTCATTCGAGTTCAGGAAGATGAGAGGGCCGAAGAGATCGTTCCAGGACTCCATGAAAGTGAGCACGGCGACGGCAGCAAGCGCGGGCTTGACCTGTGGCAACATGATCCGCCAGTAGGTGCTGAAAAGGCTGCAGCCATCGAGGACGGCCGCCTCTTCAAGTTCTTTCGGTATTCCCTTGAACGCTTGCCTCAGGAGAAAGGTGCCGAAGACAGGTGTGAGGACCCGGGGAACCCAGAGCGGGTAGTAGGTGTCGATCCATCCGATATCGCGAAAAATGATGTATTGAGGAATGAGGTAGACGATCCCTGGCAGCATCGCGGTCGCGAGCAACAGCGCGAACGCGACGTTTTTACCACGGAATTCGATGCGCGCGAAGGCGTACGCAGCTAGCGAGGCGAATAAGAGCAGAAACGATATGTTAATCGCAGCGAGTTTGATGCTGTTCCAAAAGTAAGGTGCTATTCTACTCCATGCGTTGGCGTAGTTGTCGAGGCGGAGTTGAGAAGGAAAGAAGTTTGGAGGTGTCTCCAGCACTTCGCTCTCCGGCTTTAGCGAAGCGCTGATCATCCAGATCATTGGCAGCACCAAGACCAAGCCGACCACGATGAGGGCGGCGTATGTAATTATCTGCCTCTTTGGGAACGGTTTCTTTCTCTGCCGATTGGCGGGCGGTTGTGCTTCCTGAAAGGCAGGAACCGTCCGTTTGAGAAGCCTCATCGCTCATCTCCACTTCGACTACTCATCGTAAAAAACCCATCGCTTTTCCAGGCCCCACTGCACTGCCGTGAAGAGGCCGACGATGAGGAAAAGAATCCAGCCCATGGCGGCGGCATAACCAAGGCGACCTTGCGAGAAAGCGGCTTGGTAAATCTGGAAAATCAAGACGTTGGTTGCGTTGGCCGGACCACCCGAAGTCATGACGTAGATCAAGCCGAACACCTGAAACGACGAAATGACTTGCCAGATGATGAGAAAGAAGATGGTCGGCGTAAGCAGCGGAAGGGTGATCCACCAAAAGCGTTGCCAGGCCGACGCTCCATCGATCATGGCGGCCTCGTGGTAGGACGCCGGGATTGCTTGTAGCCCAGACAGGACGATTATCATCGGATAGCCGACGCCCTGCCAGACTGAAACTATGATCACCGCGACAAGGGCGCTAACGGGTCGAGCGAGCCAAAGTGGTCCAGTGATGCCAACTTGAGCCAGAGAGGCGTTGATAAGACCCGAATTCGGTTCGAACATCCAGAACCATACAAAGCCAATCGCGACCACGTTTGTGACGACTGGCGTGAAGAACGCCACTCGGAAAAGTCCCACGCCGACGACTTTCTGATTGCAAAGCAGCGCGAGCAGGATGCCGATGGAAATTGAAAAGAATACCAAGAAGACCGTGAAGACGGCCGTAATTGCCAGTGAGTGCCAGAAGTCGGCGTCGACCGTGAACATCGTTGTGTAATTCTTCAGTCCAATGAATTTTGGGGCTGTGAACCCGGACCAGTCCGTCATTGATACGAACAATGACACGAGTACCGGCCCGATCTGGAAAGCCAACACTCCAAACATCACCGGTGCGATGAACAGCCATCCAGCCAGGTTCCGGTTGCGCGCAGTGCGCCGCCGTTGGAGAGAATGTGATCGAATCTCTGCGATGCTCATCCTTGAGCACTCCTTCCTTCATTGGAATGCTGACACTACATATGGGTTGTGGTCGGCTTACGTGCCCTCTGGCTGCGTCGATATGATCGCGACTGAGCGCCCCGCGGAGCACGTAAGTATTCTGACGCGTTGTGAAACCTCGCACCATGATGCGTCTCACTATGCAGGACACTTCCTTGACGGGCAGGACACTTCCTTGACGGGCAGGACA
>Ga0209123_1004028_pt1 | contig 10433 bp, 9 predicted proteins | sample BarGraIncu00431A_FD_184500 | JGI IMG/M metagenome (GOLD analysis project Ga0209123, IMG submission 184500) | Arctic peat soil microbial communities from Barrow, Alaska, USA - Barrow Graham LP Incubations 004-31A (SPAdes) (version 2) | ecosystem: Environmental > Terrestrial > Soil > Wetlands >...
CCACGTGGCGACCTGCATGGCCAGGCCCACGCCGATCGCGAAGGTGAAAGCAAGCAGCAGCAGGGGCGGGACCAGTCCGAGGGCCGTCAACACAGACAACAAGGTGGCGGCGAGCGCGAAGTACAGCTGGACCCAGATCAGCAGTCGGCGACGGTCGAAGGCGTCGGACAACACCCCAGCGGCCAGGGAGAACAGGACCATCGGCAGCGTGCCGGCGGTCTGTACGAGACTCACGATCGTCGCCGCGTTGGGGTCGTTGATGAACAACCACTGAGCGCCCACGTTCTGCGCCCAGAAGCCGACACTGCTCATCACCACGCCCAGCCATAACCACCCGAACCCGGGGGTACGGAACGGTGCGAGGGGCCCGGACAGGCCAGCGGCCTCGCCCGCGACTACGGGCGTTGGCTCGGCGGCGCTGTCCTGGCTCACGACTGGGAACGTATCGCGATCGGGACCGCGACTACTCGACCCCCGCGAGCTCCGTTGCGGGCGATCCGGCCCAGCTCGCCAGCAGGTTGAAGGCCTCGGCGGAGGGACTGGCGGGCTCGGCCATGTAGGCGTTGAGCCGCAGCCCAGGATCAGCGGTGAGCTCCATCGACTCGTACGCCAGCGTCATCTCGCCGACCAGCGGGTGGTGGAAGCGCTTGACCCCGGTACGGTGCTGGCGGACATCGTGTGCAGCCCACAGTGTCCGGAACAGGTCACTACGGGTCGACAACTCCCCCACGAGTTCGGTCAAGCCCTGGTCGTACGGGTTCTCGCCGGCCAACGTCCGCAGCAGCGCGGCGGACTCGCCCGCGACCTTCGGCCACTCGAGGAAGAACTCCTGCGACCTCGGGTCGAGGAACACGAATCGCGCGATGTTGGGCCGTCCGGGCATCTCGAACACCGGCGCGTACAGCGCCCTGCCCAGCGTGTTGGTGGCCAGGATGTCGATGCGGGCGTTGCGGACGTACGCGGCCGTGTCCGTCATGGAGTCCAACAGCCACTGGACCGGTGGACGGACCGTGCGACGCGCCGGGCGTCCGGCCGCAACCCTGGTCGACGACGTACGGGCCAGATCGTGCAGGTGGGCCCGTTCGGCTTCGTCCAGCTGCAGAGCGTTCGCGACGGAGTCCAGCACGGACTGCGAAGCGCCACCGAGATTCCCGCGTTCGAGCCGTACGTAGTACTCGACGCTCACACCGGCGAGCATCGCCACCTCTTCGCGACGGAGACCTTTCACGCGACGGTTCCCACCCCACGCCGGCAGCCCTGCATCCTCCGGAGAGAGGCGGGCGCGCCGTGACCGGAGGAACTCCGCGGCATCCTTCCTGACATCCATGAGCTTGAACCTACTCATGCGGCTCAAGGCAAGACAGGCACTGCTGATACCCCGACCAGCAGGTCAGGTCTTCTTCTTCGTCGCCGTTGCGGTCGCCTTGGCGGTCGCCGTGGTCGATGCAGCTGGTGTCGGTGACGGGGTGTAGTCGTACTCTGCCGTCGGGTGGGCAGCGACGAACGCGGCCATCGTGTCGTTCTGCAGCGCCTTCCCGAGCGCCGTGACGCCAGGAACGTCGACGACATCGATCGACTGGCCGTCCGAGCTCGTGCCGAAGCCGGTGATCGGAGCCATGACCATGTGGATCTGGCTCGCGCTGGTGATCCCTGTCATGGACAGGCCGAGCGAGTAGATCACGTTGTTGGTCATCCCGGCGTCGGTGGTCACGTACTTGCCGACGGTGGCCATGACCTCGTTCAGCTTGACCGGGTTCGCGAGCACATCGGGCGTGGCGAGCTTCAGCGCCAGGCCCTTCAGAAAGGCGCGCTGCCGCAACGTCCGGTCGAGGTCGCCGTTGGGCAGTTCATGGCGCTGACGCGCGAACTCGAGAGCCATGTACCCGTCAGTGATGACCAAGGGACCCTTGGGGAACTGGTACGTCACGTTCCGGTCGTCCGTCGCAACCGAGCCCACCGGGTTGTCGACGGTGATCGGGCCGACCGTGTTGACGAGCTGGATGAAGTTCGCGAAGTCGGTGACGACGACGTGGTCGATGCGTGCGCCGGTGAGGGTCTCGATCGTCTGTACGGCCAGGGCAGAACCGCCGTAGGAATAGCCGGCGTTGATCTTGTTCTTCCCGTAGCCGGGGACCGTCACCCACATGTCGCGCGGGAACGAGACCAGATAGACCGACTTACGGTCAGCCGAGATGTGCACAATGATGAACGAGTCGCTACGACCTTGGTCAGTGCCTCGGGTGTCGCTGCCGATCAGCAGAATGTTCATCGCCGTGTACGTGGTGTTGGCCGTGTTCGACGCCGAGGGCGGACGGCTGCCGGTCGGCAGAAGCGACGAGTCCCGCGAGATGCTCGTCACCGACTGGTTCAGCTTGACCCCGAAGTAGCCGACTGCGGCGGCCACCGTCGCGAACAGCACCGCGATGGTGATGACGGCGATGCGCCCCCAGCGGATGCCATGACGAACTCGGCCCGGCTGGGCGCGGCGTGGGCCGCCTGTTGCCTCGGGACCCTCGGCCTCGGGGTCAGGACCGAACGGGGATGAGTACTCGGAGCCAGCTGATGACTCGTCCGACATCACACCTCCTATCGCCAGTCACCGCTGCACCTAGGCAAGCCACCTAGGCGCTCCAGCCTACGACCACTTGGCTATGCGCTCGCTGTGATACGTCAATGACTGGGGTGCGGGCCAGGGATGTCCCGTAGCCCAGGAAACCTAAGGTTCCGGCGCCAACGGTATACGACGGCTCACATTGAGAAGATCGGCGGACCCGGGCGTGGACGAGCTAGCCCTCGTCGCCTGCGCTCAGGCGGCAGTCCGTCCGGCGACGAGGAGAGCTGGACGAACGTGGCATCACCGCCCAGCCCGACGCCGAGCAGGCCAGCGTGAAGCGACCTTACGCGCGCGCTGATGAGGATGTCTCGCTCGCGGTCCTCATTTTCGCGACCCGCCGCGCCGTCAGTAGTTACCTTGAGGTCAAGATCCAGACCCCGGGGGGCTCCGTGACCACGCCACAGGACAGGACTCCGAGTTCTGGCCCCCCAGCCGGCCGCGGCCTGCGCTGTACCGGCGCCGATGGGCGACTCGATCGTGCTCGCCGACGACGGCCACGCGGCCAACATCGAGCAGCCGAAAGCGTTCAACGAGGCCCTTCTCGGCTTCCTGCGGGCGGGCTGACTGGCCGAGATGAGCCCCCCGCGAAATCGTTGGTTCGCGTGACAGGTCGCACATAGTGTGGCCCAGCGATGATCGAATCCCCCTCCCGGAACGGGGGTCAAACCTCTTTGACCAGGGGAAAACGGGTTGCTGCTCAGACCGGGGTGCGACGTCCGTTTCGGGATTTGATAACGTTCAATCATCCGTGAGGAAGGACGTCACGCACATGCTGTTGCCCGTCTTTTGGCGTCGGCCGCAATGCCTGGCATCATCTGGCGCAGCCTTGCCCCTCGTCGCGATGAAGTTGTCGTTGCCACCGGGTTCCCCAACTACCCCAGTGGCGCTCCGTGCGTGTCCGAGTCCGCAGACGCTGATCCCCGCGCGGACGTGGTGACCCCCGCGGTCGCGTGGCAGGACTTTGCCTCCGAGTGCGCGGCACGCAGCACGGGCTCTGGGCATTGAGAACTTGGTCAATGAGTGTTGGACATTGAAGGCCATGAGCATGACGCAAAGGATGCGAGCTGTATGAAGGTACTGATCACCGGAGGAGCTGGGTTCATCGGCCTTCATCTTGCCCGTCACCTGACCGACGCCGGCCATGAGGTGGTCGCTTTGGACAGACTGGTCCCCCAGGTCCACGCGGATCCCGCGGCCAGCGTCGCACGCTTCCCGGGCCATGTCGTGCAGGGGGACATTACCGACGAAGCCGCCTGGGCGCTCCTCGAACGGCCCGACGCGGTCGTTCACCTCGCCGCGGAGACCGGCACGGGACAATCGATGTACGAGGTTGAGCGCTATCGCCATGTCAACGTGGTCGGAACGCGCTTCGCAGGTCAGGCAGCGCATTCGTGGGGTGTCCCCCTTGTCGCCGTGAGCTCCCGAGCGGTTTACGGCAACGGCGCGACGTCATGCCGGGAGCACGGCGACCACTTCGGCGCCCCCTGCTGCGATGCCGCCGTTCCGACCGCCTCAAAGGAAGACGACCCGCACCACCCGGTTTCTGTCTACGGTGAGACGAAGTCGGAGGGCGAGGACGTGCTAGTCGAGCCGGCACAGCGAATCCCTGTCACCATCATCCGTCCGCAGAACGTCGTCGGTCCGGGGCAGGCGCTTCACAACCCTTACACGGGTGTTCTGGCAGCGTTCCTGGCGCGTCTTCGCGAGGGCAAGTCACTGGTTGTCTACGGCGACGGCTCGGCCACCCGGGACTTCATCCACGTGGAGGACCTAGCCACGCTCATCGCATGGTCTGTCGAGTATCCCCCGTCCGTGGGCGCGCCCCTGATCCTCAATTCGGGCACCGGTGTCCGGACAACCCTGGACGAGGTGGCCGAGGCCGCGATCGCGGGCTCTCCTCGTGCCGATGTCGAGATCGAGCACGTGCGCGTGCAGCGGGCTGGGGATATCGAGCACGCGTGTGCCGATCTGGCCCGGTTGGCATCCGTGGGCGCACCGAAGCCACGGTGGACGAGCCGCGACGCCATCGCTGACTTCATCAGAGCCTCGTGGGCCACGCCCGGCGCCACCAGTGCGGCGTGGGACAACGCGCTGGACGAGTTGGCTCAGCGCGGCCTCGTCAAGGGAAGCCATGGCTGATTCCATCTCGGGAATGAGCGCTGTCCTCGACGTCGGAGTGGTGGTGGTAGCCCACAACCCCGGCAAGAAGCTGGCCGACCTGTGTTCGGTCTTGTGTCCCCAAGCACCGGTGGTCATCGTCGATAACGCCTCGACGTCGGGCACGGACATCCTTCGGAGCTGCGCTTCCCTCGGCGCCGAGGTCCTGCGTCTGGAGTGCAACGCTGGTGTCGCGGGAGGGCTATCGAAGGGCCATGCCCACTTCCGCAACCGCGAGTGGATTCTCACCTTCGACCAGGACAGCGTCGTCGGACCGGACTTCCTCCCCACGTTGGCCTCCACCCCCGAGCTCTCGGAACACCGCGTCGCGATGCTCGGACCGACGGTCGTCGATGCGGACACGGGTGGGCTCCTCCAGTCTGCCCCCTTGGGCGATGCCCGGTTTCTGATCACCTCGGGCGCCCTGTGCCGTGTCGAGGCACTTGACGACGTCGGGGGCTTTCGCACAGAGCTCTTCATCGACCACGTTGACCACGACGTGTGCCTGCGGCTCCGGCGCCGTGGTTGGCGGCTCCGCATCACTGACGAGGTCGTCATGCGCCACTCCATCGGCGCCATGCGGGACCATCACCTCATCGGCCGCCTGAGTGTGCGGAACAGCCATCACGCCGCCGACCGCCAGTACTACAAGTACCGTAACTTCGTGCTCCTGGTGCGCGACGGCACGGCTCTGGTCGATCGACGGTGGATCGCCCGCGTAGGAGCTGCGCTCGCGTGGGGCCCGGTGAAGATCGTGCTTTTCGAGGAAGCCAAGGTGGCCAAGGTCCGCGCGTCGCTCGCCGGGCTGTGGGACGGCCTTCGCGGGGTCACGGGCCCTCGCACATCCACCGCCCGACCCGCACGACATGGGCAGGACATGATCGAGACCGGCTCTCTCGACGCCGCATCGGCAAGGCGTCCGCGCGCCCTGTTGATCGCGCCGCCCTTCTTCGGTTATTACCGGCACATCGCCAAGGGCCTTGAGAAGCGTGGCTACGAGGTGGATCACTTCAACGACCACCCCAGCCAGAACCCCTTGCTGAAGGCTGCCATCCGCGTTCGGCCGCGCCTCGTGGACTCGATCGTCAAGAGATACCTCGACCACGTTCTGTCACAGACGCAGGGTCGCGACTACGACCTGGTGCTCGTCGTGAACGGCAAGGTGCTCACGCCATGGTTCGTCGAGCGTCTCTTGAAGGACCATCCTCGGGCGCGCAGCGTGCTCTACCTGTGGGACGCCATCGGCCTGTACCCGCACACCGTCGACCAGGCGCCGTACTTCGACCGCCGCTTCACCTTCGACCCCAGCGATGCGCGGAACCAGCGAGATTTCAAGTTGCTTCCACTGTTCTTCACCGACGACTGCCGCTCTGTGGGCGACTCCGAACTCAGCAACACCGACTTCGACATCATGAACGTGTGCACCGCCCACCCCAACCGATACTCCCTGATGAAGCTGCTGATCCCCCGTCTTCGACACGACGGGCTCGCCGTCTTCTCATACCTCTACATCCACCCGTTGCGGTATGTATACGACAAGCTCAAGTCCGAGGCCTTTGCCGGGGCCCGTATCAAGGAGTTCAAGTTCCGGCCGCTCGCGGCGTCGCAGTATCTTCAGGTGCTGCAACGGTCCAAAGCCGTACTCGACGTCAACCATTCAGGGCAGACCGGACTGACCATTCGCACGGTCGAGACCGTGGGCGCCCGTCGCAAGCTCATCACGACCAACGCTGAGGTGGTGAAGTACGCGCTCTACCACCCGTCCCGAATCCTTGTGGTGGAGGACGAGAACTTCGACAGCAGCACGATTCGGGAATTCATCGCGCTGCCTCAGGTTCCGCTCGACCCCTCCACCTACGAGCTGTTCGGCATGGACGAGTGGCTAACCCAAATCATCCACGGAGACGGAAGCAGGCATGAGTCGGTACTCGATCAGTGAAATGGTCCGTTCGGGCTACTCGTTGGCGCTGACCAAGGCGTTCTTTCCCGGCGCTCGACTCGTGCGCAGACCGATATACCTGCGTGGTCGCCGCCACGCTCAGCTAGGAGCCGGCTTCACCACCGGATACAACTGTCGGTTCGACCTCGGTGGCGGCGCGGCGAGCGGCATCACGCTCACGGTGGGAAGCAACTGTCGCATGGGTGACAACGTCCACATCGTTGCCTCCGAGAGTGTCACGATCGGTGACAACTGCCTCCTGGCATCGAAGATCTTCATCTCGGACACGTCCCACGGCGTCTACCAAGGCGATGGCCAGTCGTCGCCGAAAAGCGACCCCAACCGCCGCCCGCTCCACTCGAGGCCCGTGGCCATCGGGTCGAACGTGTGGATCGGTGAGAACGTCTGCGTCCTGCTCGGTGTGTCCATCGGTGACGGCGCGATCATCAACGCCAACGCGGTCGTGACGAAGGATGTCCCCGCTGGCAGCATCGTGGCTGGCGTGCCAGCGCGGGTCATCAAGCAGTGGGATGACGACAGCAAGAAGTGGCTGGCAGTGTGAAGCTCTCGGTCTGCCTGGCCACGTACCAAGGCGAGCTGTACATCCAGCAGCAGCTGGAATCGGTGCTGAGCCAACTGGGCGTGGACGACGAGGTCGTGGTCTCCGACGACTGCTCGAAGGATGCCACGCTGGCGGTGGTCGAGGGTCTTGACGACCCGCGCGTGCGTGTCCTGCGCAGCGCGACGAACCTCGGGTATAGCAAGAACTTCGCGCGCGCCCTCTCGGCGTCCACCGGAGACGTGGTCTTCATCTGCGACCAGGACGACGTCTGGCTACCTGGCAAGGTCGACACCATGGTCAAGGCGCTGGACAGCCATGACCTGGTGGTCGCTGACGTCACGGTCGTCGACCAGGATCTCACCGTGCTCGAGAACTCCCACTTCGCACGGTACGGAGTGCGGACTGGATTCCTCACGAACTTCCTGCGCACCCGATACATCGGCGCCTCCATGGCGATGAGACGAAGCGTCATCGACGTGAGTCTCCCGCTGCCACCCAGTGCCAGGTACTGCGCCTACGACTACTGGATTACCCTCGTCGGGGAGGCATTCTTCGATGTCGGCCTGGTCACCGAGCCCCAGATGCTGTACCGCCGTCACGGCTCGAACGCCTCCACGGGCGGGTCGAAAAGCGAGAACTCGCTAAGACACCGGTTGTGGGTCCGGGTCTACTGCCTGACGCACCTATTGCTGAGGTCTCTGCGCGCGCAGCGAACCGGCCGTCGAAGGAACTGAACCTCGCGGCACAGGCGAACGAAACTCAATATCGGCTGGTGTTGACGAGCTGGATGAAGTTCGCGAAGTCGGTGACGACGACGTGGTCGATGCGCGCGCCGGTGAGGGTCTCGATCGTCTGTCACCGACTGGTTCAGCTTGAACCCGAAGTAGCCCACCGCTCCGGCCACCGTCGCGAACAGCACCGCGATCGTGATGATGACGATGCGGCCCCAACGGATGCCCTTGCGAGCCCGGCCGGGCTGGGCGCGGCGCGGGCCGCCTGTTGCCTCGGGACCCGCTGTGATTGGCCAATGACCGGGTGCGAGCCAGGGTTGTCCCGTAGCCCGGGAACCGTGAGGTTCCATGGCCAACGGTATCCGACGGCCCCCGTCGACCCCGCCGGCGGACAGGGGTGTGGACGCGCAAGCCCTCCTCGCGCGCGTTCATGAGGATGTCTCGCTTGCGGTCCTCATCTTTGAGACCTGTCGCGACATCAGTAGTTACCTTGAGGTCCATCGACCACCGGAGGGCACCGTGATCACAGCACAGACGGATGCACGCTCGGTGGGTGACGTGCGCGGGGTCATAGCGTGAACATCCTGCTGGCGCGGCCGAAGCCCGACTCTCGCTCCGTCAACGTTCAGCGGTTCATGATCACCGAGCCCCTCGAGCTGGAGATCGTCGCAGCTCACCTCCGAAATCTCGGCCACGACGTAGACCTCGTAGACCTCGTCCTCGAGCGCCGCCCGCTGCGCTGGTTCGTGTCGCGCAAGCAGTACGACATCGTCGGGTTCACCGCTTACATCAACCACGTCCAGGTGGTCAAGCAGCTCGCTCGCGACGTCAAGCGCGTGTCCCCCCGCACGCAGGTCGTCGTGGGAGGCATCCACGCCGAGTCCGTACCGACCGACTTCGTCGACGCCTCGATCGACCACATCGTCTGGGCCAACGGCGTGATCACCATGGGCAGGATCGCTTCGGGGATGTCCGCGGCCGAGGCGGCGTGCCTGCCGGGAGTGTGGGGCTCTGGGAAAGCCAAGCCCGCCGTCGAGCACCCGCAAGGGCTGATGCCCGACCGTACGATCACGGCCAAGTACAGGAACCGCTACACCTACATCCATCACGAGCGCAGCGCGAGCCTGAAGACGTCGTACGGATGCGCAGCTCCCTGCGGGACCTTCTGCACCCATGACGGTTCGTACGCCGAGCGTGATCTCGACGAGGTCATGGACGAGCTCGCCGGCATCGCCGAGCCGCATGTCTTCATCGTCGACGACAACTTCCTGTCCAGGCCGTCGGGGATCACGAGGTTCTGTGAGGCCCTTGACGCACGTGGCATCTCCAAGCGGTTCAGCGCTTTCGGACGCGCCGACTACGTCACCGAACATCCCGACGACATCCGCCTTCTCGCCGAGCACGGCTTCGAAGGGCTCTTCTTCGGCGTTCAGTCGTTGCCCAGATCCGATCAAGCCAACGAAGGAACCCGCACGTCGGTCGAGCAGGTCATCGAGGCCGTACGGGTGCTGGAGGAGGTCGGCGTGCAGTGCTACTCGGACCTCTTCACCGGTGAGGACTGGGGGCGGGCAGACTTCGACCGTCTCATCGACTTCCTCCACCAGCTCGAGCCCGCGATGGTGAACGTCCAACCGGTCACCCCGCTGCCGGGCACGCGGCACTACGACGACGAGCGAGAGCGGCTCAGCCAGTCGCGGCACCGTTCCGAGCTGTGGGACAACGCCCGCCTGGCGTTCAGGCCCACCGAGCTCCCGGTCCGCGCGTACTACTGGAACCTTCTGCGGGCCCACTACAAGACCACGGGCAACTCGTCGCGGCGGCGCTACATCAGGCACCGCTACGGGAAACGGGTCTATCGGCGGATGCTCCGCGGCGCCATGGGCAACACATGGCAGTACCTCAAGTTGATGGTCCGCCCAGGCTGAGGTCTTCGGACTTCGTGATCCAGCAGTTGCAGCGAATTCTTTCTCTTTGTCCCATACAAGATGGCGAATCGCTAGCCTTTCGCCAGGTAACAGTGAGTGGCTGACACCGCGAGTAGGCGGTCGACATATGAGCAATTCGACGTACGAGCAGAGCGTCTCGGGAACGTCCCGCAGTCGGGCGATCGGCCGCTTCCTGCGTCGAAAGCTCAGGCGCCCGGCCAGGGCATTCCTGCCGTTGGTGCTCCCCCCGTGTTGGCCATCGGCACCATCACGCTCGCTTCGCCCAGCGCGTACGCATCCATCCCCGAGGTCAGCACGGCGCCTACCTCGGCGGCACCGCGACCCAACCCGGCATGTTCGTCGCCCTGCCACCTGCCACAGTCCTCGACACCCGCAACGCCACTCCCGTCCCCGCAGCAGGTGACCTCACCCTCGCAATGCTCGGCAAGGGCGGCGTCCAGGTCGGCAGCAACGGCAGCATCAAGTTCCACAACGGATCAGGGGG
>Ga0209123_1004029_pt1 | contig 10432 bp, 5 predicted proteins | sample BarGraIncu00431A_FD_184500 | JGI IMG/M metagenome (GOLD analysis project Ga0209123, IMG submission 184500) | Arctic peat soil microbial communities from Barrow, Alaska, USA - Barrow Graham LP Incubations 004-31A (SPAdes) (version 2) | ecosystem: Environmental > Terrestrial > Soil > Wetlands >...
GAACAGCGGCAGTTCCTCCGGCCACTCCTGTCTGACTGCCCGGGCCACCCGCAGGGGGAAGCGGAGCCGGTTTTCCAGACTGCCGCCGTAGTTGTCGTCGCGGTTGTTCACCAGCGGAGAGAGAAATTCGTGGAGCAAGTAGCCGTGGGCCATATGAATCTCAACCATCTGGAAACCTGCGGCAAGCGCACAACGGGTTGCCGAACGGAAACGGGTTTCGATCTCATCCATCTCGCCCAGTGTCATGACGCGGGGAACAGGATGGCCTTTGTCGAAGGGAGCGGCACTGGGCCCCAGCAGCTGCCAACCGCACGCCTCGGCCCCCAGAGGGCCACCGCCTAACCATGGCAGTGAACAGGAGCCCTTGCGGCCGGCATGCGCGAGCTGAATCCCTGCGATGGCGCCCTGCCCTTTTATGAATCTGGTAATCGGCATAAACGCCTCGGCATGGGCGTCACTCCAGATGCCGCTGTCGTCAGGACTGATGCGTCCCTCCGGGCTGACTGCCGTTGCCTCAACCAGGACCAACCCTGCACCACCCACCGCACGACTGCCGAGGTGAACCAGATGCCAGTCGGTAGGAAGGCCCTCGGTACTGGAATACTGACACATGGGGGAAACGAAAATGCGATTGCGAAAAGTGATGGAACGCAGCTTAAGGGGTGAGAACAGTTTGCTCATGGGTTGCCTCCTCTTATTTGTGCAACTATTTGGTTCTTCACAGTGGAAAAAGCTACAAAGGAACCGTTTTGCTACGATGCGAGACGGGGATACAATCGGTCACCTATAAAGACCAAGATGGTCGTTGTCAGAACAATGACGACATAGTCTCGACCCCAAAACAAGGAAGCCTCCAACATGACGTCGGAGGCTTCCTTGCACTCACAATCCTGCCAGTTACTTCTTATGCTGTTCCGTGGCGATGACGGGTTTTACATGGTGCTGATCTGCGCAAAGAGCTTTATCTTTGTTGTGCTCGTTGCAGATCCCTTTTTCTTTGACAGGCGTTTCCGTGCAGCAAGCCTTTCCTTTCTGCTGGTCTTTTTTGTGGTCCATTTTGAATCTCCTTTTCTTTAGATTCTGTCTATTAAACTGCCATTAGATCTAGCAACTACTGCGCCAGATTTGCGACATGAGACGCGACAGCCTAACTGGCTGATTATACAGACTAACATCTCATCTTCAGGCAAATAGCAGAAAAAACCGCAATTGGAACCCCCCGGGTTTAACACAATTGCTATATATGGCGGGCCATGGTGAAGGGGCCCATCATGAGTTAGAGATTGGCTTACTGTAGGCTTTGCACTGTGCTCTCACAATCAGTTTGTTCCATCGCTCCGGCCCTCCTAAATCGGGGTTTTTCTGTTCACTCCCCTTCCATCGGCTCCAGGCCAAAGAGATCCTTACAACGTCACGTCACTAATGTGGCCGCCTCATTGGCACCCTGCTTAATTGTGTTCTCTCGCAAATGAACCGCGTCGATTCGCGCCGGGAAATGGTTGTCCTTACTATGCTGGCCCAGGAGGTGTCCCTGTGTCTGACTATGACCAAGCATGTGTGCAAGTCTGATTCCGCATCGCGGACCGTATTTTGGCCAATGCCCCGCCGCTTAAGCAGAGGCTACGCCGCTTGTGCCATAAATTGGGTTTTTAGGTGCAAAACCGAGCACTTGCAATGTTAGGAGGTGCAGCGTCAAAAGGTTGGAAGATGTAATTATGGAAAAGAGGTCAGCCAAGGTGCGTTCAGCGCAGTGGAAAAAGGATACTTATAGCACCCCTGAATTCACAGGTGTATGTATGTATTTATGTATTACATTTTTAACGTATGAGTGAATTATTTACATACTTAATTATTGCATAATGCTGGCTGAATTAGGCCATAATTACAGGATATTAAGAGCAAACGATTAGCACAAGCAATACAAAACAAGGAAGTGTACCGAGGAGATTAAAGGGGGAGCCTTTGAAGAGAATTACAGAGAAGGAGAAGCGAAGGCACTAACTGCAAGCCGGCTCGCTTCTCCCTTAAATTAAAACAAAGGGCCGTTATCCTTTTTTTGCAAGAAATTGCTGCTCAAGTGCAAGCTGGCGAGCCATTGCTTCACGGACCCACTCCGAGAGGTTTTTCACCCCTAGCTTAGCACAGTGGCGCTCGACTGTCTGGTTCAAATCAAGCGGAATCCGAATCGACAGAGCTGCTGCAGCTCTTCCCTGATTTTCGGGGATCTGGATCAGAAATGGCTTCTCATAGCCCACAAGCGGCCAGGCTGGTTCCAAATCATATCCGTAAGGGTTAGCCTGTTCGATATTCTTGTCTTTTCCCTTTAACCCTTGACGCCCCTGGGCTTTCAGTGAGGCTGAAGACGGCACCGATCCCGTCTTCTTCTCGAAGGGCCCAGCCTCTTTAGCAACAAACGCCGGCTTGGTGACCTTCCCTGCTGCCGGCGGCAGGGCCGCAGTCGGAGACCCGCCTCCTTTGTCATGCTGCTGTTCCGGCGGGACCGCTAACGGCGGTGTTTTTTCAGTACCTGGTTCAGTTCGTTGAAGGATACCGAAGTTCACAGCGCTCTCCCCCATCTTGCTTATGCCCGGCTTCTTCTTATCGCTCATTTTTTCTTCCTCTTCAAGACTTCTGCCGCTAGGGTGGCAATGATTTGGGCTTCTTCGCTTTTAGGACGGTACTCCTCGATGAGTTTCCCCTGTCCGGACGCCTCAGTATATACAACCCGTCGAGGTACAACGGTCTTGAATACAAGATCCCCGAGGTTCTCTCTCAGATGGTCCACTATTTCCCGGTGAATGGTTTTCCCTTCCACCATAGAACAGATAACACCCGTAACCTCCAGGGCGTCGTTCATGTTCTCCTTGATAGCCTTATAGGTCTCCAGCAATTGAGCCATTCCCTTCAACGATGCGGGTTCTGGTTGCATCACAATGAACATCTCCGAGGCGAAGCACAGAGCATTGATGGTCAAAAGACCCAGCGACGGTGGGCAATCAATAAGGATAAAATCAAACTTACCCGTATCAACCATTGCCTTTTTCAGAATAAGCTCTCGACCCATTTTGAGGAAGATAGCGTATTCCGTATCCGCCAGTTCCTGGCTGCTGGGCATTACCCAAAGGTTCTTGTTTTTGGGGAAAATTGCCTCCTTGGCATCGATCTTTCCCAGCAATACCTCGTTGACGGTCTTATCTTTTTGGTAGTTTATTCCCGCTTTCATGCCGGTAAATTGGGTGAGATATGACTGCTTATCAATGTCAATGAGCAGGACCTTTTTGCCAGCAGCAGCCAGAGCCCCCCCAAGATTCGCGGTAGTCGTGGTTTTTCCCACCCCGCCCTTCTCGTTGATAACCGCTATGATTCTCAAGCCTTCCCCCTTATTCTGACTTTTGCTACACGGATTTGCCAACCTATCTAACTTCGCCAAATAACACTTTTTACTTTTATACCATTAACAAATAAAAAATCAATTAAAAAATGACCTTATGTATGAATGTAATACAAAAATACGAACGACAGCTACTGATAACGTAACATTTGCATTCATTATGTATGTATGTATTTTTGTATTTCATCCGGTGTGGGGCGGTCGTAAATTCATCCTGCGAGCCAATATTTCACCGTAAGTATGTAGGCATTAACTGATGTATTTTTGTATTAATTTAATACATTCGTCATTTAATGTGCTACAAAGGCATCCTCCCGGCCACGGCACATTCAAGAGAAAAAAGTCCTGCTGGGGGGATGACGCAGGGGATGAAGGATTCAGCGCGGACCGATAAGAGCAACCATGTTGTCCCGAGCCCCTCGATGGTGTGCTGGTGGTGCCTGGCTTCAACCTAGAGGGGAAGGGGGATACTAATCTTCCATCTTTCCCACCTTTTTTTAAACGCCCTTCAGTCAAACTGCAACCATTATAGCTTTTCAGCAAATGCTGCACGCAGACTACCTATCTTGCAGCCTCAAAATTGCCGATTCTGTCGCCACTAGCCCTCGCAGACAGGCCACGGTATATCCAGACACTACTTTTACCCTAAATGGCATCATTCTGGCCAAAATGCATATTTCTCTCCATTTAAACCTGAAGATCTAAGTCTAGGCTAATCCCAGTGAACATCTTGGCAATTTTTTTTGCCTCACTCCCGACCTGGTAAAAGGTCTTGTTTCGCGTAGTAGCAATTACTCTGGTGCCATCAGACACTCTTTCACCTTGCCCATTTATTGGGTATTATCCAAACTGGCCGTAAAACTCGCTCTTTCAGGATCGGGATCTAAGGTGACCGCGAATGGGTGGGCCTCTGGTCTGGTGTTTGTTGTTCAATGCGCGGCCAGATAATCCCAATTGCAGTCCTGACGAAACTGGATGATAATAGGGTGCCCAGGGCATTCTATTGCCATATAGCTGTTCGCTGTCCCTACGTACATGGTAGTGCCTCACGCTTCTTCCAGATCCATAATTACTGGTAATCTCCTTGTCTTGTTGGCATTGCCCTTCCGTCCGGTAACGACGGGTGAATTGCTTCCGGCACTTTTCCAGAAGATCGGCAGGTACGCCATGCCAGACACACATCACCTACCCCGCCGCAAGTAGCGGGGTAGGGCGGCAGTATAGAATATTTCCAGGTTATTTCAGGCTAAGCAAAAGCAGGAAACACGCCCCCAGAGGCTGGAATTGACTCGAAAGGATTGAATGAATGTATTTATGTAATACATTTATATGCAACACCCAAATTTGCGCCAATTCGCCATCCCAAGATATTTGAGCACTTACCAATGTATTTTTGTATTAAATTAATACACACGGCAGTGGCGAGACGTACTACCAGACACGGTCCTGCCAAGGGAGAGAGCAGAGGGATACAGACAAATGTAGCCGAAAGGGTGGGCGCAACTAACCGCAGTATGGGTACAAAGATTTATCCTAACTGGCCTTTGTGACTCTGGTCTGGTGTCTGATACTGTTCTTTGCCCTGGGGACTAATTCCGATTGGAGCCTGGCCGCAGCTGGCGGTGTAAGTAACGTGGTGTCAAGAGAACCCCCTAGCCGCAACAATTATTATTGTGGCGAATGATGGCTATGTTGCATCCGCAAACTGGAAGTGATATTGACTGGGGTATGTCCACGTTGATAGTACCACACTGACCGCAGTGGTCAGTGTGGACATTGCAATTCAGCCGATCTGTATCCGGAAGCTACACGCCTTCTAAGCGTTTTGTTTTGTATTGATAATATTCAATCAAAACAAGCAATACAATACAGGGGCCTGTGGATAAGTCGTAATTTCAGTAAGTTATAAGGTCATTGTGGAAGGAATAGGGTCCATAGTGGAAGGATTAGGCTCCATAGTGGTAGAATTAGGCACTCATTCTGGACAAAATAGGCAGTCTTTCTGGAAAGATTAGGGCGGTTTATTGTTAGTAGTGGAAGAATTAGGCATTAAGGAAGGATTAGGCACTCATTCTGGACAAAATAGGCAATAAGGAAGGATTAGGCGCAATGAATTTCCCCGCCACAAGCAGCGGGGTATCTCCTTCCGTAATGCATTGCTGTTGCGATGCATTACGGAACGACAATCGCCCCCGAGGGACGGGGAATATGACCCGGATAAATCTGAAATGATTAAAATAGTCCGAATTCATTCTGGAAGAATTAGGCATGATGGAGAGATTGGGTATTCTGGAAGGGTTTCAATGCGGCTAACTTCATTCTGGAAGAATTAGGCGCATTTGAAATGGTCAAGTCAGGTCCGGCTTCATTCTGGAAGAATTAGGCATGATGGAGAGATTGGGTATTCTGGAAGGGTTTCAATGCGGCTAACTTCATTCTGGAAGAATTAGGCGTATTTGAAATGGTCAAGTCAGGTCCGGCTTCATTCTGGAAGAATTAGGCATGGTGGAAAGGTTGGGTATTCTGGAAGGGTTTGAATGCTGCTTACGTCACTCCGGAAGAATTAGGCGTTGTGGAGGTGGTCGTGCCCCCTTTCCTCGATTTTTTAAAGGCTTAAGTGATACACTTGATGCCCGTTCCCCGTTTGATAATTGTTCATTCTGGAAGGAAAAGGCGTGGTTTAATTGGCGAGTGTAACTATGTAAAATATAATGGTTTATATCTGGTAGAACGACTCTTATACTGGAAGAATTAGGCGCATTGGTTAAGGGGGTGCAAAGTGCCAGTGTCGTTTATTCTGAAAGAAATAGACATAAAAAGCGCCTGGGTTATTTATTCTGGAAGGATTAGGCCGATGTGGGTGCGAGGACGTTTTTTATTCTGGAAGGATTAGGCGCGGTCTGGCTGGAGGGCTCTACTCGGTAAGTACTGCTTTAAAGGACGGTAGGTAACTCGCTAAATTTGTGAAGTTGTTAGGTTACTGGTAAGAATATTTAGTACGGCATTTACAGCGATTTAGAAAGGGATTCTGCCTTCATTCTGGAAGGATTAGGCCGATCGGGAGCCGATCGCAACTTTCTTTATGGAAGGATTAGGCAGCTTTTCCTCCACCTGGACAAGTCATAACAATCATTAAGTATTCCTGCCGTTGCAAATTCCCTAGCGATGGGTTTTGAGGAATTTGACCAAACTGATCCGGTTTAATTCTCAAGGGTTAGACGGATTGGCTGAAAGATAAAACGTCATTCTGGAAGGATTAGGCGCCTTTATCCTGTCGTTCTACGTTCTTTCTGGAAAGTTTAGCCCGCCTTTTGCTGTCGTCCGAAGTTCATTCAGGAAGGATTAGGCATGCTTTGATCCGCCATCCAAAGTTCATTCTGGAAGGATTAGGCATGCTTTGATCCGCCATCCAAAGTTCATTCTGGAAGGATTAGGCACACTTCCATTCGTCATCCAAAGTTCATTCTGGAAGGATTAGGCACGCTTTCATCCGTCATCCAAAGTTCATTCTGGAAGGATTAGGCACGCTTTCATCCGTCATCCAAAGTTCATTCTGGAAGGATTAGGCACACTTCCATTCGTCATCCAATGTTCATTCTGGAAGGATTAGGCGCGCTTTCATTCGCCAAACAGGGTTCATTCTGGAAGAATTAGGCCGATCAAAAAAGGCCTGGTTTGCACCCTCATAATGGAAATGGGTGCTGGGGGCTTTTTCCCTTTATTATTTGTTTTCCATCGTGTATGCTCACCCCCAAATTTGTAGAGAGGAGCTTCACCTATGGATACCCTAGACAAGCCGGGTGATGAAAAGAAAGGAATTGCCCCGGGAAAAGCAGACGAAGAAAAAAATGACAGTCTGGGGGTAAAATTGCCCCCTTCTAAAAACGATTACATTCTAAGAAAACACAAATCAATTGTCCATAGGACCCACTTTCCGACAGTGATTGAAGAAAAAATCTTTAATGCTTTCTTGCTCGCAGCAAAGGTTGCATTTAAGACTGAAAAAGTTGATAAATGTATTAAAGAAGGTTTTTTTACAACAGAAAAATACATCAACAATTTTTCCGGTATAAAAATAAAAGACCCAGATTATGTAAGAGGAAGAATAAGGTTGTTGCAAACGACTTTAATAACATTTGATTATTTTGATGAATCAGAGGTTTTTAATAAAATTCGCACATTCAGTCCAATAAGTGAAGCGAGGTACGAAGGTAACGGTGTTATTAACTTTTTTCTACCACCAACACTTATAGAGGTTATATCCAATCCTGAAGCATTCGCAGATATAGACACTCAAATAACTTCAAGATTTACCTGCGTTTATTCAATTGCTATATATGAGATGGGCGTAACCCATCTTGATAGTTCCATGGTTTTTTCATTAACTGATTTTCGAGATTACATGGGTCTCAAACCGGAAGAATACACAAGCAGCAGCGACTTGAGACGATATGTTATAGAAAAAGGATGTAGCGAGGTAAATCTTAAGAGTACCATCTATGTGCAATACTCTCTGATCAAAGAAGGGCGCGGAAATAAGCTAACAGGTGTAAAATTTGAATTTTCAGAAAGGCAAGAACCTTTAGAGATACCATCGGGTGAAGGGCAGCTCGAATTGGTAGCTAAATATTGTTCGCTTTTGCCTTTTAGCCTTAGTGGCGAAACATATGTAATTTCTATATTGACAAAAAAATTGGATGAATTTGGTGAAGAGTGGGTACAATCAAACGTTGAAGCTTTTCTGGCACGTATCAACGCACCTGGTCAGCCACCAGTGAACAAACCGGGTGCGTTATTCAGATCCACTTTTAAGCATGATTATGGTGCTGAAGTGAGAAATGCCAAGAAAGTTGCTGAAATAATGGCAAAGATGGATAAACAGCGAAAATTTGAGTTAGTTGAGAGTGCAGCTGAAAAAAAACAACTAGAAATCGAACAAACTGCTCTGGAGGTAGAGGAAATAAGGACCAGGGAAATTAAATATGTTAACTATTATGAAGCAATGAGCCCAGAAGAGCAGAAAAACGTGCTGGCCGGTATAGAAAAAGTACCAGGTCTGTTTGGATCTAAAAGTTTTAAGCTAACGCATTATCTATCAGAAGTGCTTGGAATCAATCTCTAGAAAGCTTCCTTCCCAAAGGGGTAACCCGGCCCACTTGGTGCTCAATGAAGCGCAAAAAACCAATCGAACTGCAACTGAGAGCCATACTTGTCCTGCACGTGAAAATAAAAGAGGCTGCCCGAATGAAAATGGGCGGCCGCTTGTTATTTCTGCCGGGAGGACGTTTGGCGAGATAAAAGATGCTCAGTGAGAAAGGATACCTCCTTCGGAAGGTGCCTCTTTAGCGACCTGCAGGGGGCGGAAGTCAGGGTGAAGTGGGCGGGGTTTTTGAACCAGGTGTATAAGCAATGAACCACCTAATGAGGAGATGATTCAATGCCACTACCCATCGCAGACCTTGCGAAGATTTTCGACCCTTATTTCACCACAAAAGAGTTGTTCTGATTCGACGTATATCAAATTCGGAGCCCGCGAGATAGCTGCGGGCAAGAACTATTTGTGCGGGAAAACGGCGTAGACTTCGACATGGCGGACTCGGAAAGGATGTTCCATGCCTTCCAGCGCCTGCACAATAGCACGGATTTCCCCGGTAAAGAAATAGTGCTTTCAACCGTGCAGAGAATCATCAGCCGCTATGGAGGTCGGACCTGGGCGGAGGGGGGAGTGGAAAGTGGTGCCCTCTGATATTACAGGTGTGAGACTTTATGCCAAAATTCTTGAATTTTGGCATGAACTGTATCACCTGCGAAGCTTGTGATGGCAGGGGAGGGGGCTTTGTACCGAGCAGGGTCGGGTGTGGAGGCTTTTGCTATAACCTTATAAGAGAAAGAATTTGGTACGCTTGGGAGAGGGTGATGGCAAATAAAGGTCCTGGAGGTGGCGGCGGTCATTGAGGATTTTGAACACTTGTAGTCATTTAAGCCATTGCGGCATTTTCCGTAGCACAATTGCGTAGAGGTTTGAGACCCTGAGCGCGAGCGACCGCGAGTTCGGAATTGGCCGTCTCGAGGTTGGTACGGTAAGTTGGATCAGCATGTAGTAGAGAGACGGTGCCAGCCTTAAAGAAACGCCCCTCTACCACATCGCTTTGCCATTGTACGATGCATAAGGGATGCCTCTGGCAGTCCTTGTACGACATGCCGTTTCGGGGATCCCTACTATTTATCTAATCCCCGTTTTGCCAACAGTGACCTTGGCACCGCGCCCCCCCACAGGTGCCGAGACTCTGGACTTGCTCAGGATGAGAGTGAGCCCCGGGAATATCTTGATTGACCCTCTGAGCCGCAATCCCAATGGTATCCCCAGTGGTTCTTGGCTAATACCACCCTGATGCTCCTACTCCTCCTTCTCTACCCTGCCATTAACTGCGTGTCTCAGGACACTGCTGGCCTTGAAAACCAACACCTGTCGAGGATCAATGGTTATCTCCTCCCCAGTCTGCGGATTCCTGCCGCGCCTGGCCGTCTTCGACTTGACCTCGAAATTGCCGAATCTGGCTATTTTAATGGTTTCCCCACCAACCAGGGTGGCCTTTAGGGTGTCGAAGAAGCACTCGACCGCCTCACCGGCGTCCTTTTTCGTCATGCCCGTCGAATTATGGATCCGCTCCACAATATCTGCCTTTGTCACGGCTGTCTCCCCTGCTCAGTCATATAATCCAACGCCTTTACCGGTGCACATCATAGAACGAGGTGTGGAGACAATCAAGCATTTTCGGTTACTTCTCTCGGAAACCGCCAGGCCTTTGCGGGCAATATGGCAGCCGGGGAATCGGACTCGCTGAGGAAGGGAACGCACTCGACCAGCGACTCTCAAATGAGCCTTACAAGGGTTTTACTCTGCATAATTCCAATTGTGTATACTGATCGTCGAGTTGCGCGAGTCTCTGCTGGTAGGCGTGCGCATTGGCTGCGTAGAAATCCCTGTTGGCAGGATCCTTGGCGATCAGACAGTCAGCGATATTCTGCACCATGATTTGG
>Ga0209123_1004030_pt1 | contig 10430 bp, 8 predicted proteins | sample BarGraIncu00431A_FD_184500 | JGI IMG/M metagenome (GOLD analysis project Ga0209123, IMG submission 184500) | Arctic peat soil microbial communities from Barrow, Alaska, USA - Barrow Graham LP Incubations 004-31A (SPAdes) (version 2) | ecosystem: Environmental > Terrestrial > Soil > Wetlands >...
CCCTGCGGACCTGATGCGGTTCGTTCCTCACCACATCCTACGGGTTATTTCCGTAGGATGCCGGTGAACGAAGTGAACCGCATCGATGGTAATGTCGGGGTCCACGATACAACCCTTCAGCGCCGACCTGCATTTCGCAAAAGGGAAGCTGGATACCGCAATTTCAAGCTGGACCGGGTACTAGTGGGACCCACCTCGTATGGTGGCCGGAACCACCCGGTAATCGCTCTGGAAAACCAGGTTGTGCAATTCCGCGCTGGCGATCGCGCGCAGCGTTGCCAGCTCAGGAGCGGCATCGGCGTCGCTGAAGACATTAAGGGGCCAGACCCCCACGGTCCCGCCGCGCAGATGGGGGTGGTGGAAGTTGTGGCCGAAGAAGGCCTCAAGGGTGATGGGCGCGATGCCCGCCCGCTCCTGCTCGGGCCAGCCGAGCGTCCAAAACCCGGAGAGGTCGCCGTTAATCGACCTCGTGATGCCCGAAGCGGTGATGGTGCCGCTACCCAGCAATAAGGCGTCGTTTATTTCCGAGAGGGCTTGTCGTGCGTAGCGGTCCAGAAAGCTGACGGCAGCGCTGAAAAGGTGCTCCTTGTCGGCCCTGGTGACCGCCCCATCGCCGTGGGTGCCGTCGCGCAGGTCGGCAAAGTGGCGCAGCAGCCCGCGCAGGTGGGCCGGTGCCTGATCGTTGTCTTCGTGTCTCATGGTCGTCATGGTTGTTACCTCCCGAAGGGATGCAAGGGCAGCCAGCACAGTCAGCACAGTCACCAGAGCCTGTCAGAACCTGTCCCTACTTCTCATCATAGGCGAAATGCCGTACCGTTTCAATTCTCGCCCCTCGCCGCTGCTGGAAAGTCACCCTCAAATCTCCGCCGCCACTTCAAGACCATCATTCAAGGTGAGCCAGCAACCGCCTTATGCAGGAACTGAACTCCACGCCGGGCCGAACTAGCCAAAAAGACCGGTCATTGGATAGTATCCGGTGACCGGTCTTTTTGGTTGGCAACGGGAATACCGGGTCTGCGTGAAAGGTGATGGTAAGGGGGGCCAGTGCCAGTAGCACAATTTTCAGTTGACTTGTTGACTTGTCTCATGATATCAATTTTCACATGAGTGATGTTTCACCTTTGATGTTATGAGTAACCTGGGCGCTAGACAGTCCGGATAACTGAGTTGATAGTGGCGTCAAAGTAAGGAGGGGGTATGAATCCTGAATCGAGGATGCCATTCAGCTTTTACACACCAGAGGGTTTACGTGAGCTGCACCGGAAAGATCCAAATCTTTTTACCGAACTGGCTGAGGAGGCCATCAGGCAGGCATGCATCGGCCGGACCCCGGAGCAAACAGTTAAACGTCAGCAAATGCAATGGATCATAGAGGGACAACTTCGGAAGGCGAAGACACCACTGGGAAGAATGCACATCATGGAGAACATCTTCTACAGCCAAGTGTATGGTGATGAAGGCCAACTAGCGCGACTCATGACCGGGTGCACGGAATTTATTCGCAGTGTCAGGGGAAAGGACCTTTCTGGGCAAGACAAGGCAGTCCGTCTGGAGGACGCTTTGCAGTAGTAGCGCCAGCGGGTCTGTCCAGTCAGGGCAGCAAGCAGTTTTCAGGCAACTGGAGTCCCATCAGCAGAGGACAGGTCAACCAATAGAGAGTGTAACTAAGTCAGCTATTAATATTTCACAGCTTTTTCCAATATCCTGTCGAGTCTCATTCGTGCATCTTTCTTGGATAATGCTCTGGCCGCTTTCTGATAAAATACGTTTTTGACAAACTTAAACATGTAACCACCTCGTCGAGAGACTACTTAACGTGTTTAAAGTTATTGATCAATTGTTAATTATATTTTTTACATTGGGTTCGCGGCTCAATCTGACAAAAAGCATCGGCCGTATAAGTAGGAGATTATATATAAGTAGTTGTAAAATGTGTATAAAAATATTCTCCGTCAGGAATCTCAAGCGACTAGTGCCCAGTCCAGCTTAATACGGCGGTACCCAGCTGGCCTTTTGCGAACTGCCTGTTGGCGGCGAGCGGACGTATCGTGAACCGCAACCTTGCCAGCGATGCGGTTCACTTCGTTCACCGGCATCCTACGGTTCAAAAACAACCCGTACCCATCGATGCGGTTCAAAAATAACCCGTAGGATGTGGTGAGGTACGAACCGCATCACGTCAACATTGGGGTTCACGATGAGACGGTTCACCGCCGACCGACAAAGGCAATAGACGGCCGACAGATCAAGCCGGATTTCGTACTAGCCAGACAAATCCATGCCGGGAGCTCTTGGCATTGTCACATTCCGACAGTTTTGGTCTGAATTGCTGGGTTGACCGGATCTCTTGTAAAGCAGACACTTGTGGAGACAAGAGACGACCTAGGTGAATGGGGCGGCTAGCGATCACTTCAGCTCTTGTTGTTTTATTTGTGTCACCAACAACAGGTGGGGACAACATGAACAAGATCGTTTTGCTTGTGGAAGACAACCCCGACGACGAGGAACTCACCATGCGGGCCCTGAGTAAGCACCTGCCAAACGCGATGGTGATAAACACCTACGACGGCGTTGAGGCGCTCGAATTCATTTTCGGCACCGGAGAACATGACGGGCGTAGTCGCACGGCCACCCCGCACCTCATCCTGCTCGATCTGAAACTCCCAAGGCTAAGCGGACTGGAGGTCCTGCGGCGCATCAGGAAGGACGACAGATCGAGCGCCCTCCCCGTGGTCGTGCTGACCTCCTCCAACCAGGAGCAGGATATCATGGAGGCCTACTGCTGCGGCGCCAACGGCTATGTGCGCAAAAAGTTGGATTACCAGGAGTTTTGCAGGGACCTGAGTCAGGTCATGTCTTATTGGCTCAACCTGAATCAGTTGCCCAAAGCCTGGGTCGATTGAGATGAAACAAGATCAAATACCTAACGCAAAGACGCGAAGCCGCCAAGACGCAAAGAAAATACAAGAACCAAGAAACAATGGTTAAAACCAGGAAGAGATCGGGATTGATTCCCTGGTTCGTCTGTCCCTTTGCGTCTTTGCGTCTTTGCGTTCCAGCTTTTGATTTTGCCCTAAACAAAAAAAGGGACGGCCCGAAATGGACCGTCCCTTTTGCTACTTTTGCTGCCGGCTTACTTCATGCTCGGCAGGTCGTGCACGTCAAGGTGGCAACCGAGGCATTTCGGGAAACGGTCCAGAATAGCCTTGGGATGCGGAGCCTTGTGGCACTCGGTGCACTGCGGGACGAAGCCGTGCTTGTCGTGGTGGCAGGTGGCGCAGTTGACCTTGGCGTGGCGGCTCGGCGTTGCCTTCCACTTCGCGTAGATCTTGGTGTGGCAGGACCCGCAGGTAGCGGCCGGCTCGGTCTTCATGTAGGTCACCTGCTTCGGCTTATGCACGGAGTGGCACTTGGTGCAGGTGGCATAATCCTGAGTCTTGAAGTGCGGCTGGTGGCAGGCGGAGCAGGACGGCTTTAAACCGTGCGAGGTGTGGCAATATTCGCAGGCAAGCTTACTGTGCTTGCTCGGGAACTTCACCAGGTCTGCCTTGGGGTTCGGATGGCAGACGGCGCAGGAACTCGTCAGACGCGGGGTCATCGCCACCTTGCGCGGTGCATGGGGGTTCGCGTGGCAGGAGGAGCAATCCTTGTTGGCGGGACCATGGATGTCGGTGTGGCAGGAAGCACACTTGGGCATGATCTCGTCGAAATTTCCCTTTTTAGGGTTGTAGGCATGGATCGCCTTGTGGCAACCCTGGCAATCGAAGCGGTGCTTGCCGCCATTGTCCTTCAGGCTCGCGAAAACGCCGGTGTGGCACTGGGCGCACTGGGCGGGGGCAAGCGGAGCCGGCGTCACGGCATAAAGCTCGGACTGCACCGGGATGTCGACCGTCGCGATCTTCGCCGCAAAGGCCGTGGACGCTATCAGCAGCAGCGCCACCAGCAACAGGGATACATTTTTCTTCATCATTCCTCCTCAAATCACATGGTTTCATAGAACTCAATTGAACTTAATACTACCTAACTGAAGCTCCTGTCAAGAAAGTTGTGTATACCTAGAGCCGATTGAGGTCCTCGTGCGGCTCGTCTGACGGGTTGATGTGGATCATGACGTCTCCCACGTTGGAAAAGTGCTCGAAGATGCGCTCTTTGACAATGGTGGCTATCTCGTGTGACTTCTTCACCGTCATCTCCGGGTCCATGTCCAGCTTGAGGTCGACAATCAGGAACTGTCCGGAGCGCCGGGCGCGGATCTCGTGGACCCGGTCGACCCCGTCGACCGCGGCCGAGAGTGCCGCGATGGCGGCGACCTCCTCGGTCTCGGGCTGGCCGTCCATCAGCTCGTGGGCCGAAATTTTGAAGGTCTGGTAACCGATGTGGAAGATGAAGAATGAGGTGAGACCGGCGGCGATCGGGTCCATGAACCTGAAGCCTAAGTAGGCGCCGCCGACGCCGACCAGGGTTGCCACCGAGGTGACGGCGTCCTTGCGGTGATCCTTGGCTATGGCAAGCAGGGCGGGACTCCCCAGCGCGCCGCCGACGCGGACCGAGTAGCGGTAGAGGGTTTCCTTGATGAGGATGGTTGCCGCGGCGGCCAGGACGGCAAGGATGCTGGGTGCCTCGTAGACACCCGCAATGATGGTGGTCACCGAGCCGTAGAGTATCCAGGCGCCGGTGGCGACAATGATGATGGAAACCAGGTTCGCCGAGAGGCTTTCCGCCTTGCCGTGGCCGTAAGGGTGGTCCTCGTCGAACGGCTTGCGACCCATCCTGAGGGCGATGATGGTGAGCGCGATGCCGATGAAATCGCAGGCGCTCTCCACGCCGTCGGCGAAAACCGCCTCGGAATGCCCGAAATGCCCGGCTGCGAGCTTCATCACCATGAGCACGGCGTTGATCCAGAATCCGATTCTGATCACCCGGTCGGCCCTGTTGAAACGCTCTCCCCTCAGCACGGGGTTGCCTCCGCACGCAGATCCTTGATGGTGAGCTGCAGCGAGCTTTTTCCGTTCCAGACGTTCATGCCGGGGGAGAAGAGCAGGTCTACCCGCCCGGCACCCTCCCACTTCTCGGCCAGTCCGAAACCGATCCCCTCGAAGCTCCGCCCGCCGCAGGCAAGCTGCAGCTTCAGGTGCCCGCCCTTCAAGACCCGGCTCCCGGAGACCGTCGCCCCCTTCAGGAGGAAGAGCGGCTCGGGGTTCCCCATGCCGAAAGGCTTCATCCGCTCCAATTCCCGCGGCAGCGCCTCGCCAATCTGCGCCGCGCTCAGCTCCAGGTCGTAAGGGGTGCTCGGGATCAGGGCCTCGGCGTCGAGTCCCGCGCAGGCGGCCTGGTCGAAGGCGAGCGCGAAGAGTTCCAGCTCGCCCTCTTCGATGGAGAGTCCCGCCGCGTGGCTATGACCGCCGTAGCGCAGCAGGTGTCCGGCGCAGCTCTTGATGGCGTCCAGAAGGTGAAAGCGGGAGATGGAGCGCCCCGAGCCCCGCCCGGTTCCCCCTTCGAGTGCAAAGAGGATGACCGGGCGATGGAACATCTCGGCGATGCGGGAGGCGACGATCCCGATGACTCCCGGGTGCCAGAGTTCCGAGCCGAGCACAATGCTCTTTCTTCCGTGGCAGGCGCCGTCCTCCAGCATGCAGCGCGCCTCGTCGAGGGTGGCGAGTTCCAGTGCCTGTCTCTCGGCGTTACTGTCATCGAGCGCAGTGGCGATTTCCTTCGCCTTCAGGAGGTCCGCGGTCAGGAGCATCTCCAGCCCGAGGGAGGCGTCCTCCAGCCGGCCGGCCGCGTTGATGCGGGGGGCCAAGCGAAAGCCGACCGCACCGCACCCCACCTCGCCGGACACGCCGGCCACCTCCTTGAGCGCCTGCACCCCGGGGCGCGAGGCGGCCGAGAGCTCCTTGAGGCCATAGCTTACCAGGACGCGGTTGACGCCCAAAAGCGGCACCACGTCGGCGACGGTGCCGAGGGCGACCAGGTCGAGGTACTCCTTGAGGTCGGGCTCCCGCCCCGGGAAACTCCCCCCGGCGCGCATGCGCGCGCGCAGGGCGATCACCAGGTGAAAGGCGACCCCGACGCCGGCCAGCGAGCGGAAGGGGAACCGGCTCTCCGGCAGCAGCGGATTGATGATGGCAAAGGCGTCCGGGAGGACCTCCGGGGGAGAATGGTGATCGGTGATGATGAGATCGATGCCGCATTCGCGGCAAAGAAGCGCCTCTGCGACTGAACCGATGCCGCAATCGACCGTTACCAGGACCGTCGCCCCCTGCCGGGCCGCGGAGGCGACCCCCTGCAGGGAAAGCCCGTACCCTTCGGTGAGTCGTTTCGGGATGTAGGAGAAGCAGTCCAGCCCGACGGCACGGAAGAAGGAGACTAGGAGCGCCACCGAGCTGACGCCGTCCACGTCGTAATCGCCATGAATGCAGACCCGCTCGCCGCGTGTGGCGGCGAGGCAGAGCCGCTCCACGCCTTCGGCCATGCCGCTTAGAAGGAGCGGGTCGTGCAGGCTGGAGAGGGTCGGGTTCAGGTAGGCCTGGGCCGCCTGCGGGTCGCAGACCCCCCGGTTGGCGAGAAGCCGCGCCAGCAGGGCCGGGATTCCCGAATCCGTGAGGCTCGCCACGGCTTCGGGATCCGCCTGCCGCTCGCGCCAGCTTCGTTCTGTTATCGGTTGCATCAAAATCTCCCTGGGGTTTTGCTGGACTGGCCTGCCGCCGATTGGGGCGGGACACATTTGCCGATGATACCACGCTGAGGCGCCAGTTCTTAAGCAAAAAATTGATCAAAGGCTTCAACGCACCAGGTGCAAAGCCGCAAAGAAAAACCAGGGTATTTTTGTAACATACCTGCATCAATCAAAGCACATCACCGTAGGATGCCGGTGAACGAAGTGAACCGCATCATTTAAAGCTTCAACGCAAAGGTGTAAAGCCGCAAAGAAAAACCAGGGTATTTTTGTAACATACCTGCATCAATCAAAGCACATCACCGTAGGATGCCGGTGAACGAAGTGAACCGCATCATTTAAAGCTTCAACGCAAAGGTGCAAAGTCGCAAAGAAAAACCAGGGTATTTTTGTAACATACCTGCATCAATCAAAGCACATCACCGTAGGATGCCGGTGAACGAAGTGAACCGCATCATTTAAAGCGATGCGGTTCGTGCCTCACCGCATCCTACAAGTCACTCATCCGAACCACCCCTCGGGTAGAGACGCATTGCATGCGTCTCAGCGCTGGCGCCTTCAGGTTGATCCAAGCGTGACCGGGTGCATGAGACGCATGCAATGCGTCTCTACCTACCTGCGCTTCTATGGCGAATTTTACGCGCCGCACCGGTCCAGCTTGGGACGAAAAAAAACCCGCCGAAGCGGGTTTCTCATTTCTTTTATTTCCCCATGTTCGGGGGCATGGCGGCCATGTCGGCCTTGATCTGCTGGGCCGTCGGACTGGTCGAGTCGAACTGGAGATACTTGGTCCAGATCTCCCGCGCCTTGTCCGGCTGCTTCAGGTCTGACATGTACACCACACCGAGGTTGTAAAGACTCTGCAGGTGTTTGGGATCTATCGACTGTGCCTTTTCGAAGTTGGCTATCGCCTTGTCGTACCAGCCGATCTTACGATACATGATCCCCTGATCGGTCAGGGCATTCACGTTGTTCGGCTCGATTTCAAGGACCTTCGAGTAAGCGTTCACTGCCTTTTGCGGCTGATCGGTGTCGAAATAATCATTCGCCAGCTGGTTCCAGACCTGGGCGTTCTTGGGATCCTTGGCTACGATTTTCTCCGCCTCGACGATGCGACGCTGGTAATCGGTCGGTGAACCGGCTCCCTGCGGCACGGATACGTTGGCAGGAAGCTCTTTGTTGCCGGCTATATTGAAGATCAGGTACCCGCCCAGAAGACCTACGATAAGTGCGACAACTACGGTGAGAATGTTCTCCTTGGTCACCTATGCCTCCTTTAGGCCTTTACTTCAGCCGTAGGTTTTTCCCAGAGTGCCACAATGGGACTCGCCACGAAGATGGAAGAATAGGTGCCGACCAGCACTCCCACCAAAAGGGCAAAGGCGAAATCGTGGATGACCTCGCCGCCGAAGAGAAAGAGCGAGCAGGCCGCCATGAAGACGGTGAAGGAGGTGACGATGGTACGGGAAAGCACCTCGTTGATGCTCCTGTTGAAGACCTGGGTGATCGGGTCCTTCAGGCTCTTGTGCAGGTTCTCCCGGATCCGGTCGAAGACAACGACGGTGTCGGTCAGGGAGTAGCCGGCGATGGTCAAAACGGCCGTGACCAGCAGCAGGTTCACTTCCTTGTTCATGACGTAGAACACCGCGATGATGGCAAGGACGTCGTGCATGGTGGCGACCACCGCGCCGACGCCGAACTTGAAGTCGAAGCGCCAGGCGATGTAGAGGATGATCCCGAGCATGGAGAGTGCTACCGCCATCAGGGTGTCGCTCTTAAGCTTCTCCCCGATGGTGGGGCCGATCTCGGTGGAGCTCTCCACCGTAAAGGGGTTGGTCGGGAATTCCTTCTTCAGGATGTCCTGCACGGTGTCGGCAACCTTGCCGGTCCCGATGGTGCTCTTGCGCATCTTGATCAGGAGCTTGTTGCCGTCCTTGATCTCCTGCAGGTCGACTTCCTTCAGCCCCTCGCGGGCCAGCGCTTCGCGGGCGGCCAGCGTGGTCACCGGCTGGACGAACTTGAGCTGCATGGAGGTACCGCCGGAGAAGTCGATCCCCATGTTGGCAGCACCCCGGCTGATCTGGATGATGCCGATGATCCCGAGCAGAGCGATTATTCCGGAGATGACGAAGGAGACCTTCCTCATCCCTATGAAATCTATGTTGGTTTTGCCTAAGAGTTCCATTGTCCCCCCCTTATATGCTGAGTCTTTTCACGTGAACGCGGTCGAGGAAGGCGTCAAAGAGCACCCTCGTAGCCAGTAGCGACGTGAACAGGTTGATGATGATACCAAGGCTCAGGGAAACCGCGAACCCCTTGACCGGACCGGTGCCGAACTGGAACAGCACGGCCGCGGTGATGAGCGCCGTCACGTGCGAGTCCATGATGGTGAGAAACGCTTTGTCGTAGCCTGCGTCAAGCGCCGCGTGGGGAGTCTTGCCGAGCTTCAACTCCTCCCTGATCCTCTCGAAGATCAGCACGTTCGAGTCGACGGACATACCGATGAGGAGAACGATTGCCGCGATGCCCGGAAGGGTCAGCGTGGCGCCGAGCGCCGCGAGTGCACCCATCAGGTAAACGATGTTCAGCACCATGCCGAGGTTCGCCACCATACCGGAGGCCTTGTAGTAGATCCCCATGAAGATGACGACCAGGGCGACGCCGATCATACCGGCGGAAAGACCCTTGCGGATGGAATCCTGTCCCAGGGAAGGTCCGACCGTCACGTTCTGCAGGATCTTGACCGGTGCGGGGAGCGAACCGGCGCGCAGTACGATGGCGAGGTCGGCGGCGTCTTTCTCGGTGAAGGAACCCGAAATCTGGGCGGAGCCGCCGGAGATGCGCTCCCGGATGACCGGGGCCGAGTAAACGTTGGAGTCGAGCACGATGGCGAAGCGTTTTCCCACGTTGGCTGCGGTCACCTGGTCAAAGAGTCTCGCGCCGGTCGAGTTGAACTCGATCGCCACGTAGGGCTGGTTGTACTGGGAATCGATCCTGATCTGGGCGTCGGTCAACAGGTCGCCGGTGATCATCGCCTTGCGCTTCACGACCACGGGGGTCTCGGAAACCGCTCCGGTAGCCGGGTCGGTCTTCTTTTCGAAGAGCAGTTCGTCGTCCTCGGGGACGCTTCCGGCCGTCGCGGTCGTCGCGTTCACGGTCTCGTCGACCAGCTTGAACTCGAGACGGGCGGTCTTGCCGATCAGCTCGATGGCGCGCTTGGGATCCTTGATGCCGGGAAGCTGCACCACGATGTGGTTGATCCCCTCGCGCTGGATGATCGGCTCGGAAACGCCGAACTGGTCAATTCGGTTACGGATGGTCTCCAGGGCCTGTGCCACGGCACGGTCCTTTCTTACCTGCGCTTCCTTCTCGTTGATGCGCAGCTGCAGGTTCACGAAGCCGCCCTCGTCGACGAGCGGCAGCTCCTCGAGGTCCGGGTACTTCTTCTTGACGAGCTTTGTGACCACGTCCGCGGAACCGCGGTCGTAGAGCGTGAGCTGCACCTTGTCGCCGCCCAGCTTGCCGATCCGCTTGAAGCGGAGGTTCTGGGAGGTGAGGGAGTCCTCAAGGTCGGTCGCGATCAGGTCCAGGGAACCTTCGACGGCCTTCTGGGTTTCCACTTCCATCGTCAGATGAGTCCCCCCCTGCAGGTCGAGACCGAGATGGATCTTGTCCTTGGGAAGGAGGCCGCCCCACCAGGAGGGGAGCGGTGCAAGGAGCGTCGGCGTCAGGTAGACGCACGAGGCAAGAATAA
>Ga0209123_1004032_pt1 | contig 10426 bp, 13 predicted proteins | sample BarGraIncu00431A_FD_184500 | JGI IMG/M metagenome (GOLD analysis project Ga0209123, IMG submission 184500) | Arctic peat soil microbial communities from Barrow, Alaska, USA - Barrow Graham LP Incubations 004-31A (SPAdes) (version 2) | ecosystem: Environmental > Terrestrial > Soil > Wetlands >...
CGTGTGCCCGACTCCCTCGCGGGTCACCGCTTCGGCCGTCATCGAGCGCAGGGATGGGCGGTGCTCCGGGTCGAGGTCGCTCCCCGACCATGACGGGTGCGGGCGTGTCACTCGCCCGGCGTCGGTCATCGCGGTGGATCGAACCCGTGCCTCAGGCTCGGGAGCTGTCGTGGCGTTCGGCTGGTCGTTCATGCGGAGTGCCTCAGCGCGTCCCGAACGACTTCCGCGATGTGCCTCGTCTGCACGGGTCGACCCATGGCGTCTGCGCGGGTCTGAAGCTGCAGCAGGCAGCCTGGATCGGCCGACACCACGTAGTGGGCGCCGGTGCTGGCGGCGTTGTCCAGCTTCACGTCGGACATCGCCACGGACAGCTCGGGGAACTTCGCCGAGAACGTCCCGCCGAAACCGCAGCAGGTGTCCGAGTCAGGCATCTCGACCAGGCGCAGGCCCCGAATGCGGTTCAGGAGGGCGCGGGGGGTGCTTTTCTCCCCAAGGAACCGGGTCATGTGGCAGCCGTCGTGATATGTGACGGTCGCATCCAGCTCGAGATCGAGGTCTTGGCCGAACGCTGCAACGAACTGCGTGAACTCCCACAGGTGCCGGACCCCCGACCGTGCGCCCGCGTCGGGGCCGAGTAGACGTACCGCGTTGTGCGCGATCATCGCGGCGCAGGACCCTGCGGGAGTCACCACTGCCTCCGCGCCTTCGACGCTGTCCAGGGTCTGGCGCATCACACGCCCCGCCTCTTTCGGGAATCCCGAGTTCAGGGCCGGCTGACCGCAACAGGTCTGGTCCCGGGGGAGATCCACGCGAACACCCATGGCTTCCAGGACCTCAACGGTCGCTGCCATAGGCCCGGGGGCAGCGAAGTCAGCCAGGCAGGTCGCGAACAGCGTCACTCGCTGGGGACGCGTTCCGCGGTCGACTGGAGCCCCCTGAAGGCTGGTCACGAACCCTCCACCGAAGGTGCACTGACGGCGACGCCCGGCACACCATCGGGGCGGACACCTGGACCGATCAAACGGACCGCCGGGCCATCCTGGTCAAGAGTACGAACACGCTGAGCATATTAGTGCCTTCGCGATGTTCTGGCTCGCACGAACGATCCCCACCACTCGGTAGGAACTGACCAAAAGGGCCGTGATCAGGTCGTCGATAATCGGGCTCCCGGAGCACGTACTCCGTCTCCAGCCGATTCACTTCACAGGCCGCGACCGACCCGCCAACGCGAAGTTCGAATGGATCGAGGCCCTGGTACAACCTCTCCGGCGCCACTCCGCCGTGCGATACCAGTCGCACAAAGGTTTTCGAAGCCCTAGGCGGCAGCTGGGGTCCTGACGGCGCCAATTGGAGGGTAGAAGTCTTGCGGGCGTCGCGCACGATCTCGACGTGAGCGACCAGACGATCTCTCTCGTATGGACCCCCAGACCACCCGTGTCGTTCCCAACGACGTCAGACCTTCTCACGAGGCCATCTGCCCCCTAAGGGCGGTCCTGGCACGTCCCGGACACGACGACACCGACACCACTGAGACCGGTCCCAGCCAACTCAGAACGGCGCCAATCGGCTCCGCCTGTTACTGCACAGCACGACCCATTCAGAACTGCTAGTCGAGGGCTACTGGTTCGAGCCCAGTCGGGGGAGCCATGCACGAATGCAGGTCTGACAAGGGGGAACACCCTCGTCGGGCCGGCACTTTTGTCGCTCTTGCAGCCTCCGTGCAGCCTAAGGATGCCAATAGCAGCCCCTCCCAGCGGGTTCTGAGGGCATCCATTCTTGACCCATGGTCAGATGGATGGTCGACATCCTGCGCCGATGGAAGGCCGACTCCCCCACCAACCGTGCGGTCTCGTGTGGGCCACTGCGGGGGGTCGGCCGATCGACCCGAAGGTCGACCGCGACGTCTGGCGAGGCATCGTACGTACCGCCCTCTCGACCGGCGATGCGAAGGTCGACCCTCGGCTGGTGGTGCCCGACCTGTACGCAGGTCGGCACACGACGGTCACGAGGCTCCTCGAAGCTGGTGTTGCCCCAGACGTCATCGTCGAGGTCGTCGGCCACTCGACCCATGCGAGCACCTAGGCCTATGCGCACGTCCGGCAGGAGCCGCTCCGCGCCGCGCTCGCCTCCATCGCGGACAGGTTCGGCGTGACTTCGACGGCGTTGGTTCCTGCACTGGCCTGAACGTCACGGAAGGTCCGCGACGACCCTTAGCGCCTTCCCGGGTTCACGGATCAGGCGTAGCTGGCATCGTGTTGGATACCCAGCTGCGGCGGCTGCCGCCACCAGGAACTTCGAGGCGTGCGCCTCAGACGGAAGCGTCCCGATTCGCGAGCCATCCAGCGCAACATCCCCGGTTGCCGGATCGATCACTCCGATCCGCCCATCAGTGGTCGTCTTCGCCTTCGACTGGGCCTCACGGGCTGCTCGGCTCCACTGGATCAGCGTGGTCGGGTCCTTGGCGGGGCCCAGGCCCGCGGCGGCCAGGAACGCCTGGACGTGCATCATCAACGGCCACCTGTCCAGGGCCGGTGCTCCGGGCATGATCCACGACTGGTAGATCTCGCCCGTCCCAGCGACGCTCATCTGCATCAAGACAGCGATCTCGATCGCGGTGAGCTGCCCGATCGCCCCGGCCGGGGTGTGCGGGAACCCGGACGGCACCCGTGCAGGTCCGATCACGGTCGACCCCGGTATGACGATCGACGGGCCGGGTGTCGCGACCGGGGTGCCGCCCCGGGAGTCGGCGTCGCTGACCGCCAGCATCGGCCGGGCAGCCAGCGCGTCTCGCCGATCCACGCCCCTCGAGGGGTCGGGCGCGGTCGCTGCCGCGATGGACACGGACCGGGGAGGCAGGGACGCGGCGACCAGAAGGCCCATGCCGGTCACGACGACCAGCCCGGCCACGACGAGCGCGACCAGCACAACCAGCAGACGGCCCTTGCCCCAGGCACGTGTGCCGGTCGGGTACTGCGGGCGGGTCATGAGATGCAGCCGGTGCCGAGGATGCCGTGCAGGATCGCGGGGCCGACCATGTAGAAGATCGCCGCCACCGCCAAGATGACCAGGCTGACGATGCCGGCTTTTGAGGCGTGCGGCATTTGGAACAATCGCCCTGCCACGATCGCGCCGATCCCGATGATGGCGCCCACCGCGAACAGGGCCAGGACCCCCCACAACACGTAGCCGGTCAGCTGATCGACATAGGTCTGGGCGCCAGGCGGTGCCACCGGGCACACCTGCAGCGGGACAGGAAGCGACGGGGTCATGAGAGTTCCTTTCCGAAGGGTGGAAGGTCGGTCGCTGCGATGACGTCGCGGGCGAGTGTCAGTAGCGGCGCGGGGAGGTCTGTCGTGTCCGCGCCTGCGAGGTGCAGTGCGGGAATGACCGGGATGTGGAAGAGCCGTCCGGAGCTGGCAAGGCCGCTGGTCTCGGGCCCGGGGATTAAGTAACGGGCCCAGCGCCGTCGCGGCGGACCCAGGATCGCCGCCACACACCGGTCCGGATCCAACCCTGACAAGGTGTTCTCGAGACGACGCAACCCCGGAACCGTGGCGACGCCAACCACCACGACGGGAGCGGTCGTCAGGACCAGGCTCGCCAGCCACCCGGCGGTCAGCAAGAAGATCGCGGGGTCCCAGGAGACGTCGAGCACCGTGAGATGACTAATGCGGTCCAGCAGCGGCGGGAACGCCGCCCCGGTCGGATCGATCGGGGTGTCAGCAAGACGCTCGACGATCACATCGGCCCGGCTCCCCCGCACCCACGAGCCACGCTCCCCCAGCTCAGCCGTCGGCGCCGCCGACAGCCCTCCCACTCCCAGGCCAGCACACTCCACGACCCGGCTCGGGACAGACACCGTCGCCAAGGCCAACCCCATCACCGTCGTGCCAATCCCAGGCTGGGCACCGACCACCGGCAGTACCCGCTCCGCTGGCTCCGGGTGCCAGACCCGGGAGGCCGGATCGGCGGCGGTCTCGCCTGTGGATGCATCCCTGAAAGCCCCTGCCTGCACGGCTCTCCAGGCCCGTTGCAGTTCGCTCACGGTGGCGGTCATGCCGACGCCACCAGCCGCAGGACTCGGCCCCGCCGCTCCAGCGCAGCCCGAAGGTCAGCCGCAGGTACTGAAGGGTTGGGCTGACCAGCAACCCACCCGCAGCCGAGACGAGCTGCTGTTTCCCGCAGGCGACGGCCGTTCCCCACTCAACGACAGCGTCCTGCGGGATGCCCATGACAAGGGCAAGGCCGCCATCGACATGCCGCACCTCACGATTCACGGCCTGCGCCACACCAGCGCCACCCTGGCCGCCCAGCTCGGTGCCACGCTGGCTGAGCTGCAGGCCCGAATCGGACACAGCACGCCGAACATGGCCATGCGCTACCAACACGTCGCCGCAGAACGCGACGCTCAACTCGCAGCTCGTATGTCCGCCTTCGCAACTGGGGGCCCCCCGGGAAACCCAATCGGGACAGCCCAGCAGTCCACTGCCGCGTCACATTCCGGCACCGGTCAAGATGTTCGGCGACCCCGGTGAGACACGATGGAGGCTTCATCCTTCCGCGTTGACCTCCGGCTGACAAGGAGCGATGCAGATGAGGACCCTGCCACGTGTGTTTCGGAATCGGGACCTCTTCCCCCAGACTGAAGTCCTCGTGGCTGTCTGGGGGGACGCCGCCCGAGAAAGGTCTCATGCGCGCCGTGTCTGCTCTCGCTTGCCTGCTTCTGTTGTTCGGATGCGAGCCGGCCCACACTGTCACGCCAGGCGTGACGGTTCCCAGCAGGTCAGCCAGCGCGGCAAATACGACGCCTTCGGCGGTCCCAGTACAAGCTCCGATGCCTTTGCCTGAAGTCAGCGGGTCTGGTCGTTGAAGGATGCTCAGTCGTGAGGGTGCGCCTGCCACGGGTCTGCGGAGTCGAGTGGTTGCCATCTGTCGCTACCCGAGCTGTGCTCCGCAGCCCAGGTCTTAGGGCATCCGCTGCTTCCGCTGGGAATCTCGCTAAGGCACGGCCTCAAGGCGACCGCGCCACGATCTGCCTGCGCCAGCGTGCAAGCGGCCCGTGACGATCCCGCGAGCGTTGAACAGCTACACGGGGCGAAGCCTTGATGCGGGTAGCGGTCCTACGTGCAACACGCCGTTCTCATCGGCGTAGGCGACAAGCGCCACCCATCCCGATGAGCTACTCGACCAGGACAAGACGATCCCTGGGTGGACCTCATCGACGATGCAGTGCGTTGGTCGCCGACGAACACGCTCGCCCAATAGCCCGAAGTCGGACCGGATCCGAGACGACACGACTGCCTCCCCACAGTGGAGCACGAGGCCGTCCTCGACGCCGACGATCCAGATCGCCTTCAGCCTGGCTGCCAGCCTCTCAGAACAGATCCATCCGCACAAATGTTCGAATGCTCAGGGCGGGTCCTGAGTGGTGCGACCGGCCTCGGGAACGCTCGTCAGCGGCCGACCGACTGCGCCCGCGACGAAGGGGGCCTCATCTGTATGGGGCCCGGCGATGTTCCGGGTGGGACGTTGCGAAGGTCTCCTCGGACGTAAGTTGTGAGCTTTCGAGCGCTGGATCAGTCACCGTCTCGTGAGGACCTTCGTGAGCGTCGTCTGCGTGCGTGGCGAGCTCGCGTTTGAGCGTCTCGCGGGCTTCTAGGATTCGTCTACGTGCCGTGCTCTCCGAGAACCCGCCCTCCTCGGCGATCACGCGCTCCGGGCGACCGTGCATCGCCTCCAGCAGCGGCCCCTGGAGGGAATGGGGCAACCGTCCTAACGCCTGCTTGATCGCTTCGGTGGACTGCCGCTCCTCGATCGCGGCGCCCGGGCTTGGCTCGCGGCTTGCCGGCTCCGTCTCACCGAGCGGCACCAATGTTGCTTGCAGACGGCGGCTGTCTTTGCGAGCCACCCCAGCCTGGTCGACTCCGTGGCGGCGAATGTGCTCCAGCGACATCCAGGCGTACGTGGGCCAGCGCTCGGGGGCGGTCCGCTGCGGATCGAATCGGTAGGCAGCCCCCATAAGTTCGACGAACATCTGCCCTTGGACGTCTGCGGCGTGGAGTACGTGCCGAGTTTGGGCGTAGACCATGGGGATGACTGAAGTGACGAGGTCGGTTACGGCCTGCCTGCCCTCTACGACGAGCTTCGGCCAGCGGGAGGGATCGATCCCGCGCAGGTTGTCGGGCGGGTTGGTCGGATCTCCGCTCGCAGCGGCGACCCCGAGGTCACGCGCGCGGCACAAGGACGTGATGGTGTCGCCCTCCAGAACCGTTCCCGGAGTGATCGACGGCTCCCCCACTACAACTGAGGTCGGGCGTTCCTGGACAGGTACGGGGATGCGATCCACAGGTGCCTTAACCGATAGGGGCTCTGGGCTGCCGGTGGGACGAAGGATCCCGGGATTGGCTAGATACTCCAAAGCCAGTCGGCCGATCCTGTCTGCGACGGGCTTGGCTCCCGACAGGTTGGTGAGGTTGGCGACCAGGACTGCTTCGCCGAGACTCGAGCGCAACAGCGCATCCAGGCGGGTCCTGGAGGTTTCAGTGATGTCGAACAGCCCGGTGAGTTGCCGCACCGCACCGCCCAGCTTCAACATCACCGCTTGGTCCGCCCGAGTCGAGCCGAGTCCCCGGCCGTTGATCTGGCGTAGAGCGGTCTGGTGGGCCCGGGCAAGCTGATGAATGGCACCCAAGAGGACATCGCTGAAGGGCCTGGGAAGAGCCCCCGATTGCCCCGCGTCCAAGACAAGGGCGTGGGCGTTTCGCAGGATCGCCAAGTGTCCGAGCGCCACGCTTCGCCGCACGATCGGGGCACTCTGGACGGGCTGCACAGCCGCCAGCGCGTCCTGCCAGGCGGCCAGACCGATACCCATCGTGGAGCGGGCCACTGGCGCATGAATCGCGCTGTCGAGGGCGGTCTCACCAGCCAGGAGCCAGGCCGTCACCCGGTCGTCCGTCGCCCGGACCCGCACCCAGTGCGCGAGCTCGTACGCGACGTGGTTGAGCGTTGCCCCGTGAGAATGCCGGACATCCTCAGAAGCGACCTTCAAAAGCCGGGCCGCACCAGTGATCGCGTCGCTCACGCCTTGGAGCGAGGGCGCCACGATGGACTCCGCTCCTGGGGTTCGCGCGGCGCCCGTCGCTGCCGTCGCCAGCATCGCTACGGGATCCTGGACACTGACCGGGCCCAGCAGCCGACGGACCGTAACCAGGTTGGCCACGGTCCGTGTCCACTCAGAAAGCAGATCTTGTGTCACTGGTGGTGCCGCGTCCCATTCGAGGCGGCCAAGTTCGTGCCGGACGGTCTCCCACATGGCGGCGCTAGCCTCGCCTTGTCGAAACGACGTCCAGGTCCCTGCGGATGTCGCTCAACACGACGCGCAGCCGCGCCAGGTCAGCAAGATCAGCAGCGAGGGCAAGGTCCCACGACTGGACCTCGCGCAGCGCCTGGTCGATGCAGTCCCTCAGGCTCATGCTGGCCAGCCCCGGGATCTCCAAGGGCTGGCTGGAGGGACGTGTGGCTGCCATCAGCAGCACGATCCCCATCGCCTCTTGGACCATGCCGGCGATCTCGTCCCAGCGGACAGCGGTCAGCATGGTCGCCTGCCCGAGCAACAGATCGACCCTGCCGACCGACTCGTTGAGAGTGACCACTCCGGCCATGACTTCGATCCCTTCCTTCCGGTTGCAGTGCGCCGACGAACCCGTCACTTCTACAGATGGAGCAACCGAGGCGACTCCTGGCACCTGTACACAGGGCGGTCTCCCCGCAAGGCCTGCGCACGTGGAGGACGCCCGCCGCTGGACCCTAAGAGCCTTGGTAGGCCCCGGACCACTGCGGCCTCCTCCTCGGCCGATCCGTCGTCACACCCGTCCTAACGACACGTCGCGGAGTCTCGGGGACACTGGGCGACCCACCGAGGCGAGCCTGGCTTCTCCCATCGAGTCACTCACCAGCGCAGCTACTTCGCCGTTCATTGGCCAGAGACGAGGCCGGCTCAGCGACTACACGGATTCGCGTAGGCCCGGCAACGGATCAGCTGACGAATGCAAGTCTCCTCAACCCACGACCTCGCAGGGGCTCAACCTCCGACAGCGGTCGTCGACAGTCGAGCTGCAGAGACATCCGACTTTGCCGATGAGAGCGTGGCGCGAAAGTCGGTCTACCTCGTCATCCACGGGCGGCGTGTTCCTTCGGGGCAGAGGCCGATTCGCTAGGGACGCTTCATCCCGATGCGTTCATTCCACTCACGGTCAGGCACGGTCGGGAGCGGCAGCGAACGGCCATAGACTCTGCTCATGCCGGAGCGCTGCCATGGGGTCACGCGGTCGGGCGAGCGATGCCGTCGGAGTGGAAATCACTACTGCTATCAACACGCGCCGCGCCAGGCCACGGGTGGTCCGCCCAAGGGGCACATGGATCATCCTGAGTCCAACCTCCCAACCGGTGGCAGGACAGGGCGGCGGCATCGAACGTCTGACGGGAATCTCGAGGCTTCGCTAAAGGCATTGCAGAACCTCGACACCACCGCGATCCTCAGGGCCTACCAGAGCCAGCTGGCCAGTATCGACACGACAGCGATCCTCAGGCGCCAACTGGCCAGCATCGACACGACAGCGATCCTCAGGCGCCAACTGGCCAGCATCGACAGGACAGCGATCCTCAAGGCCTTCCAGCACCAGTTGGCAAGTCTCGACACCACAGCGCTCCTCAGGCGCCAACTGGCCAGCATCGACACCACAGCGATCCTCAAGGCCTTCCAGCACCAGTTGGCAAGTCTCGACACCACAGCGCTCCTCAGGCGCCAACTGGCCAACATCGACACCACAGCGATCCTCAACGCCTATCAGGCCTCCCTGGCAGGCTTCATCACCTCACCCTTGGGCCAGAGCGCTGTGGCGCAAGCAACGACCGCGCTTGCCGATACAGCGGAGCCCGCGGGCGAGCCACCTATTGTTCACGTCCTCGACGAGGCCCAGCTCGGCGCGGTTTCTACCGCCATCGCAGACCTTCAAGATCTCGCGGCGGTCGATCCAGTGGCAGGAGGGGAAGGTTTGGAGTGGATGGTCGCTGCGACGGTCTACGATCCCGGCAGCGAACTGCCCGGATCGAGGCCCACGGCCGTTCAGACTGCGATCATGACGATGGTTATCGTCTCGGCCCTGTCAACCGTCATTGCGAGTTCACCCGCCTTAGCCGCAGCATTTGGCCTCATGTCCATTCCTGTCACTCTTTGGCCTTTCATTAAGGCATTGGTGACGAGCATGGGTAAGTCTTCGCGCGACGAGGAACGCTGACGTCCGGCCACATGTCCGCTATTAGCCGCTCACCGCGTTGTCGTGCCGATCCTCGCAACAGCGAAACTCACTTCACAGGCGCTGGCGCCATCATGCTCCGGTCGCTCGCTCGCACCGGCGGTCAAACAATGACCAGCCGTGCTTGAGGATTCGATACGAAGCCAGGAACGCCTCGGCAATGTGACCTGGACTTCCAGGGGCTCGCCCCTCGCCTATGCCTGTTCGTCGGTCGGGTGGGCCGAATGACGAGCGCTGAAACACCGACCAACCCAGCACATGCGCATCGGCACTCATCTCACGCCATAGCCGATGGACTGCTTCGGGGTCGCCGGCGCTGGCGAAGGTGTCCCCGGCTGCCTTTCGGATGACATCGGTTAGGTTGAGGTCCGCCCTGCCCGTTCGCGCGGCCGCAACGCTGGCCTTGCGGTCACTCAGCCAGTCCTTCTGGTCATCGAGCTTCTCCAGGTCGTCCTGAGATAGCCCAGCGAGGGAGTCGTAGTACTTTCCCATCTGGCTGTACATCTCGGCGAGGACAGTAAGACCTCGCTCGCGACGCTCCGCTCGATCGGCAGGGCTCAGGATCCACACCCCCTGAGATGCCCCGACTAGTGCGCCGCGCATCACCGTGAAATGCGACGACGGGTAGAGCTGCTGCGCTTGCAGCGCGTCGAGTGCGAGCCGCAGATGCTCGCCGGAAAGGACGAGTGACATCCGTGCGAGTTGGCTGATCGCCATGTGCGGGAAGATCCTGTCGTCAAGCGCCAAGTCGCTGCCGCTTTCTGGTTCTTCTACGGTTTGAGCCCTGACCCGCCAGCGGTCGAGGTCCGCCTTCGTCTCGAGCATCTGAGTGAGAGCTGCGCGGTCTGCCTGGGACAAGGACATGGCGAGCAAGACTATCGACGAACTGCTACACGGCCCCCAAACCCGTGCCTGCCTGCGACACGACGCTCCGCGGATACTGTCCTAGCATCGGAGCATGGCCTGACCGTTGTCGAGACCATACGACCGGATCTGCCGCGCTAGGGACGCTCGATCCGACAGAGCGGAGTCGAATCACCCCTCGAAGGGGCTCGCTCTGGCTCCATCAGCATGACGCGTTGGCCCCGGATTCGAGCGTCGTCGACACCTGG
>Ga0209123_1004035_pt1 | contig 10419 bp, 8 predicted proteins | sample BarGraIncu00431A_FD_184500 | JGI IMG/M metagenome (GOLD analysis project Ga0209123, IMG submission 184500) | Arctic peat soil microbial communities from Barrow, Alaska, USA - Barrow Graham LP Incubations 004-31A (SPAdes) (version 2) | ecosystem: Environmental > Terrestrial > Soil > Wetlands >...
TTATAGGAAGATCTTTACCATTTAATATTTCATCTCTATAAATGTTTGTAACCGGTACTTCTGCTGTAGGTATTAAGAAATAGTCTGTATTGGCCACTTTAAAGGCATCTTCTTCGAATTTAGGTAACTGACCCGTTCCAATCATACTTTGTCTATTAACCATATATGGAGGCAATATTTCTGTATATCCATTTGTATCCACATGAAGATCTAAGAAATAACTAATTAGAGCTCTTTCAAGTCTTGCTCCAAGGCCCTTATATACTGTGAATCTTGAACCTGTAATCTTTCCGCCTCTTTCAAAATCTAAAATATCATTGTCTATTCCTAAATCCCAATGAGCTTTAGTTGGGAAACCAAAGTTTTTAGGCTCTCCCCATTTTTTTACTTCAACATTGTCTTCCTCAGTATTTCCTTCTGGTACATTCTCATTTGGAATATTAGGAATACTTAACATAACATTTTTTATTTTTTCATTAACTTCAAATAGTTTAACATCAAAATTTTTGATTTCATCTGAGAGTTTTTTCATTTCCTCCATGATTTTATCAACATTTTCTCCACTTTTTTTAAGTTTTGGTATAAGTGCAGATTGAGTGTTTCTATTATTTTTTAATTCTTCAACCTCAACTAATATATCCCTTCTTGTTTTATCAAGAGATACAACCTCATCAATTATTGATAAATCAAAATTTTCCCCTCTATTTTTCATAAGTTCTTTTATTTCTTCTGGATTATTTCTTATTCTTTTTAAATCTAACATAATTATTCCTCCTTAAGTTTTTTAATGATCTCTATTAATTAAGTAATCTCGTAAATTTACGAAATTATATTTATTGTTCATTTCTTTCAATGTTTTTTGTACAGATAATATCAACTCCAGTATTAAGTATATTTTTACATACTACATCCCCTATTTTTATAGGTGGACCTACATGTATTCTGCTTAATGCTTTTGAGCATTCAATCCATATTTTCGTGTTAAGAGGTTTACTGCTTTTTACTGGAACTACATTCCATAAATCAGAACCTTTTATTCTAACTAAGGTTGTAAATATATCTTCATCTTCATTAAAATTACAACCAGTTTTTTCTACCAAATAAATTCACCACCTACATACTATCAAATTCTTTTATTCTATGTAATACAATATTAGAATTCTTTGAGTCCTTCGCTATCTCCGTCATTTCTTTATTTGTTTCCCTTGCCAAAATAGAAACAATTTTGTTTAAGCAATGCGATCCTTGGCAATTTCCAAAAGCAGCACCAGTTCTTCTTTTAACCCCTTCTACTGTTCGAGCGCCTAGTGGTCTTCTTATAGCATCTACAATTTCACCTTCAGTTACCTTCTCACATCCACATATTATTTTACCATATTTGTTATCTAACTTAATAATTCTTTTTCTTTCCGCGTCACCTAATTCTCTAAACTTATAATACTCACGTCTCTTATCATTAAAATCTTTCTTAAGTTTGCATTTCATCATACTAACAACACTCTCACACACCATACCTGCTATAGCTGGAGTCATAGTTACTTGTCCGTAGTGTTTTCCTCTAATTTGGATAAGTCCATCGTCTATACCACTATCATCAATTACCATAGATTGCTCAAAAAAAGGTAATTCGAGAAACATCTTAACATCTATATCGTCTACACCACTTGTTATCTTAGCTACTCTATCTACTACCTCATTATAACTGATATCCTCTCTTGTACTAATCCCAACTAAAGTATCCCCTTCCATGGTTGGAAGTGTGTAACTCCTTTCACCTTTGGAATTAATCGTAAATAGCGCATGAGAAAATCCTTTTTTTTCATCATTATCTAAAAGTATATATTTTAATTTTCCTTCATTACTGTCTATATCAAGTTTCTTTTCGTTCATTATACTATAATTTTCTGATGGAGTTGTATTTATTACCATTTTACAAGTGAATTTATTTTTATTAGTAATAACTCTAAACCCTTTTGATATTTCTTGAATATCTATTACTTCTTCCTCTAGTTTAAACTTTACACCATTATCAAAGGCTACTTCGCCATATGATAACGCTAAATCAAATGGACAAATTATGCCTGTATTTTTAGAATATAATGCTTTTTTTATGTCCACATTTAAATTTGGTTCCATTTCATATATGTATTCAGGCTCTAAAATGGATACATCCTTAATTCCTCTACCTATTGCTCTTTTATATATTTTTTCAATTATTGAAACTTCTTCATCTGTTTGTGCAATTATAAGAGACCCACACCTTTTAAATGGAACATTAAATTTAGCGCTTATAACATCCATCATTTTATTTCCCATACGTTCAAGTTTTGCATTTAAAGTATCTTCACTTTCAACGCCGTCATATACCATAGCAGTATTTATTACTGCTACATCGTCTGCTATATCGTAGTCCTTTTCAATAACAGCTATATTTAGATTATATTTAGATATTTCATAAGCTACTGCGCATCCAATTAACCCTCCGCCCAGAATAAGTACATCATAATCCATCGAAACCCTCCACCATAAATAAAACTATTTTACTCCATATTGTTATTATATCCTTTTTTTAAACATACGACGCAATATATTGAATTTTTTTCAAAAAATATGCTAAAAAAAGAAGAACAGTCATCTATTCTTCTTTTCACAATGGTTTTTAACCATAATTATTCACATCTAATAGAATTTAATATCTTGTATTATAACAAAAAAACATTTGCTTTAAGGTTTCTTTGTTTATGGGTTTGTTTAATACAAAATCAACATTATTCATTTCTTGACCTTCAAAAGATCCTACCCAACCTGTCATTAAACAGAAATATGTATTTTCATCTATTTCCTTAATTTTTTGCGCAACTTGAAATCCATTAATACCTGGCATAGTAAAATCACATATGATTATATCATATTTTCTTCTTTTTAGCTCAGAACCTAAGTTGTCACATCCACACGTTTTTATTTTACATTTTGAGATTGATTTTATCATACTAGACACTACATTTCTTATTTGCTCTTGATCATCAATAACAAGAATATTTCCTTCAAAACAAATCTCATAATTTGATATGTTATCATTCGGCTTAATTATTTTTTCACATATTGGTAATTTAACAATAAAAGAAGTTCCTACTTTTTCTTCGCTTTTTATTTCCAAACTTCCATTATGTGAAAGTATTATGTTATAAGAAATACTTAATCCAAGCCCTGAACCATTATTCCCTTTGGTTGTAAAAAACGGTTCAAGAATTCTCTTTTGAACCATTTTACTCATTCCAGTGCCATTGTCTCTTATCTCTATAACTAAATTATTAGCTTCATTTTTTGTAATGACTTCTATAGTTCCCCCTCTAGGCATGGCATCTATAGCATTTGTTATTATGTTTATAAAAACCTCTCTTATTTCTGTTATGTTACCCTGCACCGCACCACTAGATTGTAATGATTTAATTATGTTTATTTTTATTCCTTTAAATATACTTTCAGTTAACCATTTACTTTTCGTTAAATCTATGGCATCTGAAATTGTAGCATTTATATTAAAAATTTCAAAACCATCATCATTATATTTTTTTGTTATTTTTTTAACCTTATTAGTAATATTCATTCCATCATATGCACAAATCTCGATAACATTAAGTAACTTTAAAATCTCTTTTTCCTTAATTTTATCTTTCAAAATTTGAATTGACCCTACAATTGGTGTAAGTATGTTGTTAATATCATGAGTTATTCCAGCGGCCATTTCGCCCATAGCTTTTAGTTTCTCATTTTCTAGCAATCTATTTTTCATATCTGAAAATCTTTTGTGATCCTCTATTAGATAAAAAGCAGTTTTACATATTGATTTTATATATTCTATATTGCCTTTAGATAACTCTCTATTATTTTTATATCTACCTATCCATATAACACCTTCAGATATATCATAATATTCTACTATAATAGCCATATAACTTACTATACCTAATACCTCGAATTTTTCTAAAAGTTCTAAATTATCTATTTCACTTAAATTAAATAATATATCTCCATCATCATTTACTGCTATTTCATTTAAATTATTAATGTTTTTAATTGTTTCTACATTATTAATTAAACGATATTTATGTTCTGTAGATACACTATAATAACTATCCATATCTTCTATATTTTCTCGCTGCTTAAGCGAACTATGAAAAATACAAAAATCTACGTCACAAACATCCTTGACTTTATTCATTACAATTTCTCTAAAATTATTTACGTCTATATTTTTAGGTATATTAGAAAAAATATCATTAAATAAAATTAATTTTTTAATAATTTTAGGCAGGTTATTACCTAAATCATCTGTATCTATACATAATGAACTTTTATCACCTCTATATAAATTATTATCTATATATTTCATAAAATACACCCATGCCCCTCATAATCCCATATATATAATTTATTCGACATAATATCTTAAATTCCTTTGTTTTATACAGTATTCATTCGCTTTTATGCATTCTTTTAGTAATCTAAAGCAAATTATACTATAAAAATAAGGACATATAAGAGTATATGTCCCAAGATAACATTTTATGCTAATATAATGTTATATGGGTGGTCTAAAAAACTGATAATTTCACAATTTACCCACCAATAGCTACTATATATTTATATATTCTAATCACTTATTTTATTCAGTATATCACCTAGTTCTTTTATAAATGTTCCATATTGGGTCCACTCACCATTCTTTTGGGCTTCTAGTGCTTTGTTATATAAATCTTTAGCACTTTTTATATTTTTAAGTGTTTCTTCATATATAGCGGGATTATCTACAGGTTTTGCTATAGTACTTTTATCTTTATCATCGAATATTTGCCCTAGAGCTGATTCTATATTGTCATCCAGAATTATTTTATCACCATAAGAAACTATAACTTTTTTCATCTCTGGTATGCTTTTTTCTCCTTTAGCTCTTAGATACATAGTTTCTACATAAAGTAGTGAACTTTTAATTGGTATAATTACTGTTTCACCAAATTGAACTTCTGACCCTTGGGTATTCCAAAGTGATAATTCTTTTGATATTACAGCATCTTGATTTATCTTTTGTTTAAATAGTACAGGGCTATATATCGTACTTTTTGATGGCAATTTATACAGAACCATTTTTCCATAGTTATCGCCATCCATCCTTGCCCCAAATAAAGATACCATGTTATTTCGCCCTTTAGTATTAAAGTATTCAAGTAAAACCATTTCCTGCGTGTCTCCACTCGGTAATTTCATCATTAAGTAAGATGCTTCATTTTTCTCGTTTTTGCCCTCAACCTTTTCTTCATTTGTTGCTATAGACCACACATCATCTCCATTATAAAACACTCCAGGATCAGTTATATGATATTTGCTTAGAACATTGCATTGCATGTTAAATAAGCCTTGTGGGTATTTAAAGTGTTCTTTTATGCCTTCAGGAATTGACTCTATGCTTTTAAATAGTTTTGGAAATATCTTCGAATAACTACTCACTATAGGATCATTTTTATCAACTATATAAAACTCAGGTTTTCCATTTACTGCATCAATAACAACTTTAACAGAATTTCTAATATAGTTCACACCATTTTGTGGCTGAGAGAATGGATATCTATTGGAACTTGTATACGCATCTATAATCCAATATATTTTCCCTTCATTTATTACAACATATGGATCACTATCATAAGTCAGAAAGGGAGCAATCTTCTTTACTCTTTCAACTATATTTCTATTAATTAATATTTTACTATTAGAAGTTATGTCATTTGATAATATAAACTTAGTGCTTTTTTTATTAATTGCAAATAGAATTCTATTTGCAATGTTCATCTTTATTCCAGCACTACCTTCATAGTTATTCATTTTGTTTTCTCCACCACTAGGATAATCTAACTCTCCAATTTTTGTATTAACTATACTATAATCATTGGTGCTTTCACCAAAATATATTCTAGGATTATCTAATTTTATATTTGTTTTATTCTCTAGAGGTATATTATTAATCACAAAATCTGGTTGACCTCCACTTGTTACGGAACTTGTTTTACTCATAACAATTCCATATCCATGAGTATATACTAAATGTCTATTCTGCCAAGTGTTTGAATTTCCTTGTAATGAATTTAAATTAATTTCTCTTGGCGCAATAAATACCTGATTGCTCTTTCCATTAATATTATATCTATCAATATCTATATCATTAAATCCATAATAATATCTTAAATACTGGAATTGATTGTAAAATTCTAGTGCTGGCTTATAAGAATTAATCTTTATATTATCAATAGTATCTTTATTTTCACTAATATCGTCTTTAGTTAAATTATTATTTATTTCAAATGGTATTTCATGTACGTTATCAATATTAAAAGCTTTTCTTGTACTGTCTATATTGTACTTAATATATGGTGCCTCTAATGTTTTTTCATTTGAATTAACATCAAGTTTTTGAACTACACTTGCTGCTAGCTGCTCCCCAAAAATTAAAACTAATATCACAATATAAGATGTTATCATAAGCTTTTTTTTATATGTTAATATGCTTATAAAAGTTATTATTGCTGTTATTAAACAGGCCCCTGCTATTAGCCTATAAAATCTTAAGGTCACATGTACATCTGTATAACTTGCACCAAATACTAATCCTCTTGGGGAATAGACTAAATTCCAAGATTTTATTAAGTAGCCTATTCCTATTAGGAGCATTACTAATGAAGCTATTATTGCTAGCTGCCTCCCTGCAAATTTTGTAACTCCACTGCTAAATTTTTTTAAGTTTTTAAACTTGAACATACTATTTTCTTTATTATGATGTACTATATGATCCTTTGCAGTTAGTACGATGTAGATTATTACAGTAATACTTATTAATACAATAAATATTGTTAATAGTGCCTTATTTAGTGATTCAATTAACGGGAGTTTGAATATAAAAAACGAAATATCTTTTTTAAATAGTGGGTCCTTTGATTCAAAACTTGTACTATTCACAAATTGAAGTATCTTATACCAGTAATTCGTTGCAAACGTAATAGAAATTGTAAAAGAAATTATAATATTTATAAAAACACTAATTATTTTTTCTGATTTTCCTTTCTTTTTACTCACCTCACAAGACTTGTCTAATCTTAAAAAACTGCCTTTAAATGATTTATAATATACCCATATTGCAGTATAACTTACTATAAACATAGGTAACATTAACTTTAAGATTGTTGTAAGTTTTGTAAAATACACTGATAGATATCCTACTTCGTTAAACCATTGTATATTTATTGCTAAATTAACTATATTGCTTAAGAAAAATATGAGTATTACAATTAATCCTAAAAAAACAACTATTGTTTTTTTACTTTTTATAAGAATCACCTCTTATCTAATTTAAGTAATTTACCCAAACTTGAATATTTTGTTTCGATTGCGCCCACTGGGCATAATTCCTGACAACAAAAACATCTTATACATTCATGCATATTCCATTTAGGATTTAATATGTCACCATTTTGCACCATTTCGATTACTGCAGGTTTTTCTGGGCAAACCTCGGCACATCTTCCACATCCTATGCACTTATCTTTAATAAGTGTCGGATTTGGTGCTATCATTCCCCTTAAAAAATTAGTTACTCTCGGATTTATCCAATAAAAATTACCGCCCTTTCGACAAAGCTTAAAATCTTTTACTTTCATAGATTCTAAATCTTCTCCAAGAATATTTATATCTTCTGGAAGTACAACTCCCCATTTGTTATCATATGCTTCTTTTAAAACAGGTGTATCTAAAGGATTATCATACCCTATAATCCTAACTGCAGTAGAATCAATAGCTGTTAAACTTTGTCCCATAATTAAAGTATTTAATTTATATGGTTGTCCACTCTTAGGTCCATTACCTTCCATAGCTATTATACCGTCTAAAATAGCAAAATTAGTCCCAACAGCAGTATTAAGATCTAAAAGCATTTTGCAGAAGTTATTTGCATCCGGCATCCTAGTGTGCCAAGTTGCTTTTTGCGTCCCCGGTATACATCCAAACTGATTTTTTATAGCCCCAGTAAAATATGCCATTGCATGGGTTTTAAGTTTTGGGAGCGATATAACGACATCTGCCTCATAAGCAGCTTTAGCAATGTTCCACGATTTACATAAAATAGAGTTATCTAGCCTAACATGTACCGACTCTTTAAAATCCTCAAAATTCACTCCATACCTATTAGCAACCTCCATAAGACCAGATTTTTCTGCAGCTTTCCTTGAATCTCCAAAACCCGGTGAATCACCAAAACTAATATTACTTGAATATTCTTTAATAATTCTAATCACTGCTTCAAAAATCACATAATGAGTTACTACTGGTGATCCTTTGCCTTCAATACTTAACATGTTAGGTTTTAAAAGCACCCTACTGTCCTTTGGTATTAGTTTTTTTAAAAAGTCATCTCCACCTAATAACTCAAAGCCCTCTCTTAATTTTTTTTCTACTAAATCAACATCATATTCAGTGCATTTTAAAAGTGCAACATTTTCCATAATAGCCACTCCTCCATTGTTAATTCAACATACTTTAAATAAAATATATTAATCAGAAATCAAATAATTTTTATCCTTTAATTCTTTTATAATACAATCCATAATTTCATCATTATCAGCTCTCACTGTATGTAAATGTATACCTTTAGTTAAAGAAGACAATGGCTCAGCACTAAATTCTTCAAACTTCTTTGCAAATTCTTCAATATCCATAATTGTTTTTATCATTAGCATGGCCCTTATCTCTCCATATAAAGAGTGTTCTACTGTTACATCCTCTACTATCCCTCCGAACTTAACAATACACTCAAGCTCATTATATATGTCCTCTTTGCCATGAGAAACTGCTATTACTCTCTTTACATAATTACTTTCTTCACTAGGCATCAAATAGCCTTCTGGTGTAGCAATTATATTTACTCCCGTGGCTCTTATAATTGCAATATCTTTTACTATAACCTGTCTTGTAACGCCTAGCTCTTTTGCTAATAGCTGACCTTTATACGTAATATTATTTTTAGTTAGTAAGTTTTTAATACATTCTCTTCTTTCTTTTGAATTCATTTTATCCTCCTAGTAATTGTATTTAATTATATTCTATCACTCTTTCTATATTATTATAAACAAAAAAAGAAACTATCTTCTAGCTTCCTAATTTCTATCATCGCATTCTTTTAGCACGTCTAATTCTATATCTCCCATTATATTATCATTATGATGATTTCTAACTAAAAATAGAAATCTATCGTTATATCCATCTTTTTTTAAGAGATTATATCCTATTTCTCCATGATTGTAATATACATTTACATTTTTATTTTTCTTGTATTTTCTAATCTTTCCTTTTGTTATCTTGTGCATTATAACCATATTAGCTTTATCTATTGGATTCATAATATGATATATTTTACCTATATCATGTAGGAGTGCAACTTTTATTAAAATAGACCATTGTAACTCTCTTTGCTTACAAGTCAATTTCACATCTCTAGCTACATTTATACAGTGTTTTTGCTCATAAACAGGTAATTGATTAAATAATTGTAATTCGTGATTATCTAAATACATTTTAAGAAAATTTATGTCTTCATCATTAATTTTAGATGCCAACGACCAATAAAATTGCTTTACTCTATATAATGACATTTCCACTCCCCTTTGTATTTATATTATTATTTATATATTGTAATGCTTTTTATTTAATAAAGCCATTATAATTAATTAACTACATATTTCATTATAGTTAAAATTTAGATAAATAAAAAAACAGCCCATATTGGACTGTTTTTTGGTGGAGATAAAGGGAATCGAACCCTTGACCCCCTGCGTGCAAGGCAGGTGCTCTCCCAGCTGAGCTATATCCCCACATATGGTGGACCTTCAGGGACTCGAACCCCGGACCGACCGGTTATGAGCCGGTAGCTCTAACCAGCTGAGCTAAAGATCCATATGTTTTTACCTGGCGACAACCTACTCTTCCACAAGGTCACCCCTGCAGTACCATCGGCGCATTGAAGCTTAACCTTCGTGTTCGGTATGGGAACGGGTGTTACCTTCATGCCATAATCACCAGATTTATAAGGTATTAACCTTACTTTAAAAGTATACCAAGCTATTACTAACTTGTCAATATACTTTTTGAGATATTCTCTCAAAATTGCACAGTGTGAGGCTTCTCGCATACGCTCAAAGCCTTCGCTTCTTTTTTACAAAAGAAGTATATCGCAAAATTAATATTTTTGTTTCTTTTTTATCTTGGTCAAGCCCTCGACTTATTAGTATTAGTCAGCTGAACATGTTACCATGCTTACACCTCTAACCTATCAACCTGGTGTTCTTCCAGGAGTCTTACTTACACCGTGCTTACGCACGAGTA
>Ga0209123_1004040_pt1 | contig 10401 bp, 8 predicted proteins | sample BarGraIncu00431A_FD_184500 | JGI IMG/M metagenome (GOLD analysis project Ga0209123, IMG submission 184500) | Arctic peat soil microbial communities from Barrow, Alaska, USA - Barrow Graham LP Incubations 004-31A (SPAdes) (version 2) | ecosystem: Environmental > Terrestrial > Soil > Wetlands >...
AACAACATTTTCAAAAGACGCTGTCGCAATATTTATTTTTCTGATTTTATTATTTATACTCATTTTAAAATCCTCAGAGGTAAGTCCTGAACCACCATGTAATACCAACGGACATGAAACAATTTCAGCAATTTCAATCAAACGTTTAAATTGCAAATTCGGCAGTTCTTTATAAGTACCATGCACTGTACCAATCGCTACTGCCAAAGCATCGACTTTAGTTTCCACATAAAAACGTTTTGCCTCTGCAACGGAAGTAATCAAAACCTCTACACTAGCACCGTTCCCCTCACTACCGCCAACCTTACCGATCTCAGCTTCTACCGAAGCACCATATGGTTTTGCCATAGCCATTACCTTCTTCGTTAGGGCTATATTCTCCTCCAACGGATATTTTGAACCATCAAACATTACCGAACTAAATCCGCATTTCAACGCCTGCTCAATCACTTCCATACTGGCTCCATGGTCAAGATGTACAGCAACTGGAATTTTAGCCTCCTTAGCAGCTGCCACCATCAATGGTCCAATTAAATGTAGCGGAGAATATTTCAATCTCCCCTCTGCTACTTGAATAATAATCGGCGCATTTAATTCTTCGCCTGCTTTTATAGCACCCATCACCATTTCCATACTTGCGATATTAAAAGCTCCAATTCCATAATTTTCATCACCAATGTTACTCAATATACTATTTAGCGTTACTAAAGACATTTTCTCCCTCCTTTCATTAACAAATTGTCGACTACCCGGTTTATTCTCTGAGCATGCAAATTGAAGTTTATTGCCATAAACTTTTATAAATTTCTATTAAATCTTCCTTACTCGGCTGACGAAGGGTATTAGCAGGACTGCCACTCGCCAATGCATCCGTTGCCATTTTATCTAACTGATTATAAAATTCACCTTTATCAATCTTAAGTTCTTCTATTTGGGGAACGTTGAGAACCTTACATAATTCATCAATCCCAAATACCAATCTTTTAGCTGCTTCTAATTCTGTCATCTGAGGTTCATACATTCCTATAACTTTTGCAATATCTGCAAATCGTTGTGTATTACCATGAATGGCAAACTCCAAACATTTGGTTAATAATATGGCATTTGAAACCCCATGTGGCACATGAAACAAAGCACCAATCGGTCTACTCATACCATGTACAATGGTAACTGACGAATTATTAAAAGCAATACCCGCTTCCAATGCTCCCAAGGACATTTGAAATCTTGCTTCAATATCATTGCTATCTTTATACACCTTTTCAAGATTGGTATAAATACGTTTTATGGCTGATAATGCAAAGGTATCCGTCAACGGTTGTGCACATCTTGACGTATAGGCCTCTATTGCATGGCATAGGGCATCTATGCCAGTAGCCACCGTTACTTTAGGGGGAGTCGTTAATGAAAATTCAGGATCAACGAGTGCCAACTTCGGTATTACCTCAGGTCCTCGTAATAACATTTTTATATTATTTTCAGTATCTGTAATAATCGTAACTTGAGTAACCTCTGAGCCGGTCCCTGCCGTTGTAGGAATAGCAACCAAATACGGAATTTCTGTATTGATAATTTTCTTCATATAATCACTTATTTTACCATCGTTCACAGCCATCACACCAATGGCTTTGGCAGCATCAATTGGACTACCCCCACCTAAAGCAATAATGAAATCACAAGCATTTTGTTTAAAAACTACTACACCTTGCTCAACAATTTTATCTGTCGGCTCACTATTCACTTCATCATATATAATGTATGAGATTTTACTTGCATCTAATATCCTAGTTAGTTTAGCAACATTACCAATTTTAGTCATGATAGCATCCGTAACAATGAGTGCCTTACTTTTGTTATTTTTTATATGCAAACTCAGTTCCTTGATAGCACCTATACCTGTTAAAATCTTTGGGGGCATTAAAAAAATTTTGCTCATTTTCTTTCCTCCATACGTAGTTTTTTTGGTAATCTTATGATATAATTATGATTAATTATTGGTTAACTTATGGTTATAAGTTACTATATTTATAAATCTTTGTCAATATGTTTCTTCGTTATTACACTCTGAATGAATTCAAAATTGTCGTTATGCACATTTGCACTTGTTTTTATAACATTTTATTCTTATAATATGTGTACACCCACTGCTATAGGCTAGTGATCTTAAAGATCAAAGTTAGACCTCCTTATCATTAAAGATATTATTTTTTAGAAATTGGATGTTGATAAAATTGAAAATTAATAGATTAAATAAAATTGAACAACATATCCAGAATGTTGGAAGTATCTCTCTGGATAAATTATGTGACACATTTAAGGTCTCCAAAAACACCATTAGGCGTGATATTGCAGAACTTGAATTACGCGGTTCTATCAAGAAAGTCTATGGCGGCATTATCAACAACCCAAAAGACGGTGTTGAACCTTTTGAATCTAGAGAAATTAAAAATCAAGCTGAAAAGAAAATCATCGCTGAGCTAGCCTCTGAGATTGTAGAAGAAGGCGATGTAATTTTCATAGATTCAGGTACTACATGTATGCATCTGCTACCCTTTTTGGCAAAAAAAAATAATCTTACGATCATCACCTACAATTTGAATGTAATAATGGCAGCCATTCCATATACTAATCTCACTATAATTTCCACCGGCGGAGTACTTTATCGAGCGACAAACTCCTTTACCGGTGCTAGTGTTATTGATTTTCTAAAACATTTTAACATTTCCAAATCATTTTTAGCCTCTACCGGAGTTTCCTTGTCACGGGGCGTAACCAATACCTCACCACTGGAACATGACATTAAAAAATATCTTATCGATAAAAGCACTGTTAATGTACTCTTAGTCGATCATACAAAAATTAATCTTGTCTCTTTAATGACCTACTGTAAACTGGAAGATTTAGATTACTTTGTTACCGATAAAACTCCGCCACAAGAATACTTAGATTTTTTTAAAGGGAATAACGTTACACTGCTGACTAAATAAATAAGCAATGAGAAAACTCTACGACAAAACACCGTCACATTGTGACGGTGTTTTGTCCTTATTATGTTCTGATCCCCACTCAACTTAGTGATTTTAATCTGGGGTTTCTATATGTCATTTTGTTTTAATAGTTTATATATGATATAACCACTCTATAGTTCACAAGGCTACCCATAAAAATGAACTCACTATCTAATTGATATGTATTTCCAAATTATCAATGCATGACTGCCGCTACTATCGGATAACCAACAGCCCAATCTATTTTGGCTTTGCTGGTATTATAGTCATATAGTGCTTGAACATAGTTTACTTTTGATTGCGTTAGCGCAGTTTGAGCATCAATAACATCAAGATTAGTTCCTATACCTGCCAGATATTGTATTTGAGCAATTTTATAATTCTGCTCTGCTTTTTTAATTGCTACTTCAGTGGTGCCAATTCGCTTTTCAGCCTCACTTAAACTTAGAAATGCGGAACGTACATCCACTTCTATACTATCCTGAATTTGATGAACTTGATCAATCGCTGTATTAACACTCGACTGCGCCTGCTTGACTTTCGACTTTGTCAAACCCGCATCTAAAATATTCCAACTAGTTACCAACCCAACCGACCAATTGAAATTTTTATCGCCCGGTAAGACCGCATCATACGCATTGGCGCTAGCGCGTAAAGTTACTGATGGTAAATTATCACTCTGTGCTACAATAACACTCTCTCTAGCTAATTTCACATCATTCAACGCTTGAATGGCATTCGGACGATTTTCAACTGCGTACTGAATTAGTTCGTCGAGTGATGGATTATATTTCTTGTAACCCATATCGTCTTTAATCGTGATTTGAGAGCTTTTAGGCAATCCAATAATATTATTGAGATTAACAATAGCCAAATCATAATCTTTTTGCGACTTCATCTGGCTTTGTTGAGCATTTACCAACTCTATCTCGGAGCGCAGCACATCTGTCAAAGCCACCATGCCTGCCGAATTCTGCTTACGAGCAACTTCCACATGACGTTCCAACTGAGACACCGATTCTTTGTCCAAAGCCAAAACGCTGTTAGTTTGTAATATTGAAAAGTATGCACTGGTAGCATCAAATTTGACTTGCTGGCGCGCTTTCTCGACTCCCCAGTCAGCAGATGCAAGACTCAGTTTGGCTTGATTAACCTGAGAATCAACCTTTCCTCCTGTATAAAGTGAATATAAGAGAGATACGGAATTATCATGATTATCTTCTACTCGGGGATTAGGGTCTGAACTACTGGGAGCATCTCTCCCCCTAGAATCAGTATGCGTCATCGTCATAGCCAGACCACGCCCCGCTAGTGCGGAGTGAATTCCCCAACTAGTTCTCTCTTGCTCTGATAAAGCCACCTTAACAGTCGGATTATTTTGCAATGCCAAACGTATACTATCCTCTAAACTCAGTTCAAGCGGTGCAGCCTGTGCCAAAGTCGGATAAGTTAGCAGCAAAGCATAGATTCCAACTTTAAAAATATTGCAAATTATTTTCCCCATTTGTTTTGCCTCCTTGAACTCTATTTTAAATAAAATCCGCTATATTTCACCACTAATGGATTATTATATCTAACTATTATTTGAAATTCATTTGAAATTCATTACATGCTAATCGTCTAATCCTTCCTTAGAATCACTTTGTGATACATTTAAATAACCTTCCCACCCCGAAAAGAAAAACGGTTATATAGTGTTTCTATTAAAATTATTTAAAATTAAAAAGCCTCTACCAAGTCGCAATGATCGAATAGGGACTTTGATGCGTGTACGATGTAATTGCGGAGCGGGAATGGAGATTCGAACTCCCAACCTTCCCCTTGGCAAAGCAAGGCAATGCTCTACCGCTGAACTATTCCCAATATTCGCCATTGTTTTTTTCTACAACACCAATCTTCTACTGCTTCAGCTAAAGAATCATCATTAAAAATATTTCTTTTGGATCATCACTGCCCATAGTACGTTTGTAGTACGAATGATAAAAAAAGTCTGTAGAGCCTTGATTACACAAGGCTCCACAGACTTTTTATTTTTTGTTTTTCATTCCCACTCAATCGTCGAAGGTGGTTTCGAAGTGATATCATATACAATCCGATTCACACCTTTTACCTCATTGACGATGCGGCGAGAAATTTGATCTAATACTTCGTAAGGCATTCTTACCCAGTCCGCAGTCATACCGTCTTCACTAGATACAATACGTAGTCCAACGGTATAGTCATAGGTGCGTTCATCACCCATAACTCCTACACTTTTCAGAGCAGGGAGAATGGCGAAGGATTGCCATACCTTGCGATACAGTCCTGCATTTTTAATTTCTTCCTGAACAATGGCATCGGCTTCGCGCAGAATGTCCAGGCGTTCTTTGGTAATTTCACCAATAATGCGAATGGCAAGTCCGGGACCTGGAAAAGGTTGACGCCAGACAATCTCTTCTGGTAGATTAAGTTCTCTTGCTACTGCCCGCACTTCATCTTTAAACAGATCCCGGAGTGGTTCAACCAAGGCAAATTTCATATCTTCCGGTAGGCCACCTACATTATGATGACTCTTAATAACAGCTGCTGTATCAGTACCACTCTCAATCACATCAGGGTACAAAGTACCTTGGACCAAAAAGTCAATATCGCCTAATTTATTTGCTTCTGTTTCAAATACACGAATGAATTCTTCACCAATAATTTTACGTTTTGCTTCCGGCTCAACAACACCAGCTATTTTCGCCATGAAACGGTCAGCTACATTAGCATATACTAGATTCATCTCAAAGCCGTCGCGGAAAGTCTTCAGAACCTGCTCCGACTCATTCTTACGCATAAAACCATGATTCACATATACACAGGTCAATTGATTACCAATGGCACGATGTACTAGCACAGCAGCTACGGAAGAGTCAATACCACCACTGAGTGCACAAAGCACACGCTTGTTGCCAACTTGCGCGCGGATGGCGGCGATGGCATGATCTACAAAAGATCCCATATTCCAGTCACCACTACATTTGCAAATATTAAACAAAAAGTTTCTTAGTATTTTCATGCCTTCGGGGGTATGTACGACTTCTGGGTGAAACTGCACGCCATAAATATTACGTTCTACGTTGGACATGGCAGCAACTGGCGTACCAGGAGTATGAGCAGTCACCACAAAGTTTTCAGGAGGGGTTTCGATATAGTCTCCATGACTCATCCATACTTGAGTCTCCGCGCCGAGTTCAGTGAACAAATCCGTATTGTTATCTATGATCAAATGAGTATTGCCATATTCACGTGATTCGGAATGTTTCACTACCCCGCCCAAAGTGTCAGCCGTCAGCTGCATACCATAACAAATACCAAATAAAGGAATTCCCAAATCGAATATTTTAGGATCGCATTTAGGTGCCTTCTCGGCATACACGCTGGAAGGACCACCTGAAAAGACAATACCTTTAGGATTCATTGCTGTTATTTTTTCAATGGCGGTCTTGAAAGACACGATTTCGCAGTATACACCACACTCGCGAATACGTCTGGCAATCAATTGACTATATTGACCTCCAAAGTCCATTATTAGTAGTAATTCATTTTGTTTCTTGTCCATGTTCAAAAATGCCCTCCCTATGTTTAGATATTAAATCTTAATATAGCATATAACATTACTTATTGTAAATACCCTTTAACAATGTTTCTTTGCGCAGTTCACGGCAAGTGCATTGTCCCTCCGCTGGCAAACGCCGAATAGTGTCGATTATAATTCGACTTATCAGCGGTGCATCCTCATAAAAAATATCTTTTAACTCTTCATGAGACCACTGCGCCACTAGTCCTTCACCATAATTTACGACAAAATACAGCCCGGCAAAACAAGCACCAATTTCTCTAGCTAAATATACTTCCGGACAGATACTTTGCCCAATAATATCAGCATGTCCTTTCATCATAGCCACTTCAGCTGGACTTTCAAAATGACGACCATCCGTATTGGCATAGATTCCCCGGGTGAAGATCCGCCCACTATAATGTTGGCGTGTAGTTTGAACTAATTGACTACGCACTTCAGAGCATAGGGAGTCACGCATGATTAATAGATATTTTCCATCAAGTTCCACATCTTTACGCACTGAGAAATCGAGATAATCATCAGGAATGACAAAATCCCGGGGATCAAGGAGATGGTTGGCAGTACCCACACCGCCTTCACTAATAATGCGTTTTACACCCGCTTCCCGAAACACCCAAAATATTTGCCGAGAGGCATCGGCTCGACTCACGCCACTGCGCCAACCATGCATCTTGCAAGTCAACACTTGCTTATCATCGACACTAAATAAGCGAAACTCCGGGCTTAACCCATAGGGGGTAGCAAACTGCAAATCATCATCAATCACTACAACTCCAGGGTCACTTGCCCCTAAGGGAAAATTACTAGAGAGGGTACCAGAACCACCGATTACTGCATAATGAGCTTTTAAATCCATGATATCCTTCCTTACTCAAATGTTTTTATTATATTATATTGGGTATTCCGTTGTGCTGGTTTGTTACCTGTTGCTCTGATTATTTCTAGCATTTTGTCAATTGACATTTTGTATGACGTACCAGCTGCCCGCACTACATTTTCTTCCAACATAATGCTGCCTAGATCATTCGCGCCAAAGGCTAGGGTGAGCTGTCCAATATTTTGCCCTTGCGTCACCCACGATCCCTGAATATGTTTGATGTTATGAAAATATAACCTCGCCACTGACAGGGTTTTTAAATAATCCCAAGCAGAAATTTTTTCACCGCCTAGCTGCGTATTACCTGGTTGATAGGACCAAATAATAAAGGCCCGAAAGCCACCGGTTTTTTCTTGCAAGGCCCGAACCTTTTCCATATGTTCCATACGCTCAGCATAGGTTTCCCCCATCCCAATGACCATAGTGGCGGTGGACTCCAGTCCGACATGGTGGGCTGCTTCCATAACTGCCAACCAATCACCAGCACTGATTTTCTTAGGGCTCACTCTTTGGCGTACCCCATCAACCAATATCTCCGCCCCACCGCCTGGTAGGGAATCTAGACCAGCAGCCTTTAGCCTAAACAACGTATCGACTACCGACAAGTTTTCTTTATTAGCAATATGTAGTATTTCCGCTGGCGAAAAAGAATGGATGACAATGTCAAAGTTCTTTTTAATAAACTGTAATAAATTTATATAATAATCCAAGCCTAATGTCGGATTAAGACCACCTTGTAGCATGACTTGGGTACCGCCAGCCCTCATTGTCTCCTGCAATTTTTCAAAGATAAGCTCCTCAGGTAAAGTATAACCTTCTGCATGTCCCACCGGACGATAAAAAGCACAAAAACGACATTCACTGGTACATATATTTGTATAATTAATATTACGGTCAATCACGAAGGTAACAATATTATCTGGGTGGATCTGCTGGCGTACGGCATTGGCCGCGCGCCCCAGCTCCAAAATATTGCCAGTGGTCAACATCTCGACCCCGACCTTTGTCGTTAGGACTGTATTCATTTCATCACCTCTGCAAACTCAATTTCTGGCACACCTTCAATCAATCCCAAAACATGTGCCAGTTGATAATATATCAGTAAAGCCTGTTTATGATGAGGAGTAAATTCATAGTTCAATAAATTTATGTAATTAATTAACTGCTGGGTACTAAAAGAAACCTGACCCGCCAGCATTTCAGCTGCAGCTGGCAAATTTGATAAGCCATAAGCAAAAGCCCCCGTCACTTGTCTGTGCACTAATCTTACTAAATCAACATGTTGGGCAGCAAATTGACGGTTGACAACCCACACCGCATAAACCATGGTAAGGCCTGTCATGTTTTTCCATTCCGCACCCAAATCATAGTAATAATAACCTGGTACCTGATGGTGATAAGCATGGAGTGCATCATCGCCAATAAATAACACCGCCTGGGCATCATCAAGTACCCCTTCCGCAAGGGACAAGGAACTAATGAAATATTCAGGAGCGCCATGATAGGCATGGCACATTATTATTTTGAGTAGTCCGTGAGAAGTGGCTGACTTTACCGTCAAAGCAATACGTGCCTGGCCAAGCTGGTCAATCGGATACTTGGAAACTAATATAATACTTTGCAGAGCCCCATTCGCACTAATTGATACGTCAGGTAATAATAATAATTTTTCACTATGTTTAGCGTAAATGATTGATGATACGGGGCTTACATCTAATTTCCCAGCGATGACTAAACTATTAAGTTCAGTAGGCATTCCTGAATATACGTTAACTGGGCTTCCAAAGCCGCCATGCACTAATCCATAATGCAGCGGTAAGCAATTTATAAAATTAATATCGCCTAAACTTGGTTTATTCATGTCATCACACTCCACTTGTACACTCTAGCGGACGGTAAAAAGTATCTCGTTCTACCGCATGATAGCCTGTTTCCGCAACAAGACTAACAATTTCCTCCTTCGTAATTCCGGTTTTAGTTGTAGCTCCAGCAGCATGAATGATTTTTTCCTCTACGACTGTGCCGTCCAGATCATCTGCACCAAAAGCCAATGATAACTGAGCAATTGGTAGGGTTAGCATCATCCAGAATGCTTTTATATGATCAAAATTATCTAATACTAACCGGGATAAAGCAATAATTTTTAAATCTTCCCATGATGTTACTCTTTTAAGCTGTGTAAAACCAGTATTTCCAGGATGAAATGGAAAAGCTACAAAAGCCTGAAAGCCACCTGTTTGGTCTTGAATATCTCTCAGTGTTATCAGATGCTTGATCCTTTGCTCCACGGTCTCAATATGTCCATATAACATGGTAGCATTGGTTGGTAATCCTAAGGCATGGGCAGTGGTAATAACCCCAATCCACTCCCCACTTGTCGCTTTATTAGGACAAATAATCTTGCGCACCTTATCATCCAAAATTTCAGCACCGCCACCTGGCAATGAATCAAGGCCAGCAGCTTGTAACCGTTCTAACACAGTATGGACCGTAAGACCAGAAATCTTGGCAAAATGCACAATTTCCACAGGGGTAAACGCTTTTAAATGCACCTTGGGTAAGATTTCTTTAACTGCTGCTACAATGTCTTCATAATAACTAAAGGGCTTATCTGGATGCAAAGCACTCACCATATGTATTTCACTAATGTCCGGCGTATCTAGGGCCGTACGGCGTACAATGCGTTTGACATCTTCTAGTTCCAAGACATAAGCCTGTTCTTGATCAGCAGTACAACAAAAAGCACACAAGGGACAACCTGACACACAAATATTGGTTAAATTAACCTGAATTATTCACGGCAATCTAAAATGCCACATCTGTGTATAACTTTTTGCAATAACAACTAAAAAACAGAGAATAGCTTGATTTCCACTTAAAAATGGGTATACGAATCCTACTATTGCTAAAAT
>Ga0209123_1004041_pt1 | contig 10400 bp, 7 predicted proteins | sample BarGraIncu00431A_FD_184500 | JGI IMG/M metagenome (GOLD analysis project Ga0209123, IMG submission 184500) | Arctic peat soil microbial communities from Barrow, Alaska, USA - Barrow Graham LP Incubations 004-31A (SPAdes) (version 2) | ecosystem: Environmental > Terrestrial > Soil > Wetlands >...
GGGTTTAGAAAAGCTAATATTAAATAGTAGTACTTTACCACCAAGTATACAAACTGGTGTAAAGAATAATGCGGGAGGTGTATATAATCATAATTTATACTTTAATATAATGAGACCAGGCACGCAGCAAAATGATCCGACAGGAGACCTTAAAGATGCGATAATTAAGAGTTTTGATTCATTAGAAATTTTTTATACTAAATTTAAAGATGCAGCACTTAAAGTTTTTGGTTCAGGGTATGCATGGCTTATAGTAGATTTAGACAAAGAATTAAAGATTGTTACAAGTGCTAATCAAGATGTACCTTTGAATGTTTTTCATGTCTTATTGATAGACGTATGGGAACATGCGTACTATTTAAAATATAAAAACAGAAGAGATGAGTATATAATTAACTGGCAAAATATAATTGATTGGCAAAAATCAGAAAAAAATTATAATATTGCGATAAATTATTTGAATACTAATAAAATCAATTGATTTTACCAATAATATGTGTTATAATTTATACATGAGACTTTAAGTATTTCAGATGGTCGCGCATATTTATTATGTGAGGAAAGTCCGGGCTCCATAGAACATGTGATGCTAGATAACGTCTAGTGGGAGTGATCCTAAGGAAAGTGCAACAGAAAATAACCGCCTTGATTTTTCAAGGTAAGGATGAAAAAGTGAGGTAAGAGCTCACTAAGTTCTATGGTGACATAGATCTTGTGTAAACCCCATTTGGAGCAACACCAAGAAATAAAGGTTAAGACATTGTTCGTCGTCTTTTAATGTTGGTGGCTTGAGGTATATAGTGATATATATCCTAGATAAATGACTATCAAATACAGAACCCGGCTTACGAAATGCTTGAAACTCAACTCTTACATGTAAGTGTAAGAGTAGTATTTTTTTAAAAGACATTTTTTGCAGAAAAAATTAACTTTTTTTGAAAAAAGTCTTGACAAATTTGAGTTTATAGTTTATAATATAAACAGTCAAAGATAGATGGGAGCTTAGCTCAGTTGGGAGAGCATCTGCCTTACAAGCAGGGGGTCATAGGTTCGAGCCCTATAGTTCCCACCATTCTATTTTATGGCCTGGTAGTTCAGTTGGTTAGAACGCTAGCCTGTCACGCTAGAGGTCGAGGGTTCGAGTCCCTTCCAGGTCGCCATTTTTTTTTTATTATTAGGCCAGATAGCTCAGTCGGTAGAGCAGGGGACTGAAAATCCCCGTGTCGGGGGTTCGATTCCCTCTCTGGCCACCATATTTGTATCTTTATGATGCGGGAGTAGCTCAGTTGATAGAGCGTCGCCTTGCCAAGGCGAAGGTCGCGGGTTTGAGCCCCGTCTCCCGCTCCATTTTTTTTTATATATGGAATAATTTCAAACAAATTGAATATTATATATAAACGGCGCCATAGCCAAGTGGTAAGGCAATGGTCTGCAAAACCGTGATCATCAGTTCAAATCTGATTGGCGCCTCCACAATAAAATAGCGAGTTTCTGAGCTTTTCAGAGATTCGCTTTTTCTATGTTTGATTGCAATTGACTGCAGCTGAAGTAATTATAATAATAAATAATAATTTAACTGGACTTCTATTGTCTAGTTTTGTCGAAAGTCTTTACAAAATGTAATAATATAATACAATATTATTATGGATGGTCATGGTAATAAAAGGAGAAATTCATTATGCAGAAAAAATTTTTAGTAATAGAAATAATAATAATTGTTATTATAGTTATAAGTACTATTTATATTATAACTACTAATAAAAGTAGTAGTGCAAATGATAATAACTTAACAACAATAAAAGAAAAAAATAATTATAAGGATGCTATTCTGATTGGATATAAAAAGCAGAAAATAGATATTAATTTACCAATAGAAACAGAAATATCAAAAAATCCAGAAGGACAATTACCTGAAATTACTAATAAATCAAAACAATTATTGAATAGTTTTAATAAAGATATTTCAAAAGCAAAAGATGTCAGAAAAATTTATGATAAGACTCTTAATAGGGAAGTGACAAGAGTTACTTCAGAAGATGCTGAGGTTGATTTTGATAGTAATGGAAATATAGTAAGGTATAAAAACTTTGATGATTTTTCAACAGTTGATAAAGACAAAAGAGATTATAATGAGAATGATGATTTACCAAAAATCGATTATAAAATTAAAAAATCATCTGATTTATCTGATACTATTTCGATAATAGAGAGTGAAAATTACTTAACTGGATATAAGCTTATTGAATGTAGTAATAATATTGAAAGTGCTTGGATTTTAACGTGGGTTAGAGACTATGGGAATGGGCTTATCAATCCTTATGATTGCATAAATGCTATGATTGATGCAAAAGATGGATCTGTTATGCTATTTGGAAGAAATAAAATGGAACCAAATGCAACAGTTCCAATTCTTACACAAGATGAAGCCATTAAATTAGCAGAACCAATAATTTCAAAATATGATAATATAAATATAGATGTTAAGTTAACTTTCTTTAGACCAAATTTTTATTGGGAAGAAGGTGGTCCATATGAATCTGCAGACTTTGTACGTTTATCTTGGGAAGTTTCAATTAAGAATTGTGTGAGCGTTCAAATTGATGCTGAAACAGGTGAAATTTTGGGCGGAGGATCAACACAGTCAGTTTCGGTTAAGTAAATGTTTGTTGTTGTATTGTTTAAATACAAAGTATAAATGTGAACAATAGGAATAGTATATAAACTATTTCATTTTAAAAGAGAAAGAAATTATAAAAAAATTGATTATAAATTGACAGCAATTTTGACTGCAACGTTAAGGTGGTAAAACGCATACTAGAGGTTGTGGAGCAGAAAAGTGAAATAACTGAAAGTGGCGAAACGTAGGCTTAAAGTGACATAATCGATATTAAAAGTTGTGTAACTATTCAAACTGCAAAACCGTGATCATCAGTTCAAATCTGATTGGCGCCTCCACAGTAAAATAGCGAGTTTCTAAGAAATTAGAGATTCGCTTTTTCTATGTTTTACTGCTAATTGGCTGCAGTTGTAAGTACTGTAGTTAGTTGGTATGTATATGTTTAACATTGATAATCACAGTTTTTTGAACTGTGATTTAATGTATAATAATTAACTTTAATTAAATTATAGGAGTAGAATGTGAAAATTTGAAAATACGAAAACAAAAGAATAAGAGAATCAAAAAAATCTAATTTTGGTCGGAGTGACAAGTTATTATATCTTTAAATTTGCTTAAGATAATATTTTTGAGATGTACCTTGAATTTATAAGAGTATAGATAATAGGATAATAGATGGTAAAAGTAAAAAAAGATATTATTAAGGATAAAAAACTACTACAATTTATAGAATTATTCTGTAAATATTTGAAATACACAAATGCATCAATTTATTGAAATGCTATAGTATGTAATTTATCAAAAAGAAAAGCAAGAATTTAATAAAAATAAATCAGAATATAAAGAAAATTTAGTAACAAATTTTATAGTAAGGATATAAAACATGTATGATAATCAATAGCAGGATAAAATTTTATGTTTCAATTAATTCAGTTATTAATGCCTTTATTATATATTTTAATTTTGAAATAAATATTCAAAGAAAGTAACCCCATAACAAAAATCAGTGTATGAGATTACTACTTATTAGATTAATATTTGTAGATAACTAACTTGGTTTATATCTATTTAAGTTGTGTTATAACTAGATTTGCTGAAACAGGCCTTGTTCCTCCAGCTAGAGGAGTAATCGTTAGCGCAGTTGAATTGCCAGCAGGATTTCTTACAGTGAGTATTGAATTTAATACTGTCGTACTTACAAGAGTCATTTCCACTATCTGTGAAGTACCTGTTGCTCTTCCTACCACTGTATATGCTAGATCGGCACCATTAAGAGTTAAAATCAATTGACCTGCTTCGTCTACACTCACCTGAAACAAGACTTGGTAAGTGCCAATTGCTGCTAAATTAAACGTAGTAGGTCCTGTACGAGTAATTTCAGTTCCGCTAATCGGGCCATCTTGAGGAAAGCTTACATCTGTACCTGGAGCAACTGTCAATACATTATCTGGAGGCATCAAAGCATAAAAGTTTGCAAAACCTAACACTCCTCCCGCTGGTCCCACTGGTCCTACTGCTCCTGCTGGTCCTACTGCTCCTGCTGGTCCTGCTGCTCCAGCTGGTCCTGCTGCTCCCGCCACTCCCGCTGGTCCTGCTTCTCCTGCTGCTCCAGCTGGTCCCGCTGCTCCCGCTGGTCCTGCCACACCTGGTGGGCATATTTGGCATGGAAAAGTTGGACATGCTAATCCATTTGACTCATAATAATCATCTGTATAGCATTCATCTCTATTGCAATATTTATTACATAAATTTTTTTTCATTTTTAAACACCTTTCTTCGTAATATAAAGAATAATACCTAATATTACATACTATATATTATTCTTTATATTACAAAATGTTATTTTTCATTAAATTATCTTATTTATAAAGTTATTACATAAAAATTATGAATAATTGTTATAATAGGTATCTAATTAATTGAAGTTATTATATAGTATATTATTTTATTTTTTTATGATAAGACAATCTAAAACGTTACATTGAAAATAGTCAGATCCGCTTTAACTGGAGTCAATGCAAAACCTATTTCACCGATAGTTGAATTTATAAGCTGTAAAGTCACAGGTGTCCCAATACTTGCGGTAACAGCAATCAATGCATTTCCAGATATTTGACCAACTGTAATAGGGCTTGATGCTACTATACTATCGCCTGCGGAAGTATTTACTGCAAATGCTACAAACGTTTCTCCATCTGTACCATCAGTTGCTACCCACCAATTAATATAATATATTCCCGTTTCTGTGATAATTATTTCACCAGTTAAAGGGTCATATGATAAATTCGAAGATTGATCTGTTATTATTGTATCAAACAAAACTGGTGATTCACTTGTTACAAGTAGTGTATCAGCCTGCAATTGTACTTCTAAACCTCTCAATTGAGTTGTTACACCCGCTGGTCCTGCTGGTCCTGCTGGTCCTGCTACTCCTGCTGGTCCCGCTGGTCCTGCTGGTCCTGCTGCTCCCGCTGGTCCTGCCACACCTGGTGGGCATATTTGGCATGGAAAAGCTGGACATGCTAATCCGTTTGACTCATAATAATCATCTGTATAGCACTTATCTCTATTGCAATGTTTATTACATGAATTTTCTTTCATTTTTAATCACCTTTCTATGTAATATAAGGAATAATACCTAATATTACATACTATATATTATTCTTTATATTACAAAATGTTATTTTTTATTAAACTATCTTATTTATAAAGTCATTACATAAAAATTATACATAATTTATATAGTAGTTATCTAATTAATTAAAGTTATTATATAGAATAGGTAACATAAGTATTAAAGATTTAACATTATATGATATAGAAAGTTTCTTAAATGAAAATGAGTATGTAATACCTAAATCTATAAATGCAATAATTAATAGAATATTTGAAAGGCAAAAATCACAGATTTTGAAAATTTTTTAAAAAGTAAAAATCTTGAAAATGCTGAAAACAAAAAATAAGAGAGGTTCAAAAAAACTTAAAAATTGGTAGAAGTGACAGTAATTTTGACTGCAACGTCAAGGTGTAGAACACATATTAGAGATTGTGGAGCAGAAAAGTGAAATCACTGAAGGTGGCGAAATGTCAACATAAAGTGTTTTTTTGTGAAAAATATCGATAAAATCGAATGAATACATCATATATACTAGTTATAACATGGAAAAATTTGCTATTTATGTAAAACTGGTGTATAATAAATGCATGATATTAAACGTTTTCTAAATATATAAATTATTTTACTGGTTTAATGTTTTTTAATATACTATTTATTTTTATTATCAACCGTATTTTGAGATAAAATATAACAAACAATAAAAAATATTTTTAATACCAGAAAGAAGGAAAAAAACATGAAAAACAATAGTAAAAATTTAGGTCAAGTATCATTACTAATACTATTAATCGTAGCAGTTTTTTCAATAACTAGAGGAAGTTCTATGGCAGCAGAAATTAATCCAGGAAAAACATCAGGATACGCTATTTTGTCAGGAGAAACAATTACAAATACAGGACATACTACAATAAGTGGAAGTGCTGGTGGAGATATTGGTATATTTCCAGGTAGTGAATTTCCTGGAAGTGATAATGTAACATTAATTGGATCTATTCACATATCAGACATTACTGCAAGTGAAGCAAAGGATGATTTAGTTACTTTTTACAATAATATAGCTGATATATTTCCCGTTACACGTATTGCATCAGAACTTGGAGAAACTACCTTAACACCTGGAACATATGATTCAAAGGAAGGAACTTTTTTAATAACTGGAACACTTACTTTAGATGGTCAAGGAAATCCAGGATCAATATTTGTATTTAAAACAGAATCAACACTTATCGCAGAAACAAATAGTAGAGTGAAGTTAATAAATGAAGCACAGTACTGTAAAGTATTTTGGCAAGTTGGAAGTTCTGCAACATTAAAAACAAATTCTAATTTTGGAGGACACCTTGTTGCACTTACATCTATTGCAGCTGAAAATGGCGCAGTTATTCAGGGACAATTGTTAGCAAGAAATGGATCTGTAACATTAGATACAAACACTATAACAAATGTAACTTGTGGTTATTATCCAACATCAGAAGAAGGTACAACTACAACACCAGGAGAAGGTACAACTACAACATTAGGTGAAGGAAATACTAATACTTCAAAACAATTAGGTGGACAATTACCTAATACTTCTACGCCAGTCTATGTTGTCCTAATTATGGGGACTTTCTTAACAATTTTAGGTGTAGTAGGAATTAGTATCAAAAAGATATATGAATAAAAAGAAAATAATGTTTGATAAAAGAAGATTACTTAATACATTATCAGTATTATTAATAATACTAGGTATATCTAGTATTGTGTGGGCAATTTTCAACATACCTAGAGAGTTAAGTTACAATCAAGATGATATTGCTACTATACAGAATATTAATACTATACCAGATATACAACCGGTTAAAGAAAAAGCAGATATAAATCTTTATCCAATACATCCTATAAAGGGTGAAAATATTGGAAGTTTGACAATTCCTGCTTTAGAACGAAAGATACCAATATTTGAAGGTACCGAAAAAAACGAACTTAAACAAGGCGCAGGACATTTCATTGAAAGTGCACTTCCTGGGGAAAATGATAACACCGTTATTTCAGGACATAGCCAAACTGTTTTTAAAAAATTAGACAACCTTAAAAGAGGTGATTTACTTATTGTGCAAACTTCAGCAGGTAAGTTTACTTATGAAATTGATGATATAAAAATTGTACATAAAGATGATAGAACAATTATCGTACCTATTGATCATGCTGTTTTAACACTAACTACGTGTTATCCATTTAATTTTTTAGGAAGTGAACCTTATAGATATATTGTATCTGCAAAGTTAATACAAAGCGAATAGATTGAAATGTAATTTATACTATATATTCTCTTAAAATATAATAATTGGAAATATTTCATTTAAATATGAAGTATTTTTTTGTTTATCATTAATTAAAAAGTTACTTTATCAATTGAGAAACTAATGGGAATATTATACGAAAGATTACATAAGTATTGAAAATTACAACAAAATATGTTATAATCATACAGATGTTTATCTTATATGTTTGAGAATAATTTCTCAAGTCAATTTTTAAATACATTTATTTTAAAAAATCTTGAGCTATCTCATCGTATTCAGGTAAAGCATATTTAAAATTAACAGGAGGAATTTATCATGAATGCAAAAGAAGCTAATAAAAAGTCACGGGAAAAAGGTATTCCACTTCAGTATGCCGAATCAAACGAAAGTATTGAGCGAGCAATTGAACTCGGAGAGCAAAAATGTAACGCAATAAGCCACGGGGCGGTATTTCCAGAAGTTGCAGAGATGCTTGCTAAGGACGGATTTAATGTAAAGTCAGTTCTACGTAAGGATGATCGGTTTTGCTATACTGAAATTTCTTTTAAGCATGCAAAAGATGCAGATGAAAACGCAGTTGGTACAGTTACCGTTGTTGATGAGACAAATCTTGAACCATTCGATATTCTTGGCTCTTTTCCATTCGGGCTAGCAGTTGGACTTGAACATTTTTTTTCGACTATTGGTAAAAATGCCGATGAACCAACAAGTGAAGAAAAATAAAATGAAATAATCAAAAAAAGGATTTACAATGTAAAAGTTGTAAGTCCTTTTTCTCGTGTTTTAATCATTAATAATTGACAAAATCACTTTACTGTGTTAAAATTAGTCAAATATTATATATATTCTATAAATTAATTAATTTAAGAGGGGGATTTAAATGTCTAAGTTAATAACTAGAACTGATTATGTTTGGGGTTCCATTGTCTTTGATTCTAGATTTGATGAAATGGTTAAATGTATATCTTGTTTAAAGGAAAAACGGCAACTAGGTTTAACTTATCGCAATCCATATATTGTTGGAGGTAACCATAGCCGATATGAACATAGTATTGGCACATATCATGTTGCAACCTTATTTATTAATGCTTGTCAAAAGTTTAAAGAGTATTTTGAAATATCTGATATGGATGCAAATGCATTTTGTTTGAGTGCACTCTTTCATGATTTAGGTCATGGTGCTTATTCTCATGCTTTTGAAAGGTTTTCAAATACAGTTCATGAAGAGGAAACTATAAGCAAGGTTTTGTTACTAGAAAAGAAAATCGATACTTTGTTTGGCGTAGGTATGTGTAATAAAGTTATTTCAATATTAAGAAACAGCTACAGTATCAAAAAAGATGGGAATTATGACATAAGCGAAACACCTGATTTGGCATTTGTTCTATCTGCTTTAATGTCTGGTGCAATTGATGTTGATCGTATTGATTATCTGTCAAGAGATTCACTGAACGTCTATGGAAAAACCAAAGATTTTACTGACATATTCAGTTATATGGAAATTGATTTAGTAAACGATGCACCAAAAATTGTATTTGATCAAAGGTGCATTCCAATACTTGAAGACTATTTTTTAACTCGTTTTAGAAATTACAGTGATATATATTTTCAAGAGTTTACTAATGTACTTGATAAATATTTTGAATATTTTATTAGAGACAATTATACCAAAGGTGAAATCACACCTGATCTTGAAGAATCAAGAGTTGACATGGAAATTAAAAATGGACCATATAAGACGCATAGAGCAAAAAGAAGTGCTGAGGTTATACGGGGTGAAGGTCACGACTCAATATTAATAAGATCCTTCGAAAACCAAACAGATTTAAATGTCTTTATTGCAAAACTTTCTTCAATAGTTGACTTGGATGATTATTACTTTTCAAAAATAATTAGAAAGGTTGTAATTTATGACAGTAAGAAAAATAATGTTCTAATAAAAATTGGTGACAAGGTAGTGGACTTTTCAGAAGTATCTCAAATAATCAAAGACAGAATATCTAAGGAAATCATTTCTGTTTTTGTGGATTTAAATTTATTAGAGCATAAATTTGAAGAACTAGAAATTAGAAAAAAAGACTTAAAGGTAACTATTAAAAAAATCAAAAATCTTTTCAATAGTTCAATATATGAAGTAGAAAAAAAATTCTTGATAGATCCTTCTGATATGGATAAAATTGCTAATTTAATTAATAGCATGAGTCCACTTGATGAAACTACAAATATTGATCTATATTTTTCATACCCGAATATGCCAAGTGAAATAAGTATTAGACTTAGAGAAGATAAGGAGTATACGATAAAATTACCAGCAACGGATAGTACTTCACTTACCAAACGCCAGGAGCATACGTTTGATAAGGACCTTACTCAAGAAAAATTTCTTGATAAAGCGAGGTATATACTTACGGAGAATGGGTATCAAATTGATGGACAAATTTTTAAGAGTCTTTCAATAGTAACTAGAAGGTTGAAGTGTGAACTTAAAATAAAGTATTCAACTTTGGAAGTTGCTATAGATTCGAGTGAGTATACTTCTCGCGTACGCAAAGATACAGATCAAATGATTGAGATTGAGCTAAAATCAGGGAATGCAATTGATTTATGGTACTTTGTGGAAAGTATACGGGAAAAATTTGAACTTGTAGATTGTCATGATTCAAAGTATTCTAGGGCAATACAAAAAACAAGTATTTAAATCAAGTTAAATAAAAGCAGTATGAATTCTTATTGAATTTATACTGCTTTGTTATATTAACTTCTTGAACAGCCCGTGATAACAACCACTGGCTATGCCAGTGAGAAAAGAAAAGCTTTTAGCTATAATGGATGACAATAAAATCCCCCTGTGATATAATAATGACATTCCGACAACGTCATA
>Ga0209123_1004042_pt1 | contig 10400 bp, 2 predicted proteins | sample BarGraIncu00431A_FD_184500 | JGI IMG/M metagenome (GOLD analysis project Ga0209123, IMG submission 184500) | Arctic peat soil microbial communities from Barrow, Alaska, USA - Barrow Graham LP Incubations 004-31A (SPAdes) (version 2) | ecosystem: Environmental > Terrestrial > Soil > Wetlands >...
TCCCCTACACCGCGGCTGCCACCGGCAACCCGGGCGACATCCTCGAGTACAAGGTGGAGGTCATCAACGCCGGCGCCTCTTCGGCAAGCGTAGTCTCCGCACAGGACGCCGTGCCGGTCTACACCTCTCTGATCAGCTTCACCACCTCCACCTACGGCGACTCCGGCACGGCTGGCACCGGCCTTGGCACCCAGTACTTCGCCCAGGTGACCGACGGCGCCACGACCGGCTCGCTGACCATGCAAAGCAGCGACACCGAGGTAGCCAACATCGGTGCCGGCGACGCGGCGGGAACCAGCGCCAACTCGGCCATCCACTTCTTCCTCGGCTCCGGCGTCTCCAACTCGGCCGGCGGCAGCATCGCGGCAACGAAGACCTTCACCATCCTGTACCGGATGAAGGTGAACTAAACCGTTCGTTCTTCCGGCCCCGCACTCGCGGGGCCGGAACAGCCGAGGAGAAACCATGAAAATTGCAATGAACTTTTTGCTGGCAGCGCTGGCAACGGCCGCTATCGCCCTGCCCGCTGCACCGGCCCTGGCGAATATCGCCGCCAACACCCAGATCGTCAACCAGGCCAGCCTCTCCTACAACGACGGCGCCGCCCTCCGGACCGCCACGGCCGCGGTTACGGTCACCGTCTCGCTGGTGCCCGGAATCCCGAACATCGCCATCGGTCCGCCGCAGACCACCTCCTACAACGGCCCCAACACGCCGCTGCACAACACCTTCACCGTCACCAACAGCGGTAACGGCCCCGACACCTTTACCCTCGGCGCGCTCATCACCGGCTCCACCAACACCTCCGCTCCGACCGCGACGATCTCCAACCCCGCCGCTCCCGGCACCCTCGCGCTGGGCGGGACCATAACCGTCGCAGGAAGCACCCAGTCCGCGATCAAGGTCCCCTCCGACGGCGTCGCGGACAGCACGGTGAACGGCATCAGCGCCGGCAGCACCGTCGTCATCGCCGGTGAAGTCCGTACGGTCAATGCCGTCAGCGACCCCGGCCTGAACGGGACCGCCACCATCACCCTGTCCTCCCCCTTGAGTAACGCCGCTCCCGGAGCCGGTGTCATCGTGGGCGAGCAGAAAACCGTTACCGTCGACGTCACCGCCGGCGCCATCGGCACCCCCGGCTCCAACATCACGGTAAATAAGGACCTGACTGTCACCTCGACCCATGCGGCGACGGCTACACTCACCTCCGCCCCCATCACCGATACCTTCACCTCGGGCGTGGCGAGCCTCACCAAGTATGTCCGCAACGTGACTACCGGCCAGACCGGGACCACCAAGCTGACGCACAACTCCGCCGACTACTACCAGTCGGGGGTCAGCGCCAAGACCGGCGACGTGCTGGAGTACATCCTGGTGGCCAGCAACAGCGGTTCCGCCCCGGTTACCGCCTCGGTCGTGACCGACGTGCTCCCGACAGCGTTCGTCACCCTGAAGATTAACGTCTACAACGCGAACACCAGGGACTTCATCTACGAGGACGCCGCAGGCGCCCTGAGCTACCTGACCGCGGCAAACGACGGCGACATCGCCAACTACAACGCGGGGAGCAGCACCATCACGGTCAACGTGGGAAGCTCAGCCACTCCCAACAACGGGACCAACCTGGGCGGAGCAATTGACGCCGGCAAGAGTGTCTTCGTGTATTACCAGACGACCATCAACTAAGTAGCAAAAGGCACCATGTCCGCAGGCTGGCTCAACATACTCCTGAAAGCGGTTCCCGGCTTAAGTTCCGGGAACCGCCCCGATGCGCCCAGTGCGCTTCGGGCGGGGCGCTCTGCAATCGCAGCGCGTCACGGCGAAGGTGTATGCGCCGGCCCTGCGGTCAGGGCCGCGCAGCTCCCAGCGGGAAATAAAAGCAAGGCGCTGGCCCTTTTGACCATCCTTCTTTGCCTGTTTCCGGGCCAGGCGCCCTGCGCCAACAACGGCGACAAGATCGTCAACCGCGCGACCCTGACCACCCTGGAATACCCCGCAACGAGCGCATCGGTGACGGTAACGGCGATGGCGCGCACCAAGTCGAGCGTCGAGTTTTTCAAATACGCGCCGGGTTTCGCGGGTGCTACCGGCATCCCGGTCGCAAGGACCAGCTACCTGAACGCCAGCGGTTCCCTGATCCCCATGCCGGCCCCGCTCGCCGTCGGTACCCAGGCGCCGATAGACCTTTCCGTTCCGGTTCCGCTCATCGCGACCAGCACCTATCACGAAAGCGAGCCGCTCTTCGTTCAGCTGACCGACCTGGACCAAAATCTCGACTCAACCCAGGCGGAGACCGTGCTGGTAACCGTATCCGACCCGACCAGCGGCGACTCTGAGACGCTGCAGCTCACCGAGACCGGTCCGGACACCGGCGTATTCATCGGGTACATCCAGACGGCCTCCTCGAGCACCGTGCTCAAAAACGGCACGCTTTCCGTGGCAGAATCCAGTCCCATCACCGCCCAGTACACCGATAGCGCCGACCCGAGCGACAGTTCGTCCACCACCGTGCTGGTCGACCCGTTCGGCTTCATCTTCGACTCGACCACCGGCAAGCCGGTCGACGGCGCCAAGGTGGAACTGCTGAACGCGGACGGCACCCCGGCAAAAGTCCTGGGCGACGACGGTCTCAGCTCCAACAGCTTTCCCAACACGGTTTTGAGCGGCGGCACGGCAAGCGACAACGAGGGGAGGATCTACGCCTTCAACCCCGGCGGTTACCGTTTCCCCTTCGTAGCACCGGGCAACTACCTGCTGAGAGTCACCCCGCCGGCCGGCTACAGCTCTCCCTCGACGGTTTCCACGACCAAAATTCAGGCTCTCTCCGGCGGTCCGTTCGCCATCGGGGACGGCTCCTTCGGCAAAGTGTTCTCGGTCCCGACCGGCCCTGCCATCCGGGTCGACATCCCGATCGACCCCAAAAGCGGGACGCTCTGGCTCTCCAAGGTCGCGGGGCAGGGGATCACCTCGGCCGGCGAATACCTGAGCTACGACATCACCCTGGAGAACACCGACACCGTCGCCACGGCGTTTTTCGCGGTCGTCAGCGACCGGCTCCCCCCCGGTTTCCGCTACCAGAAAGGGACCGCCCGCCTGAACGGCACGGCCGTTGCCGACCCCGCGATCAGCGCGGACGGCAGCACCCTCAGTTTCGCGCTGGGCGACGTCGCCCCGAAAACCTCCGCACTGCTGCACTATGTCACCGCGGTCGGCGCCGGGGCCAAACCGGGCGACGCCGTCAACACGGCGACAGCGTCAGCGACCCCTGCGGTAAGCTCCAACACCGCCAGCGCCTCGGTCACCGTGCAGGAGCCGTTCATGCAGAGCCGCAGCCTCATCATGGGACGGGTGGTCGTCGGCGCCTGCAGCGAATCGGCTGAAGACAACAAGAAGGGGATGGAAGGGGTCGGCATCTTTCTGGAAGACGGCACCTTCGTCATCACCGACAAGCGCGGCATGTTTCACCTGGAAGGGGTAGCGGCCGGCACCCATGTGGTGCAGCTGGACCTCGACTCCATTCCCGAAGGTTATCAGATCCTCCCCTGCGAACAGAACAGCCGCTTCGCCGGGCGCGCCTATTCCCAGTTTGTCGACCTGCAGGGCGGCACCATGTGGCGCGCCGATTTCCATCTAGGAAGGACCGGGCTGATCCCCCCGGCCGCCGACAGCATTCCGCTGAAAAGCGTCGTCAGCGGCAACGGTGTCACTACTGGTGCGACGGGTTCGACCAGTCCGACCGGCCCCACCGGTGCGATCTCCGCGGTTCCGGCAGAGGGCGCCGCTGGTGCCGGCTACCAGGGCGAGGTCAGCGTCGAGATGATCAGCAGCCAGGACGGCGACTTCATTAACTACTCCATCCCGATGCAGGCGGGGAGCGCCCCCCTGAAAAATCTGTTCCTCAGCGTCACGCTTCCGGAAGGCGCCATTTACCAAAAGGGGAGCAGCAAGCTGGACGGCGCAGCCATCCCCGACCCTGAGGTCGGCGGCGGCAAGCTCGGCTACCGTCTCGGCTCGGCCGGGGCCGGGTGGCAGAAGGATCTGCGTTTCCGGATCAGCATGGACCGCAAAGCCAAGGGGGGCGAGCTGCAGACCAAGGCTGACCTGACCTTCGACGGCCCGACGGCCCAAAGGGTTGCCGCTCCGCAGGTGGACAACACCCTCTCCCTGATCAAGGAAGAAAAACGGATTTCGCTTCCCCCCATCGTGCTGCACCCGCACTTCCAGACCTTCAGCGCAGATCTGGAACCGGAAGACCGCCAGCAGCTGGACGAACTGGCCCTGGTGCTGAGCCGCTTCAAGATCGACCGTATCGCTGCCACCGGCCACACGGATATCGTCCGTATCGCCCCGCGCAGCCGCAATATCTACGCGAACAACAACGCCCTTTCCTTCGCCAGGGCCAGAAGCATCGGGCGCTACCTGACCGCCGCTTTGCACCTTCCTCCCGAAAGCCTCGAGCTTTCCGGCAAGGGCGAGCGCGAACCGATTTCCACCAACAAGACCGTCCCGGGGCGCGCCCTGAACCGCCGGGTCGAATTAAATGTCTCCCTGTCGCAGGAAGTGGAAACCTCCCGTCTCAAGATAGTCAAGGACCGGAGCGGCTTGAAGAAACACCAGATCGCCGGCGCACGAACAGCCGCGAGCGTTCCGGGTGCGGGCCAGCTCTCCAAGATCCAGGCAAGTGAAGAGACCATGGTGCTGCAGGGCGCCGCACATGCGACAGATGCAGCACTGCCGGCGGGATCCTCCGATGAAAAGGCCCGCTCGATTGCAAGTAACCCGCCTCAAGGTGCCAGCGCCGTCCAGGTGGGAACCGCAACGGTTCCTGTCCCAAACGCGGCATCAGTTAAGAGTGCGGCTCCTGTTAAAAGCGAGGCAGCTGCCAAGAGCACGGCTCCCATCAAGAATGAGCCGCAGGTCCAACTGATCTCGGCTCAGAGCGAAGGGGTACTGCACTACCGCATCAAGCTGGTCGGTTATCAGGGACCGCTCAAGGGAGTCAGCGCCACCCTGGTGACGCCGAAAAGCCACCTCTACATGACCGGCACCTCCACCTTGAGCGGCCTGGCGGCAGCCGACCCGCAGACCAAGGAATCGGTCATCAGCTACACTTTTGCCGCGCTCCCCGACGACAAGAAATTTGACCTCCGTCTGCAGGCAGTCGTCGACGGCGACGATCAGGCCGAGGCCCAGAGGAGCAGCGTCACGGTCGTGATCGCCGGCAGCGCGGGGAAACCTGCAAAGACCTTCAGCGCCGCGGCGGAGCTCTCCGACAACATGGACGAGATCAACAAGCCGGACCTCCCCCCGGTCGAGGCGCCGGCCGTCCAGACTAAGAGCCTGAAAGAAGAGGCGGATCAAAACAGCGAGTTTGCCGAACAGGTCCCCCGCAAGGCGGGCAGCGCAAACACTCAGGCGGCTCCCGACAGCGCGCTGCATGTCAGGGACCACGAAGGGATCCAGTACCCGGCCGACGGGACCATTACCGCGTCCCGGATCAACGCGGTCCGGATCGTCCTTAACTCCGGGCTGACTCCGCTTTTAACCCTGGACGGCAAAGAAATCCCCGCCGAGCGGGTCGGCTTCAGGCTGAAGGACCAGGAAAGCGAAAAGAGCCTCTACACCTACATCGGAGTCGATTTCGGCGTGGCCGGCGACCACACCCTCCAACTGAAGGGGATGGACGGCTTCGGCGTGGCCCGCTTTACCAGCTCCGCCAAGGTGATCCGCACCGGCGAGATCGCCTCGCTGAAGCTGGTCTCGGCGGAAGGGAACATCGCCGACGGCAAAACCCCGGTGAAGGTCCGGGTTCAGCTCTTCGACAAGGACAACAAGCCGGTCCGCGCCAATGCCGAACTTTCCCTGAAAGGTGGCAACCTGCGCCCCGTCTCCTCGGACAACCCGGCCCGCGACGCGGGGACCAGCCTGGTCGCCGTCGACGCCGAAGGGTGGATCACCTTCCAGCCCGTCAGCGCCAGCGGGCTTTACCGGGTGCAGCTGGCCTACAACAAGGCGATTCTCGAGGTCGAGACCTACGTCAAGCCGAAGATGCGCAACTGGATACTGGTCGGACTCGCCGAAGGAACCGCGGGGTACAACACGGCATCCGGTCACCTGGACAATCTGAAAGCCTCCGGAGAGGACGACAAATTCTACGACAGGGAGCGCGTCGCCTTTTACGCCAAGGGGACCATCAAAGGCGAGTGGCTCCTGACCATGTCCTATGACAGTGCCAAAAAGAGTACCGGAGTATCTGGTAACGCGCTCTTTCAGAATATCGACCCGAACGCCTTCTACACCATGTACGGAGATGCCTCGGCACAGGGATACGACGCCTCCAGCCAGAAGAAACTGTACCTGAAAGTCGAGAGCGACCAGTTCTACGCCCTGTACGGCGATTACGACACCGGGCTTAGCGTCACCGAACTCTCGCGCTACAGCCGCAGGATGAACGGCGCCAAGGCGGAATTCCGCTCCAAAAACTACGAGGCGACCGTCTTCGGTTCCGAGACCGGCCAGTCCTTCGTTAAGGACGAGATCCTGGGCGACGGCACCTCGGGGCTCTACCGGCTGAGCCGGCCGGGAATCGTCATCAACTCGGAAAACATCACCATCCAGACGCGCGACCGCTTCCACAGCGAGATCGTGACGGACACCCACCAGATGACGCGCTTCATCGACTACTCCATCGATTACGATGCCGGCACGATCTTCTTCAAGGGGCCGGTGGCGAGCAAGGACGACCAGTTGAACCCGGTGTACATCGTCGTCGATTACGAAGTCGCCAACGCCGGCAGTAACGCCCTCACCTACGGCGGACGTGCCGGGACCAAAATGCTGGACGGCAAGCTCCAGGTAGGCGGCACCTTCGTCCATGAAGGCCAGGTCAACGGCTCCAACAACCTTTACGGCGCCGATGCGGCCGTGGCGCTGGGCCCGGGCACCAAGCTGCGCGCCGAATTCGCCGGTTCCCGTACCGATTCGGGACTGGTGAAAAGTTCCGGCAACGCCTACCTGGCGGAAATCCTCCACACCGGAAAGGATCTGGACGGTAAGGCTTACTACCGCGAGCAGGACAGCGGATTCGGCCTCGGGCAGCAGGCGGGAAGCGAAACCGGGACCCGCAAGTTCGGAGCGGAAGGGGCCTACCGGCTGAGTAGCGACACCACCCTGAATGCCCAGGCCTACCAGCAGGACAACCAGGCCGGAGGCAACGTCCGGGATTTCGCCGAACTGCTGGAAAACTACAACGACAAAGAGAGGGGGCTCAGCACACGCGCCGGGGCGCGCTACGCGAGCGACTCCCTGGCCGATGGCAGCCATGCGACCTCCCTGCTCGGCACCGTGGGCGTCAGCTGGAAAACCCTGAACCAGCGCCTGACGCTGCGGGCCGATCACGACCAGGCACTCTTCAGCAACAACAAGAACACCGACTTCCCGACCCGAACCGTTTTGGGCGCCGACTTCCAGGCCACCAAGTCAGTGACGCTCTTTGCCCAGGAAGAGCTGACCTTCGGCTCGGCGGCCAGGACCGACACCACCCGCGTCGGCGTCAAAGCCACGCCGTGGAGCGGCGGAACGGTATCCTCCTCGGTTGGCAACGACATGACGGAGAACCGCGAGCGGACCTTCGCCACCGTCGGCCTGGCCCAGAAGTGGCAGCTGACCCCGCGCTGGACCGTCGACGGAGGACTGGACCGGAACCAGACCATCCGCAATAAGACGAACTCCTCCTACCAGTTCGACGCCAACGTCCCTCCGGCCTCCGGCGGAGAAGACTTCACCGCCGTTTCACTGGGAGCCAACTTCCAGGAGAAAAAGCTGGCCTGGTCCAACCGGGTCGAATACCGCACCTCCAGCACCGACAACAAGTGGGGCCTGATAACGGGCGTCATGAACGAGCAGGGACTCTACTGGGGTTGGACCGGCAAGCTGCAGGTGCTCCACAGCCACTCGGACGGCGGCACGACCAGCACCGATGCCGACCTTCGCGTGGGGATTGCCTACCGCCCGCCGGTTACCCGCTGGATCCTTCTGGACCGCCTCGACCTGGTCTCCAACGACGACTCGAGCGCATCTTCCTCGACCCGGGGTAAGCGAATCATTAACAACATGAACGCGAACTTCAAACCGAACCAGAGGACCCAGCTGTCGCTGCAGTACGGCGCCAAGTATGTACTGCAACAGATCGACGACACCGATTACAGCGGCTACACCGACCTCCTCGGCGTGGAAGGGCGTTACGACCTGGCGACGGACTGGGACATCGGGCTGCGCGGATCGATCCTGCACACCTGGGAGCTGCAGCAGTTTAGCTACAGCCTCGGGACTTCGGTCGGCTACAACCTGATGGAGAACGCCTGGCTCAGCCTCGGATACAACCTGATTGGCTTCAAGGACCGGGACTTCTCGGCCGCGAGCTTCACCGCACAGGGGCCGTTCGTCCAGTTCCGCGTCAAGTTCGACCAGAACTCGGTGAAGGATGGGCTGAAGGTGCTGAACCAGTAGGAGGCGCGGCCGGTCCGGGGGATGAATCCAGTTGGCAAGGCCCGCGGCAGCTTTGCTGACACGCAACGCCACACGCCACCTGCCGCCAATCGTGTAGAGACGCATTGCATGCGTCTCCTTCACCCGATCACACTGGATTCAACTAAAAGGCGGCAGCGCCGAGACGCATGCAATGCGTCTCGGCTTGACTGAGAAAAACTCCCCCTCCCCTTCAAGGGGCGGGGTGGGGTCACTGCCATTAAGTATAAGGATTGGTGTACGCCTTCAGCTAGGAAGGTGGCAGCAGAAAAGTCCCCCTTTGTGAAGGGGGATTTAGGGGGATTTGGTTTCTGTCATATACTTAGACGCGGTGGCAACTAAATCCCCCCCTCCCCCCTTCACAAAGGGGGGAGGCAAACGGGAATCCTTAACTTAACGGCAATGAGGGGCGGGGTGGGGATGAGGATGTCTGCCCCAGGTACGACCTATTTTGTACGCTCTCAATTAAAGCCTCTTTTTTCTGTCAACTTTGAGCGGGGCAGGTTGGGAGGCTTTCTGTTTATCCAGCCGATACTGGAGATTATTTCATGTTGCAAAAGTCAAACAAAGCAAACCGCACTACCACGAAGCTGAGTGGGAAACGCTCCCTACTCTCCCTCCTGGCGGCGCCTCTGATAGCTGCACTTTTTTTCAGCCTGACAACTCCCCCCCAAGCCGCCCGTGCCGCCCAAATCTGTGCGGCCCCGGGTTCCAGCGGACCGGCGAGCATTTCCAACTTCGTCAACGGCTACTACCCCGGCCGCGCCTCGGTCGGCGCCGGGGCCAGCTACCTTCCGGTCGGGTCGATCGACCCGCGCGGGGTCACCACGCCGGTTGCCGCCGGCGACCTTCTGGTGGTCATCCAGGTACAGGACGCCGCCATCAATGACTCCAACAGCGCGTCCTACGGCGGGAGCGCTTCGGGCCAGGGGTACACTTTCCTCAACTCGGCCGGCTCCTACGAATATGTCACCGCCGCCGGCCCGGTTTCCGCCGGCAGCATCCCGATCACCAGCGGCCTCATCAACAGCTACACCAGCTCCTCTGCCAACTCGTTCCAGGGACAGCGCACCTTCCAGGTCATCCGCGTCCCGCAGTTCTCTAGCGCGACACTGACCGGCACGGTCTACGCCCCTCCCTGGAACGGAGCCACCGGCGGCGTGGTCGCACTCGACGTGGCGGGAAGTCTCAACTGGAACAGCCAGTCCATCGACGTCAGCGCCCGCGGTTTCCGCGGAGGCGCAGCGCAGCAGTCCAACTCCAACGGCACCGGCGACACCCTTTCCAATATCGATTATGTTTCCCGCACGGGATCGGGTACCCTCGGCATCACGGCTGTCGGTACGGTTCCCGACGCAGCCAAGGGCGAGGGGATCGCCGGAACACCCATCATCGTTTACCTACCGACCACCCCCAATAATGACATCGCTGCCGGCAGCGTGCTCAATACCGGCGGCACCGACGGCTCCTCCGGCGGCTACCCGGGCGGAAGCTTCAGCCGCGGAGCACCGGGGAACGCGGGGGGCGGCGGCACGGACGGTAACCCGTCCGCCAACGACCAGAACTCCGGCGGCGGCGGGGGCGGCAACTACGGCCCGGGCGGCAACGGCGGCTTCGGCTGGATCACCAGCGCCCCTCCCGGCGCCCAGACCGGCGGCTACGGCGGCGGGTCGGTTCCGGACTCCCCCGCCCGGCTTTTCTTCGGCGGCGGCGGCGGCGCCGGCACCACCAACGACGGCACCGGCGGCGGGTTCGGGATCAAGTCTTCGGGCGCGGCAGGCGGCGGCGTCGTCCTGGTCCGTGCCGGCTCGGTCAGCGGTACCGGGGTCATCAACGCCAACGGCGGCAACGGGAACTTCGCCGCTAACCCGATC
>Ga0209123_1004043_pt1 | contig 10397 bp, 7 predicted proteins | sample BarGraIncu00431A_FD_184500 | JGI IMG/M metagenome (GOLD analysis project Ga0209123, IMG submission 184500) | Arctic peat soil microbial communities from Barrow, Alaska, USA - Barrow Graham LP Incubations 004-31A (SPAdes) (version 2) | ecosystem: Environmental > Terrestrial > Soil > Wetlands >...
AGACCCAGGGTGGACGAAGAAAATACTACAGTATTACTGAAAAAGGAAAATTAATTTATATTGAAAATAAAAAAAATTGGGAGAATGCTAAGCGTATTCTAGATCAATTATTATAAGAGGAAGGTGGAAATAACAATGAATTATAAATTAAATAAATATTTAGAAGTCGTATTTTCAGCCTATGATGATTCACAAGCAGTTAAAGAATTGAAAGAAGAGTTATCTAATAATTCACAAGAAAAGCTGAGTGATTTAAAAGATCAAGGTTATGATGATGAAACTACTTATAGCATTGCCATAGAGTCCCTTGGAGATATATCAGAGATTCTAGAAAGTGTTTCTGCAAGGAAAATAGAATTAGAGCAGATGACAATAAAAGATTTTTCAAATATTAACCTCCAAAATTCTGATTTTAAAGGGGTAAAAGTGCATGATGGGAAGTTTAACGGTAGCGCCCTTAAAGAATCAGACTTCAGCAATTCAGATTTAACAAACGGCTCATTTAAAGGTAGTGACTTACAGAATTCTGATTTTAAAAAGGTAACATTACATGATGGAACCTTTAACGGTAGCGCACTTAAAGGATCAGATTTTAGTGGTTCAGATTTAACTAACACATCCTTTAAAGGTTGTGATTTGACTAATGTAAAATTTGATGGTGCTAATTTAACAAAAACAAAATTAACTATGGTAGGTCTGAAAAATATGAGTTTTAAAAACTGTGTCTTAGATTATACAGATTTTAGCTCTTCAGATTTGTCCGGAGTATGTTTCGATAATAAAACGCTTATTGGTACTATTTTTAAGAGCTCTGGTTTATCAGGGACATCTTTTAGAAATGTAATTTTTAGAGACGTGTATTTTAAAAGCGCCGATGTAAAAAAAGCTATTTTTGACGGCGCTACAATGGATAAAATGACTTATGCTATTTTAAAGGGTAGCAAGGCAGACTTGACTAATGTAACAGTAATTTAGTTAATGAGATTACGACAAACTGGTATAGTTATTCCTGTAAATAACAGATTATTTATTACGCTTACTCATTTTGATAAATAACGTAATGCAATTTCCGTGTAAAGCTTAATGCAGTCAATGTATTTATTTATTTTTACGTATTCATCTGGCTTATGAGCTTGAGTTTCTTCACCTGGTCCACAAATAATAACCGGCAGCTCATTGTTAAACCCAGGAACAAATATGGATGCATCAGTACAATACCTTACACCTTTTCCTTCATATTCACGTCCAAACAGTTCTGTGGCTGTAGAAAGTGCTAGCGCAGTAAATTGATCACCTTCTAAATGTTTTACAGCCACTTTGTTATTCAATACTTTAACTTCAAATTTAGAATTAGAACTTAACTCAATTTCACTAAGTAATGTTTTAATATCCATTAAAATTTCCTGATGGATTTGACCTGGCACCGTACGTATATCAATTTGCAATTTGCACATATCAGGTACTACGTTGGTTTGAATTCCACCAGAAATAGTAGCAACATTTATAGTTGGACCTCCAAGTAGACTATCCTCTTGATAATTAAATTTAAACTTATTATGAAGAGCACTTATAAAAAGGCTCATATTATCAATTGCATTAATTCCCTGCTCAGGCATTGACCCATGTGCAGTTTTACCATAAGAAATTATCTCTAGCCACAAGGCCCCTTTATGAGTAACAAATATCTCGCCATTACTCGGCTCGGCAATAATCATAGCCCCAGCATCTTTTAAGACTCCATCCTGTACCATAATGCTTGCACCAATACACTCAACTTCTTCACCTGCGGTAGCTGCAAGGACAAGGTCACCCTCGAGTCTTACTCCTGATTTAGCAACTTCAATCATAGCCATAATTAAAGCAGCTAACCCTCCTTTCATATCAGCAGATCCGCGTCCGTAAATAGAACCATCAATTTCCTGTGCTCCAAAGGGATCATGTTCCCATGGAACTTCTCCCACTGACACCGTATCCATGTGGCCACAAAACACTAAACTTTTCTTGTGTCCTACTCCTTTTATCCTTGCAACCAAATAGGCACGATTAGAATCAAAAGGTCGCAATGTAGATTCAATACCATATTCTCTTAACTTCTCAGCGATTGCTCTTGCTACAAATATCTCATTACCAGGTGGGTTAATACTGTTAATTCGTATGATATCTTTTAGAAAATTAATGGACTCCTTAATTAAAATCACTCCTCTTTGCATCATTATAGACCTTGAATTTACATTTCACATACTCTTATATAAACACAAACTCCTTACCTATCTTAATAACTTATACATAATATCTCCATATGTTACCATATATTTTATACTTCAATATGAGAGGTGTAACATAAAAGTTCTTAACTATAAGTAAAGCTTGGATAATTCTACATTGATATAGTTAAATCATCACCTTCGGTGCTGCAATATTAACGACTTCAGAAGGAGATTTACCCCTTTGTAGTTCTCTGGAGTAGATAACACTTCTCAATTGTTATCCCCCCTCTGAAGTTTTATATTTGTTATAGCGTGTAACTCCTACTTATAGAAGTGGGAGACTTTCCTTCTGAAATGTCATTAAAATAAAACACAGCCTTAACGCTATAAACGTTAAAGCTGTGTTTTATTAGTTATTTTATATCTGAGATTTTCTCTTCATAATATTAAATCCAAATGGCGTCAAGTTAATTTCTCCTTCTAACTTACTTCCTGAAAGCATATCTTCATATACATCTTTTTCTAAAATTATTTTTTCATCACAATTGTTAAAGTTCATTAAGAATATAAAGTCATTTTCACCATCAGTCCTTAGTTGAGCCGTAACACCACGAGGTAATTTTGCGTTAACTGCTGGTTTAATACCAAGTCTAGTAATTAAATCACCATAGAATTTTTCATTAAAATCATCTTTGTTTCTTGATGCAATGTAATATGCATTTCCACTGCCATATTCATTAACTGTAAGAGCAGGTCTTCCAGCAAAGAAGTCTGATTTATAAGTGGCAAGTACTTCTGCAGCTTCCACATGTATTAAATCAATTAAATCTCCAGTTTCATATTCTCCTGTTAACTCTAGCTTATTGTTATCACTAAATATTATATTATTTGATTCATCATCATAAAGACTCTCGATTTCTTCTGACCATATTCCTAGCACTTTTCTAAGTGGTCCCGGGAAGCCACCTAAGAAACATAAGTCATTTTCATTTACAATACCGGACCAATAGGTCGCTACAAATGTTCCTCCATTTTTAACAAAGGCCTCAATTTTTTCTCCTACACCTGGTTTTACCATGTAAAGCATAGGTGCTATAAGCAACTTATAACTAGAAAAATCGCATTCCATATCTATTATGTCAACTGACACTCCACTTTCCCAAAATGGTTTATATTGTGCGTGTACAGTCTCCTCATATTTAATTCCACAATTTCGTGGGCCTTGTGAATCCTTTATAGCCCACCTGTTTTCCCAATCAAATATTATAGCAACTTCTGGTCGCAGGCTGGTACCTATTACTTCATCTAGCTTTTCAAGAACCGTCCCAACCTGGGTAACATCACTAAATACTCTAGTATTCTCATGACCGCAATGATCTACAACTGCGCCATGAAATTTTTCACTTGATCCTCTGCTTTTTCTCCATTGAAAATACTGCACAGTATCTGAGCCATGAGCTACAGCCTGAAGGGATGATAATAAATGCATTCCTGGCTTTTTGAGTTTACTAGTTTCCTGCCAGTTTGTACCACTTGGAGTGCTTTCCATCAACATAAATGGCTTACCACCCTTTAAAGTTCTAAATAAATCGTGGTTCATAGATATCCTTGATGCTAAAGATGATTCATCTACATTTTCATGCCACTTTGGATAGTTGTCCCATGAAACTATGTCCAAAACATCTGTAAACTTCCAATAATTTAATCCTTCAAATAATTCCATAAGGTTAGCTACAACTTGTAGCTTTGGATTTATTTCTTTTAATGGTTTAATTTCCTCTTTGCAGAAATCAACTGTTTGATCTGTAACAAATCTCTTCCAATCTAAACTTAATCCATGAACACCTGCTTCTCCATGAGGCGCTGGCGATTGTATTTGAGACCAATCAGTATAAGTATGACTCCAAAAAGTAGTCCACCAAGCATCATTCAAATTTTCAAGGGACATATATTTCTTTTTTAGCCAGGTTCTAAATGCGTCCTGACAAAAATCACAGTGACATTCTCCACCATATTCATTAGAAATATGCCAAGCGAGTATTCCAGGATGATTTGAATACCTCTGGGCCAATTTTCTATTTATTATTAAAGTTTTTTCTCTATAAACTGGAGATGTAAAACAATGATTGTGCCTTTGACCATAAAGATTTCTAACCCGGTTCGCTCCCACTCTTAGAACTTCTGGATATTTTGCTGCCATCCATGCAGGTCTTGCTCCTGTTGGGGTAGCTAAAATCGTATATATACCGTTTTCATAGAGCTTGTCCATAACATTATCAAGCCACTCAAAATTAAATACTCCCTCTTCAGGCTCTAAAGTAACCCATGAAAATATACCTAAAGATACCACATTACATTTTGCTAGTTTCATGAGTCTTATATCTTCTTCAAAAATTCCAGGATATTTAAGCCATTGTTCTGGGTTATAGTCTGCTCCGTGATAAAAGTGTTTTAACTTGTCATTTATTAATGGAAATTTTTTTATCATTAATTTCACCCCATATATTAGTTTATTTAATATTATTATAGTATCACAATATTCATAATTTTGTAATTATCAGTTCTTCTTTAAAATTTATCTTAATACCTTTTTCTCTATTTAAACTTCATTAAAAATACCATACTTCATATAAAAAAACTAATAATGAAGTACGGTATTAAGCAAGTAACCTTATGCTATTAAATCATCACCTTTGGTGCTGCAAATATTTAAAGTCTATTTATTAGATTTAATGAATGCATCAGCTTGTGTCTGAACTACTTTCATTACTTTATCCAATCCTGCACTTTTTAATTTTTGGCTGTAAGTTTCTACACCCTTAGCTGGGTCTGCTATTATTCCAAGATGAAGAGGAAGTCCATATTGAGTAACTATGGTGTTTATGGCTGCCATTTCATTTTTCACACTACTATCATCAAATGTAAATGTCTCTAAAGGATTATGAATAGTATCCTCTTTCTGCCATTTAGTAACTGTTTCAGCTACAACCGCTGGTTGTTCAACGTCACTTCTAGTTATAGATGTGTGCCATCCCCATGGGCATACATTTCCTGCTGGGAAATTAGCTGTAGAATCTAAAGTTTTAAATTGAGTGTCACCAACTGCCTCATAGTGGGTTCCTTTTATTCCATTAAAGCTGATATCATTAATATCTTGATCATACCTTAAAAGGTCTAACGCCATTAATGCTCTCTCAGGATTCTCTGAATTTGCATTTACAGCCATACCGTTATTAGTGTACACGTTAGCAAATTTCTTACTTCCTGGTAATATATCTGCTATTTCTACTTTCCATTCCGGATGAGCTAAATTCATTGCTTTCATGTCATTTGCAACTGATCCAATATTCCAAATCATTGATGCTGACTTTCCAGCTTTAAATCCATCATCTCTTGTTTCTTTACTAGATATAGAGCTCTTAGACCAATATCCGCTATCTGCATATTCTTTCATTTTCACCGCATAATCTTTATATGCTGGAGTATCAACTACAGAAAAAACTTTTCCAGTAGCATCATCCATTTTATATGATAAAATAGGATCCGCTCCATATGTTCCCATTACTCCAACAAATTGATTAGCCTGCATTTCTAAAGGAAATTGAAGATTTTGACCACCACCATTAATTAGAGGAACTATGGTTTTCTCATTTTTTGCTATAGCATCATAATATTTTTCAAGATCCGCCTGACTTTTAATTTCAGGTATATTATATTTCTCTCTTAAATCTCCCCTAATCCCTACAACTGAATATCCATACTCATTTTGATCGTTAGGAATCATATATATTTTATTATTAACTTTAGCTTGATCCCATGCAATCTTAGGTTCATTTTTCCAGCTTTTAGGAGCATTTTTTTCAAGTAGTTCTGGTGTTAACTCAAGAAATCCATTTCTAGTAGCCATTTGGTTATAATAACACCATCCTGTTGCTGTGAAAATCAAATCAAAATCTTCTCCTGAAGAAAATAACAATGGGTATTTTGTAGCCTGATCTCCCCATGATATGAAATTAACATCAATAGTAGCATTAATTTTTTTCTTCATAAGTTCATTCATTTTAGCATAAACAAGATCAGCATCTTTTGGCTTATCACCTAAAATATACATTTTAAGTTTAACTTCACTTTTTATATCAGTTGCAGTACCTGCTGGCGTAGTTGTTTGTGTGGTTTTGTTTGTTGAACAACCAGAAAGTGAAGACATAATCATAGTAGCTAGTAATAATTTAATTCCAAACCTTTTCATAAATTTATTCATTACTAATTTTCCCCCTCATAATGTAATATTTATATTCAATCAACGGGTTTTACCCTTTAACTGCGCCAATTGTAAGTCCTTGTACAAAATATTTTTGCACAAATGGATACAAGAGTATTATTGGTCCTGTAACTATAACTGTAAGAGCCATCTTTAAAGATTCACTTGGCAAATCCATTACAACACTAACGCTTCCTCCTGAAGTTGCTAATATGTTTTTATAAGCGTCAATATTATTAACTATCTTATAAAGAAAATACTGTAAACTATACATATTCTCATCTTGAATAAATAACATTGCGTTATACCAATCATTCCAATATCTTAAAGCAATAAACAAACCTACCGTAGCAAGAGCCGGTTTAGATAGTGGTAGTATTAGCTTCATAAATATAGTAAAATCTCCAGCGCCATCAATTTTTGCAGATTCTGATATTGCATCCGGTATGCTTGACATATAACTTTTCATAATCAATATATTAAAAACACTTAAAAGTAATGGAATTATAAGTGCTAAATAACTATTCTTCATGTTTAAATATCTAACCATTAATATATACCATGGTACAAGTCCACCAGTAAATAAAGTTGTAAAATAAAAGTAGAAGGAAAATTTATTTCTCCATTCAAAATCCTTTCTGGTAAGTACATATGCTGTCATTGCTGTTACAAATAATCCAGCAAATGTTCCAACAATTGTTATAAATAGAGTAACTCCATATGCTTTAAATACTATCATAGGATCCTTAAAAGCAAGTGCATATGCTGAAGTTGAAAATTCCTTTGGCAATAAACTAAACCCATTTTTTAAAATGTATGATTCGGATGTAAAGGAACCTGAAACTACAATTATAATTGGAATTATACAAAATAATGTCATAATGATTATGACCACATAAGCTAAAATATTAAATACTGCCCTATCTTTTGGTATTTTTTTCATAATGCGCGCTTTTTTGTGTGTACCTGTGTGCGTGTTTATTTGTGTGCTCATAGTCCTATACCTCCCTTCTAAAATAATGCATTATCTTCATCATGTTTTTTTACCAATGTATTTACTATCATTATTGTTACAAAACAAAATACTGACTGATAAAGACCTGCAGCTGCCGCCATTCCAACCTCATTAGTTTGAAGTAACGCTCTAACAGTAAATGTATCAATAACATCGGTTGCATTAAAAAGCGTACCATTGTTTCCAATAATCTGATAGAACATATCAAAGTTTCCTCTAAATATACCACCAACAGCAAGTAACGTAAGTATCGTGATCGTTGGAACCAATGATGGAAGTGTAATAAATTTAATACGTTTAAAAATAGTTGCTCCATCTATTTCTGCTGCTTCATAAATTTCGGTATCAATACCCATTATTGCTGCAAGATAAAGCACCGTACCGTAACCAAGACCTTGCCATGCACAAAATATAATTATAATAAATATCCATGCAACTGGTTTTGAGTACACATCTATCGCTCCAATATGGAATAATTTAAGCAATGAATTAAATGTACCATGTTCAAAATTAAATATATTGTAAGATATAACTCCCACTATAACCCAAGATATAAAATATGGTAGAAACATGAGTGATTGGGTTATCTTTTTAAAATACTTATTTTTTAACTCAGATAAAAAAATTGCCATTGTAATTTGAAGTACAGTATTTACAATTATAAATGATAGATTATACAAAACTGTATTACGAGTTACTATAAAAGCTTGCCCTGACATAAAGAAAAATTTAAAATTATCAAGACCAACCCAGGGGCTTCCGAATATTCCGCCTTTAAAATTGTAGCTCTTAAATGCAACGATAATTCCTGCAATGGGAATATAGTTAAATAAAAGAAAAAAAAGTACAGCTGGTAGAAGCATTAATAGTAAAGTTTTATTTTTTTTAACCTTATACATAAAGCTTTTCTTTTCCATCATAATCATCATCCTTTCAATTAATAAACGTTTTCATTACTGTTACATAAGTATATCATTTTCAATTTTGAAGTTTATTAGTAATTTTTTACGATATTAGTAAAATCCTATACTCTTTTGTAAACAATATCATTTAATCAGATAAAGTGATTTGATTATCTCTCCATTTGAATATATAATTACTATGTAGTCGCTAATTGGAATAATTTTGTTATTAGGAGGATTAAAATGATCAAGGTATTAATAGTCGATGATGAAATTTTCACTAGAGAAGGTATCATAGCTGAGATTCCTTGGGACAAACTAGGTCCTATTGAAATAGAACAAGCCTATGACGGTATAAACGCTCTTGAAGTCGCTAAAAACTTTCAGCCTGATATTTTACTAACTGATGTAAAAATGCCTAGAATGAATGGTGTAGAATTGTCTTTTGAACTTAGAAAAATATACCCTACTTGTGAAATTATATTTTTAAGTGGTTATTCGGATAAAGAGTATCTAAAATCAGCCATCCAGCTTAAGGCCATTAGTTACGTTGAAAAACCTATAGATATTGAAGAACTTCAAAATGCAATTAAGAATGCAATAATACTTAAGTTAAAAGAATCAGAAAATACTTTAAATATTAAAAACGATATAGCCCTTAAACTTATTCACAAAAATGTAGATATTGATAATCTTAGTAAATACATTGATGTAACTCCCGGCAGTAACCTAAGTACCACTAATTTCATTTGCATTTTGATTAACATTTTAAATAATGACAAACTCATAAAAGAGAATATTCTCCTTGAACTTAAGAAAATAATAACTCAATGCGGCCTTAATTGTATTCTATGTTATAAAGAAGATAATCTTATACTTATGCACATCTACTGGAATACTAATAAAAGCTATTTAGCTAGCAATAGTCTTTTCGAGAAAATATATTACCTAATATCTGAATATTTAAAGCAGTTTTCCACTTTTTTTATCTGCCAAGGAGAAAAGGTTACAGGTCTTACAAATATACCAGCGTCCTACCAATACGCTTTGGAATCATTTAGTAAAGCTTTTTTTTATGATTATAATTCTGTAATTTATTATGATAAGATAAGCACCCTTGTTTACACCTTAGATGAAAAGCTTGTTTACAACTTCTCTCAAAATCTTTTAAATGAAGATAAGCAAAATAGCATACTTCTAATTAACAGGCTAACTCGTGAAATTAAAGAAAGTGCTTCAACTTCAATAAATTATGTAAAAGATGTATATTACAAACTTTTACAACAATTATTAAAGTTTTCATCTGAAAGAAACCTTCGCAATGATCAAAAGGACTTAGATAATAAAAGCCCTTTCGAGCACCTTGCAAGTTTTTGCACACTTATGGATATTAAAACTTATATGTTAGAAAAAATACAAACTATTTTTAGCGCTATAGAAGAAAAAAATATGAATATAAACCCCGTTTCATCTATCCTAAAATATATTCATGATAACTATTTTGATATAGCTTTATCTCTACAAACTATTAGCAATAAAACTTACTTAACCCCGGCATACATGTGCTCAATATTTAAAGAACAAACCGGGACAACCATAAACTCTTATATTACAAAGTATCGAATAACTAAAGCAAAAGATCTTTTGAAGGATCATAATATGAAAATTATAGATATTACACTTAAAGTAGGATATAGTGATGGAAATTATTTTTCAAAAATATTTAAAAAAGAAACAGGTTTAACACCATCTGAATACAAGAAGAAATTTTTATAATGGTAAAACTAAAATTTTCAAACTTAAAACTTATGCAAAAATTCCTATTATCCTACTTCATGCTGATAATAATTCCATTAATTCTTTTATCGTCCATAACGTACAAAAGGGTTTCTACCATTCTAGAAACCTATATTACCTCTGCAACAAAACAAGCCTTTGAGCAAACATACACATTTTTATCATATAAATTATATAGAATTAATGACGTATCAAACATAATATCAAATGACAAT
>Ga0209123_1004044_pt1 | contig 10396 bp, 8 predicted proteins | sample BarGraIncu00431A_FD_184500 | JGI IMG/M metagenome (GOLD analysis project Ga0209123, IMG submission 184500) | Arctic peat soil microbial communities from Barrow, Alaska, USA - Barrow Graham LP Incubations 004-31A (SPAdes) (version 2) | ecosystem: Environmental > Terrestrial > Soil > Wetlands >...
ATCATCGGGGAGACATAGAAGAGCGCCGCCGCGTAGATGAGCAGGAGAGCGATGACCGCGATCAGGCGCAGGAACTGGATGAGCGCCGCGCCGGCGGCGTCCACCTGCCCTGTGAGCAGGGCGATGAGGTCGCCCTGGCCGCGGCCGGCGATGAAGGACAGATCGGTGTGGGCGAGCGCGTCGAAGCCCTCGACGCGCAATCGCGCCATCGCACGGTTCTGCACGACCGCCGAGTACCACGCATTCAGGTAGAACGCGACCTGGCGCAGCATGACCGGGATGAAGGCGAGCGTGAGCAGCGTGAGGAGGTTGAGCGGGACTCCGGCCCACCGGCTCGCGAGGATGAGCACGCCCCACAGCCCCCCTTGCGCCTGCGCGATGACCTTGGGCCCGTCCTGCGCGTACTGCAGCACCGGGAGGAGCATCCCGATGCCGAAGCCTTCGAGCGCGGCGTAGGCCATGGCGAACGCCACGAGGATGGTGATCTCCGAGCGTCGCATGCGCAGCATGTCGAACATGCGCCGGATGGCATTGACCTTCGTGTATTCCGCGAGCCAATGGAGCGACTTGTGAAGCATGGGTGTCCTATGTCCGTGGGGAAGCTTGCGTCTCTGTGACAACAATAGAGCAGTCAACTCGTGCGTGAGATTCTGGCACCATTCCGTGTTCTTTGCGGACGAGTCTACGTACCGGCTGCATGAGCGCACCCACTTGGGCTATCTTTGACACAGCAGAGTACTGTGGGGGCATTTGGTGACGACGTCGCGGACCTCGGGAGGCGCTGGTTTGAAGGCAGTCATACTTGCGGGCGGCTTGGGGACTCGGCTGTCCGAGGAGACCACGGTCAAGCCAAAGCCGATGGTAGAGGTGGGCGACCGGCCGATCCTGTGGCACATCATGAAGCTGTACAGCCACTACGGGATCAACGACTTCGTGATCTGTGCCGGCTACAAGGGCTACTTGATCAAGGAGTACTTCCAGAACTACTGGCTCCACAACTGCGACGTGACCTTCGATCTGCGTACGCGCGAGACCGTCGTTCATCAGGATGCCAACGAGCCGTGGCGCGTCACGGTCGTCGACACAGGAGCCGACACTCCCACGGGCGGCCGCATCCAGCGGATACGCGACTACGTCGACGACGAGACGTTCCTGCTCACCTACGGCGACGGCGTCGCGGACGTCGACATCGCGGCGACGATCGACTACCACCGGCAGCACGGCAAGCTCGCCACCGTCACGGCGGTCCAGCCCATCGGGCGCTTCGGGGCGATGGATCTCACGCACGAGCAGGCCGTGATGTCGTTCCAGGAGAAGCCGAAGGGCGACGGCGGATGGGTCAATGGCGGCTTCTTCGTCGTGGAGCCCGGTATCTTCGATTATCTCGGCACCGGCGAGACGATGTGGGAGCAGGCGCCGCTGGAGGGGATCGCCGCGGCCGGAGAGCTCGTGGCCTACAAGCACACCGGTTTCTGGCAGCCCATGGACACCCTTCGCGACAAGCAGCTGCTGGACCAGCTCTGGGAGTCCGGCAAGGCCCCGTGGCGGAAATGGTGAGCACGGTCGCGGCGATGTCTGATCTTTTCGGCGGGGCGTTCCGCGGGCGCCGCGTGTTCCTCACAGGGCACACGGGCTTCAAGGGCGCGTGGCTCGCGCTATGGCTGACGGAGATGGGGGCTCAGGTCACGGGCTTCGCGCTCGTGCCGCCGACGACGCCGTCGCTATTCGAGCTTGCGGGGGTCGAGAGCCGCCTCGCGCGGCATGTCATCGGTGATGTTCGCGATCGGGACGCGCTCGCCGGGACTATAGCGGATGCGCGACCCGACATCGCGATACACCTGGCGGCGCAGCCGCTCGTGCGGCTCTCGTATGAGCAGCCCGTCGAGACGTTCGATACCAACGTCATGGGCGTGGTGCACTTCTTCGAGGCGGTTCGGGCCACGGACTCCGTTCGTGTCGCGATCAACGTCACGAGCGACAAGTGCTACGAGAACCGCGAATCCGAGCATGCCTACCGCGAAGACGACGCGATGGGCGGGTTCGACCCCTACAGCGCTTCCAAGGGGTGCTCCGAGCTCGTCACGGCCGCCTATCGCCGATCGTTCCTGGGAGCCGATTCCGCTGTGCGCGTCGCGAGTGTGCGTGCCGGCAACGTCATCGGCGGCGGCGACTGGGCAGCCGATCGGATCGTGCCCGACTGCATCCGCGCGCTGACCGCGGGCGAACCCATCGTCGTCCGCAACCCGGAGGCCGTGCGCCCGTGGCAGCACGTACTCGAGCCGCTCTCCGGCTACCTGTTGCTCGCGCAGAAGCTGTGGCAACATGAAGGACCGGCGTTCGCCGAAGGGTGGAACTTTGGTCCGCTCGCGGCCGGGGGCGTTCCGGTGCGCGAGCTGGTCGACGGCCTCGTGCGCGCGTGGGGTTCCGGCTCCTGGGAGACGCCCGAGCTCGCCCCGCAGTCGCACGAGGCGAGCCTGCTGAGACTCGACTGCGCCAAGGCGCAGGAGCGGCTCGGTTGGCTGCCGCAGTGGGACGTGGCCACCACTCTCGATCGGACGGCCAAGTGGTACGCGGCGTGGCATGCGGACAGCGGTTCGGTCGCGGCCGCCAGCATCGATGACCTGAACACCTACGTGGACGCAGCCCGTGCCGCAGGTTCGGTATGGGCGCGCAAGGAGGACGTGTGAGCGGAAGTACCGATGAGGCCGCCAAGCTGCGTGCGGAGATACTCGAGAAGGTGCGCGAGTACCACGCGGTAGCGTTCGCAGAAACGAAGCCCTTCGAGCCGGGCACGTCGCGCGTGGCGTACGCGAGTCGTGTGTTCGACGAGCGCGAGATCGTGAACCTCGTCGACTCGTCGCTCGACTTCTGGCTCACCTACGGGCGGTACTCCGCCGCCTTCGAGAAGGGGCTGGCCGGGTACCTCGGCATCAAGCACGCGCTGCTCGTCAACTCGGGCTCCAGCGCCAACCTGCTTGCCCTGGCGGCCCTTACGAGCGACCGCCTCGGCGAGCGGGCGCTGCGGCCCGGCGATGAAGTCATCACCGTCGCCGCAGGGTTCCCGACAACCGTCGCGCCGATCGTGCAGTACGGCGCGGTGCCCGTCTTCGTGGACATCGAGCTGGGCACGTACAACATCGACGCCTCGCAACTCGAGTCGGCGCTCTCGAGCAGGAGCAGGGCCGTCATGCTGGCCCACACCCTCGGAAACCCCTTCGACATCGACGCCGTGCGCGCGTTCTGCGACGCACACGGGCTGTGGCTTATCGAGGACAACTGCGATGCACTGGGCGGCGAGTACCGGGGCCGCAAGACCGGCACCTTCGGAGATATCGGGACGTCGAGTTTCTACCCGCCGCACCACATGACGATGGGCGAGGGCGGAGCGGTCTACACCAACAACGGCGAACTGGCCACCATCATGCTGTCCATGCGCGACTGGGGCCGGGACTGCGTGTGCCCCTCGGGTAAGGACAACGCGTGCGGCAAGCGCTTCTCGCAGCAGTTCGGCACGCTGCCGCCAGGCTACGACCACAAATACGTTTACTCGGAGTTCGGCTACAACCTCAAGGCGACCGACATGCAGGCCGCGATCGGTGTGGCGCAGCTGGACAAGCTGCCCGAGTTCACCGCCGCGCGTCGGCGCAACTACGCGTACCTCCGTGAGGCGCTGCGCCCGCTGGAGGACCTGCTGATCATGCCCGAGGCGACCGAGGGCGCCGATCCGAGCTGGTTCGGCTACCTGATGACAGTGCGTGAGGACTCAGGACTGAAGCGCGACGAGCTCGTGGCTGCTCTGGAGCGTGCGAAGGTCCAGACCCGGATGCTGTTCGCCGGCAACATCGTGCGCCAGCCGGTCTTCGACCGGATGCGCGGGACGGGCGAGGGCTACCGGGTGGTCGGGGACCTGCCGAACACCGACCGCATCATGCGGGACGCCTTCTGGATCGGCGTGTATCCGGGGATGACCGAGGAGATGCTCGGGCATATGGCTGGGACGCTCGTCACGGCGTGCGGGCGGTAGCCAACTCCAATGACGTGCATCCTCGTAACAGGCGGCCCGGGGTTCATCGGGCGCAACCTCGTGCTCGGCCTACGGGCTGTGGGACACCAGATTCCGGCCCCGGCTCGTGGCGCGCTAGAGCTAGCCGATGATCCGGCAGCCCGCAGTGCTGTCGGATCTCATGGTCACGCCGATGTGTGAGCCCGCAAGCTCCCGTACGAGGGGTACGTACGGCGGCTACATCTAGTCGACCGAGCGATTCTGTAGCGTGACCGCTATGCGTGTTCTAGACAAGGAGTTGTGTCTTCATCGGCGGCACAAACGGCGGGAGACGACCGTGAAACACATACATCCTTTTCACGTACTGGGCAACGCGTTGATCGACCCTCGCGGTGAGTTGGATCGATTCAGGGATCGACTTCGTCGCCAGCAGGCGCTCAGGCGGGGTGGAGACACGACAAATCGGGAGGGCCGGAAGATCTTCGTGCTGTGTACCAATGACCCCAGACCGGTGGGCGGATACAAGGTGCTGTATCGGCACGTCGATGTGCTGAACGCCCTGTCGATTCCACTCACGATACTGCACACTAGTCCCGGCTTCCGGTGCTCTTGGTTTGCGAACAGCACCGCGGTCACCGACACCTTCTCCCTGACGCCCTCGTCCAACGACGTTGTTGTTGTACCGGAGGCGCCGGAAGGCGACGGCCCAGGGATAGCCCAGCTCTTCCCGGGAGTCCCGAAGGTTGTCTTCAACCAGAACTGCTACTTCACGTTCACGGGGTACTCCTGGGACACTGCGCTCCCGGTGAGTCCGTACGAGCACCCGGATGTCCTCGGCGCGATGACCGTTTCCACTGACAGCCGTGAGTACCTCGAGATTGCGTTTCCCGGACTTCAAGTGGAGCGCATCCACGTGTCGATCGACCCCACGGTCTTTCACCCGGGAGAGGCGAAGCAACCGAGAATCTGCTTCATGCCTCGCAAGCATCCCGAAGATGCTGCCCAGGTGTTCCAGATACTCCGATCGAGGGGTTCGCTCCGTGGAATCGAGGTCGTCGCCATCGATGGATTGCCGGAGGAGGAAGTGGCGGCGACCTTGCGCAGCTCGTTTCTCTTCATGAGCTTCGGCTACCCGGAAGGCTTGTCGCTTCCGCCGGCGGAAGCGATGGCATGTGGATGTGTCGTGGTCGGCTACCACGGTATGGGGGGCCGAGAGTACTTCGACCCGGCGTTCTGCCACCCGATCGAGATTGGCGACATCGTCGGGTTTGTTGCTGCCGTGGAGCACATACTGGAACAGTGGCGTTCGGGCCCAGCGGCGGTTGCCAGGATGGGCATGGCCGCGTCTCGGTATGTGCTCGGCACGTACCCAGTTGAACGGGAGAAGAGCGACATCCAGCGAGCTTGGAGCAAGTTCTTGTCTTGAGGCTGACCGCAGGATTGCGGCATTCGTTCTGAGCCACACTCCGGGATTCGAGCCTCCTCATGACCGTCGCTCGCGGGGTATGCTTCCCAGGCACCTTCAGCAGAATGTAGAGTGTTGCGCCTGCCTAGTCGTCGGCAGCTGTCTCGGCTCGCGCCGGATAGACGGCGGTGCCGCTGTGGCACGTCGCGGCTGGAACTGACCGATGGCCTTGACCCCGCGTGGACTTGCGGTTCAACTGGGGGTCGCGAAGCATCAGATGGAGCCGATCATGAGGCGCATACACCCTCTTCATATCGCACAGAACCTGGTCAAGCATCCGCTCCGGCAAGCCAACGAGTTGCTGGGCCCAACAGCCAGAAGTGTGAGCCTTTGGTTGAGCGGGAGTCAGCGAGTGCAGCGATTCTTGGAATGGAACATCTCCTTCTCCCAGTTCCTCACAGGCATAGGAAGCGGAGAGGAGGTGGATTCCAGCGGCGAGAAGGCCGTTCTTGAACTGCTCGGCCGTTCTTCCCCACCCCCGTACTACATCTTCGACGTTGGATCGAACCAGGGGCAGTATCTGAGCCTCGCGCTGAGTGCGCTTCCTTCCGAGGCCGTGACCGTCCACTGCTTCGAGCCCGGCCTCTACACATATCGCCTGCTGGAGACGAGCCGGGATGGGGCCAACCAAGATCGTGTCGTTCTGAACAACGTGGCACTGGGCGCGGCTCCGGGCGAGATGACGCTGTACTACGACAAGCCGGGTTCCACGGGGGCATCACTGACGAAACGCAACCACGTTGCAGGGGAGTTCGTGTACGACCAGAGCGAGCGTGTGCCTGTTGACACGATCGACGACTATTGCCGCAGGCATGGGGTGCGGCGAATTGACCTGCTGAAGTGCGATGTGGAGGGTCACGAGTTGGACGTCTTCCATGGCGCCGAGGGCATGTTGCGGAGTGGGAGTGTCGGGATGATCACCTTCGAGTTCGGACCCCCAACATAGACACGAGGACCTACTTCCAAGACTACTACTACTACTTTGAAGCTCTGGGTATGCGAGTACTGCGTATGACCCCCTCCGGCTATCTGCAGCCAATCACGCGATACGATTGGTGCCTTGAGCAGTTCAGGTGCAGCAACTTCGTTGTTCTTCGGGCTGACTAGGTACTGGACCGTGGGAATCCGGCAATCGTCCAGTTCCATTCGCACAATTGGGGGCAGGAGGCGTGCTTCATCACAGGCGGCGATCGCGGCATAGGAGACTGCAGGGCGAAGGGAGTGCCCGCATGACTACTCAATCTCATCGCGCCCCCAGACCTCACGTCTTGTCCCGGATGGGAGAGGTATCTTGATGTCCACGCACGAGAAGCTGTCTGACTACTTGGCGCGGCGCGTCGCCGAACTCGGGGTCACCAACGGGCTCATGCTGGCCGGAGGCGACGCGACGCAACGTGACGACTCGTTCGGTCGCCGAGAAGACCTCAAGCCGGTCTTCAACCACCACGAGCACGCATGCGCCGTGAGGCTCGGGGCCCGACGTGCGTCCGGGGATGCGCAGGGAGATGCTCGCGCGCACGGCGAGCACGCGCGCCGTCGAGTGCGGCTCGCAAGGCGACCACTGTGACGCGCATCCTCGTCACAGGCGGTTCTGGGTTCGTCGGTCGGAACATCGTCGAGCAGTTCTCCGGGCGATACGGCGTGCTCGCCCCCTCGCATCGCGAGCTCGACCTGACTGACGGAGATGCTGTTCGATCCTACCTGCGGACTCATCGACCCGACGTGATCGTCCACTCGGCGACGAAGCCCGGGCATCGGAACGCCACGGATCCTACCGGCTTGATCGAGGCGAACACGAGGATGTTCTTCAACCTCGCAGCGGACCCGGATCTGTGTCCGCGCATGGTGTTCCTGGGTACCGGCGCCGCCTACGACATGCGCCACTACGTGCCCATGATGCCGGAGGAGTACTTTGGCACCCACATCCCGGCTGACGAGACCGGCTTTTCGAAGTACGTGATAGGCACCTACATCGAGAGTGTCGAACACGTGATCGAGCTCCGGCCGTTCGGCGTATTCGGCAAGTACGAGGACTACGCGATCCGCTTCATCTCCAACGCGATCTGCAAGGCCGTATTCGATCTGCCGATCACGGTGCGTCAGAACCGGCGGTTCAGCTACGTCTGGATCGACGACCTCGTGCAGGTTGTCGAGCATTTCATCTTCGCCGACCGTCGTCTGCCCGCGTACAATGTCACCCCTGACGAGCCCTGCGAATTGGTCGAACTCGCCCGAATCGTGGTTCAGATCTCGGGCAAGGAACTTCCCATCGTGGTCGGAGAGCCAGGGATGGGTGTCGAGTACACGGGTGCCAACGACCGCCTCAAGCGCGAGATGCCCGAACTGGAGTTCACGGCGCCCACGGACGCGGTCGAGCGCCTCTTCGCTTGGTACTCCGAGCGTCGCGACTCGATCGACCGTTCTGCGCTGCTCGTCGATCGCTAGTCCCCGTGGCGCCGATTGCAGGGTGCCTGAGCTACCCGGAGGGAAGACGAATGATCAAGCTCTCGGACTACGTGGTTCGGCGCGTCGCCGATCTTGGCGTGACGGACATCTTCATGGTGACCGGTGGCGGGGCGATGCACCTTGACGACTCCATCGGCAACGAATCGCGCTTGCGCTTCGTGTGCAACCATCACGAGCAGGCGAGCGCCATAGCTGCGGAGGGGTACGCTCGAGTACGCGGCGACCTGGCTGTGGTGTGCGTGACGACCGGCCCGGGCGGGACGAACACCCTCACGGGAGTTCTCGGGCAGTGGCACGACTCGGTGCCGGTTCTGTACGTGTCCGGACAGGTTCGTTCCGACACCACGGTGGCGAGTACCGGCCTGCCCCTGCGCCAGCTCGGTGACCAGGAGGCAGACATCGTCGCGATCGTCTCGCCGATCACGAAGTACGCCGTGATGGTTTCCGATCCCGCGACCATCCGCTATCACTTCGAGAAGGCAGTCCATCTGGCGCGAAGCGGCCGACCGGGTCCCGTCTGGCTCGACATTCCAGTCGACGTGCAGGCCGCGATGATCGAGGAGTCCGCGCTCGTTGGATACGACCCAGCGGAGGACGGTGGACAGTTCGACCTGGCGACGGTCGAGGCGCAAGTCGCGGATCTTGCTCGTCGCCTCGAGTCCGCCGAGCGTCCGGTCATTCTGGCCGGCAGCGGTATCCGGACGGGTCACGCTGTCGATCGTTTCCACGCGCTCGTCGAGAAGCTCGGCGTCCCTGTACTCACGGCCTGGAACGCGCCGGACCTGATGTGGGAGGACCACCCCTACTACTTCGGGCGTCCGAGCACCGTCGGCGATCGTGCCGGGAACTTCATCGTGCAGAACGCCGACCTGCTGATCAGCATCGGGTGCCGGCTCAACATCCGGCAAGTAGGTTACGAGTTCAAGGCGTTCGCGCGGAGCGCCTACCGCGTGATCGTCGATGTGGACCCAGTGGAACTCCGCAAGCCCACCATCTTGCCGGACATGCCCGTGAACTGCGACGCGGGCGTGTTCATAGACCTGCTCGACGCTGCCACGGGCCGCGCAGGTACCGATCGCAGTGAGTGGCTCGACTGGTGTCGCGTTCGAAAGGATCGCTACCCCGTGGTGCTGCCCGAGTACCGGACGCGCACAGACGCGGTCGATCCGTACGTGTTCGTCGACGTACTTTCGGACGCGCTCGAGCCCGGCGAGATCATCGTGACGGCGAACGGTGCGGCGAGCGTCGTCGCGTTCCAGGCGCTTCGGATGAAGCGGGGGATGCGGATGCTTGGGAATTCCGGTACCGCGTCCATGGGCTATGACATCCCCGCGGCGATCGGCGCCTGCATCGCGAACGGCCGCGACCGGGTGATCTGCCTGGCGGGGGACGGCAGCATGCAGATGAACATCCAGGAGCTGCAGACGATCGTCCATCATCAGCTACCCGTGAAGATCTTCGTGTTCAACAACGACGGCTATGTGTCCATCAGGCAGACCCAGGACAATCTGTTCGGCGGCCACCATGTGGGGGAGGGGCCCGACAGTGGAGTCTCGCTGCCCGACATGGTCCGTCTCGCCGAGGCGTACGGGATCCCGGCAATCCGGGTCAACGATCACGACGGACTGTCAAACGCGATCCGGCAGACGTTGGCGTCTCCGGGGCCTGCGCTGTGCGACGTCGTCATGCCCGCTCATCAGGTCTTCGCGCCGAAGGTGCAGGCTGAGCGGCTGGCCGACGGGCGCATCGTCAGCAAGTCTATCGAGGACATGTTCCCCTTCATGGACCGCGACGAGTTCATGAGCAACATGCTGGTCGCACCCTGGGGGACGGAATGAGCGAATCCGCGCGACGCGCCCACCTTGAGCGACTGCTGTCCGAGGACCCAGAATGCGCCCGGCGGAGAGCGTTCTCGGAGGCCGATCGCAGAACGGAAGGTCGGCCGCTCGTCCTGCACGGATGCGGTCAGATGGGACGCAGGCTGGCACAGGCGTTGGTTGCGGATGGGCGACCGCCCGTTGCCTTCGCTGACAACGACGCCGGCAAGCAGGGAACGAAGGTAGACGGCATCGAGGTCCTCGATCCCGCGGTCGCGGCCGGACGATTCGGCGACGAGGCGGCCTTCGTGGTCTCGAAGTGGTCGCCGGGCGACGGCTACGTGGACGTGCAGCGCCAACTCCTTGGGCTCGGTGTGCGCACGGTCGTGCCGCTTCCGGTCTTCATGTGGCGCTACCCGGACCGCCTGCTGCCGCACTACCTGTTCGCCCTGCCGGACGCGCTGCTCGAGTTTGCCGACGAGATCTCAGGCGCCTACGAACTGCTCGACGATGAAGAGTCACGCGAGCAGTATCTCGGACAGCTCGAATGGAGGTTGTGGCTCGACTACACCGCGCTCTCGACGCCGCGGCCTTTGAGCACTCAGTACTTCGAGCCGGGAGTCATCGCCCTTGGCGAGCACGAGG
>Ga0209123_1004045_pt1 | contig 10396 bp, 10 predicted proteins | sample BarGraIncu00431A_FD_184500 | JGI IMG/M metagenome (GOLD analysis project Ga0209123, IMG submission 184500) | Arctic peat soil microbial communities from Barrow, Alaska, USA - Barrow Graham LP Incubations 004-31A (SPAdes) (version 2) | ecosystem: Environmental > Terrestrial > Soil > Wetlands >...
TGGAAACCTCAAAGGGCACTCATAGGAGCATACCTATTTGGAGGCCTTGACATAATAGGATTTAGACTTCAGGGCCTGCCTGGATTTGCAGTATCTCAATATTTAATTGATTTACTACCTTATGTAGTTACAATAGTTATTTTAGTAATAGTTTCAATGAAAAAATCAAGTAAAAACTCACCGCCAGCAGGTCTATCAAATCCTTATTTTAGGGAAGAGAGATAAGTGTTATAACAATTAGGTTTTAAATTTTGTATTTTAGCATTGCGTTGCAAAAAAAAATTGCTGCGCAATGTTTTTTTTAGTCTGGAATGGATGGTACCGTTAGTTGGTTAAAGGGGTTAAGGTGGGGACGGTTAACAACTTTATAACTAATGGCTAAAATGTTTTTAACTGTCCCTGCTAATTTGAGACTATAAGCTTAATGGTGTAGTGTTTTGATTTTTGTTTGTTTGTTGTTTGTTTGGGGACGGTTAACAACTTTATAACTAACGGTTAAATTGTTGTTAACTGTCCCTACTTATTTAAGGTAAACTGAGATAAGGTAAACTGATATTTAAGGTAAACTGAAGTTTGTATTGTGTATTGTTGTGTATTGTGGGACAGTTATTAATATTATGAACATGTTTCAATTAATTGTTAACCGTCCCCAATTATTTTGTGTTTTGTGTATAATAATAGTATTATATAAATAATAGGAATGGTGAAAAAATGAAATATGCAGTTATTACATTTACGCAAAAGGGAGATCAAATAGCAGAAATTTTAGGATTGACTCTTAATATTGATTTATATTCGAAGAAAAAGCATGATAATTTTAATTTTAAGGAAGTTAGTAAAAAGGTAATGGAAAACTATAAAGCAATAATATTTATAAGTTCAACAGGTATTGCGGTTAGAGCTATAGCACCATACCTAAAAAGCAAGGATGTTGATCCGGCGGTATTAGTTATAGATAATTCTTGTAAGTTTGTTATTAGTCTTTTAAGTGGTCACATAGGCGGGGCAAATGAGATTACATCAGAAGTTAGCAATATTCTTGGGGCACAACCTATAATAACTACAGCTACTGATAATTTAGGTATTTTGGCGCCAGATATGATAGCAAAGGAAAATAATCTTGTTATAGATGATTTGAAAAAAGCAAAAGAAATAACATCGTTTTTAGTAGATAGGAAAAAAATTGGTTTTTATGATGAAAAAGGAATAATTCAAACACCGACTGGATATAGTAGTAATTTAGAGGATACTTCGGGAGTACTATATATTTCTAGTAATCAGAGGATTATTAGCGAGTTAGATGGTTATATGAAACCTATGCTTAAATTAATAAGAAAAAATATAGTGATTGGTATTGGATGCAGGAAAAATTTTGAAACCCTAAAAATGCGTCAAACGGTATTAAAGATGCTTTTAGAATATAATATAGATATTAGAGCTATAAAGGCTATAACAACAGTTGATGTTAAAAAAGATGAACTAGCAATAAATGAATTAGTAGATTATTTAAAGTGTAATCTTTACATATTTACTACAGATGATATAAGGGCCGTGCAACATAAATTTTGCGGCAGTGATTTCGTAGAGAAAACTATTGGAGTTCGCGCTGTTTGTGAACCTTGCGTAGAACTTAGTGGGGCAAGAATTATAAAAAATAAGATGAAATTGAATGGTATGACCTTATGTGTAGGTGAAGTATGATATAATAGAGAAGATGGGTTAAAGAAAAGATCTACAAATAGGCAAATTTTTTAAATAAGAAGGATTTCAATGAATATTTATAGAATATATTATAGTAGACTATAAATAATCTAAAAATAGATTCAGCAAAAGTATTTAATAAGAGGAGTGTATATATATGACAACAGATAATAAAGAAGAAGTTACAATGAAAGATATAATGGATAATAACGAGGAAGCTATTGTAAGTATTAACAGTGGAGACGTTGTACGTGGAACTGTACTTTCTGTAAGTGAAGAGGAAGTTCTTGTAAACATAGGATATATGACTGACGGAGTTATACCAAAAGAAGAAGTATCAAATGAAAAAGAAGTAATCCTTTCAGATGTTATAAAAATTGGTGATGAAATTTCTGTATATATAATGAAAGTAAACAATGGAGAAGGAAATGTGCTTTTATCTAAAAAAAGAGCAGATGGTCTTAAAATATGGGATGAATTCCAAGAAATTTTAGACGCAGATAAAACTTTAGAAGTAACAGTTAGTGATATTGTGAAAGGTGGAGCTACTGCTTATATTGAGGGAGTTAGAGCGTTTATACCAGCATCACAAATATCAGACGCATACGTTGAAAACCTAGAAGACTTTAAGGGTAAAACATTAGTAGTTAAAATAATAGAACTTGATAAAGAAAACAAAAACATAGTTTTATCTAGAAGAGTAATAGAAAAAGCAGAAAATGAAGTTAAAAGAGATTTAATTTGGAATGAACTTAAAAAAGGTGAAAAGAGAAAAGGTGTTGTAACTAGATTAGCTAAATTTGGTGCTTTTGTAGATTTAGGTGGCATTGATGGTCTTATTCACATTTCACAATTATCATGGAAAAGAGTTCAAGAACCATCAGAGGTAGTGTCAGTTGGGGATGAAGTCGAAGTTGATGTTATAGATTTCGATAAAGAAAAAGGAAGAATATCTCTAGGACTTAAAGGAGCAGAAGGTAACCCATGGAACAATATAACAAGCAACTATAAAGCTGGAGCAGTAGTTGAAGGAACTGTTGTAAAATTAATGGATTTCGGTGCTTTTGTACAACTTGAATCAGGAGTAGAAGGATTAGTTCATTTATCAGAAATATCAGAAGAACGTATTGCAAAGGTTTCTGACGTATTAAAAGTTGGAGAAGTTGTAAAAGTTAAAATTGGTGAAATAAATGAAAAAGATAGAAGAATAAGCCTAAGCATTAAAGAAGCAGCAAGAGGAAATGAAGATTTCTCACAATATAAGCAAGAAGAACAAGGTGGAGTAACACTAGGAGATATATTAGGAGACAAATTCAAAAATTTTAAATTCTAGTAAAAATTATGAGGCAAAACAATTAATAGTTGTTTTGCCTCATTGTTATTAAAGGAGGTAGAATATTGTTAATGTGTGAAGTCTGTGGAAAGCCAGCGGATAAACATCATATAGTTTATAAAAGCCAAGGTGGCATTGAATTTGGGCTTAACTTTAGATATCTTTGTTCGTTTCATCATAGAGGGAAGATGGGACCACACAAAAACAGAAGATTAGATTTAGAATATAAACTTAACATGCAGAGACGACTTGAAGAGATTTTAATAAATGAATTTTATAGTACTCCTGACTTAGAAATTTTACTTAATATAAATAAAGGCATAGTAAAAAGAATTTTTGAAAAATATAAGCAAAATGATAAGGGATTTAGAAAAACAGATATTATTTTTAGGCTTATGGGGTTAAAGAGATATGATGAAAAAATGATTTTAGAAGAAATATTAAAAGAAAAAAATATGAAAGAAATGGTTATAAAAGAAAAATTTCAAAAGGTTGATTTTAGGGTAAAAAGTTAAAAGCTATAAGAGACATTTTGCACGTCTCCTATAGCTTTTATTTTATAAAATATTCATTTAGCATATAAATGATTAATATTATTACACATGATAGTTAAACTTTAGATAATAATTTTTTGATTCCGATCACAAGAACTAAGACAAAGACGGAAGTAAGCGCTATAGTTCCTCCTGGTGCACAGTTTATGTAGTAAGATAGAACAAGTCCTAAAATTATGTCGATAAAGCCAAACATTATAGAGTAAATTAGAGTATGTTTAAAGCCCTTATTTAGCTGCAGTGATGTAGCCACAGGTAATGCTATCATAGAGGACATAACAAGTATTCCGAGTATTCTTAGTGATACTGAAATAGTAGCCCCTACAAGTAGAGCAAATACATAATTGATTATTTTAACTTTTACACCAGAAACCTTAGCACCTTCTTCATCGAAAGTAATATATAACAATTGGTTATATAAAGAAAATAAAGTTATTATAGAAATAATACTAAGCACAAGCATTATGTATAAATCTGTTTTTGTAACAGTCAGAATGCTTCCAAATAGATAAGAATTAACGTTAGCACCTGCTTTACCTGTACTTACTAGAGTTATTCCAATACCCACACTAAAGGTAAGTATAATAGCTAAAATCAATTCCGCATATTTTTTATAATAATCTCTTAAAAATTCAATGGATAAACCACATAGAGCTGTAAAAATAAAAGCACAAATTATAGGATTATATCCAAGAATTAAGCCGATAGCAACTCCCGCGAAGGAGGCATGTGACATAGTATCACCCATCATGGAATACCTTTTTAGTACAAGGAAAACACCTACGATCGGGAATAAAATAGAAATTAAAACTGATGCAATTAAAGCATTTTGCATAAAACCATATTCAAACATAAAATGATTTTACCCCCTTTCTTTATCTGATTTATTTATATAATCACCTATAGTATAAAGCATTCCATTACCACTGCTCATTTCAAAAATATCAGTTGAATTCTCAAGGGCCGCTTTTATGTTATGTTCAACAGAAACAACTGTAATACCTAGGTTAACATTTAATCCTTTAATAATACTATATATATCTTCCATGCTCTGTATGTCTATACCGGTGGAAGGTTCATCTAAAATAAGTAGTTCAGGATCACCAATCAAACTTCTAGCAATGAATATTTTTTGCTGCTGTCCTCCAGAGAGGTTTCCGATAAGAGTGTGGGTATGGTTCTCCATGCCTACAGCTTGTAGACTTTTTATAATAAGATTTTTATCTTTAAGCTTTAGTACCCTTCTATGGCAATTTAGCATCTCGTAAACAGTTATAGGAAATTGCGCATTAAAATTCTCAACTTTTTGAGCTACATATGCTATTCTCGACGTAAATATAACAATTTGACCACTATTAGGTTTTAATAAATTTAGTACTAATTTAACTAAAGTACTTTTAGCGCTACCATTTTCACCTAAAATTGAAACATAGCTACCTTTTTCAATTTTAAGATTAACATTATCTAGTATGTAGGGCTTTGAATTTGTATATGTAAAACATAAGTTTTTTATGTCAATCATCTAAATCCTCCTCAGAATTATCCTAATTATGAACTATTAATTATGCAAAATTGTATAATTATTGAAACGAATAATAGTAGCAACAAATAGTATACACCTAAATGCGAATAACTTGCAATAACTCCATCCATATTATTGACAAATAATCATATAATATATCTCATAAAATTTATAAAATTGGTAAGACTACATATGATGATACTTTATTTTATAGCAGATTTAATATTGCTTAAGTATCTTTCAATAAAAATGCATAGTATATGCGTTAAATGAAGAAAGGTAGTGTTATTATGAATAAAAACGAAGGTTCGACCCATGTCATTAGTAGAGTAGCTAAGGATAGTCAAGGAGAAATCACGGCATATGAACTTGAAAATGGAGAAATAGTTTCTAAAGAACAAGCTGTGTTGCTTGCTAAACAAGGGAATATAAGTGGAGTTTCTGTTTCAACTTCAAAAAAAGGTGAAGAATTCTTAAGAAGTCTACCTGACCAAAATAAAGCTAATAATTTAGATAGTTTGCCAGTTATAGACGATAATGATATATATTAATAAAAAAAATTAATAATTGCAAAATACTTAAAGGCAAGGACATTCAGTTGTTCTTGTTTTTTTGTTTAGGTAAATTTATGATTTAAGTTCAAGGGGTAGGGGATTTGGTATTTAGATTAATTTAAGTGATTTAAGTGGGGACGGTTAAGAACTAATTAATAATCTTAATATAAAAAATATAAATAAAAAATATAAATAAAAAATACGGGACAGTTAATAATTAATGAGCATTCTTGTTAGAAATTAAAATGGGGACAGTTAAGAATTAATGCTTTGTTTTAGATTAACTATTTAAAAAAAAATTCAGCAATCCTTGAAAAAAAAGTCTCTTTAGAATAGAATATTATGAAGTGATGTTTGAATAGAATTATAAATAAAATATTCTTATTATAGGGAAATAAAGAATAATTATGTAGTTATAATCTTTCTTTTGCATTACGTGAAAGTTCTATGATAAGATTAAATAGAATGGCAGGAGGTTAAAGAAATGGAACTTCTAAAAAGTACTTTACAGGGAATTGAGCCACCGAATAAGGAGGCTATGAGACAGGCATGGGATAGAATTGATAGTTTAACAAAACCCATAGGAAGTCTTGGTGAAATAGAAAATATTATAGCCAAGATGGCTGGCATTACAGGATCGGTACATAATAAGATCAATAAAAAAAATGTGGTTATAATGTGCGGGGATAATGGGGTTGTAGAAGAGGGCGTGTCTAATTGCCCTAAAAGTGTGACGGCTACAGTTACTAATAATTTTACTAAAGAAATTACAGGTGTATATGTTTTATCAAAATTTGCTGGAAGTGACATTACAGTTGTAGATGTAGGCGTGGATGCTGATTTTAATAATCCTAAAATTATAGACAGAAAAATTGCATATGGCACTATGAACATGATGAAGGGGCCTGCAATGACAAGGGAACAGACAATAAAAGCTATAGAAGTTGGGATTGAAACAATTGATGATTTAGTACAAGCTGGTTACAATTTATTTGGTACAGGGGAAATGGGTGTAGGAAATACTGCCACAAGTGCGGCTATCTTAAGTGTTTTTTCTGGACTCGAAGTAGAGATGTCAGTGGGTAAGGGCTCTGGAATTACGCAGGAGCAATTCATTAATAAAAAGTCAGTTATTAAAAAATCCATTGAGATTAATAAGCCAGATAAAAACGATGTTATTGATGTGCTTTCAAAGGTTGGAGGATTTGATATCGCAGGATTATGCGGTTGTTTTCTAGCAGCTGCTAAGAACAGAGTGCCTATTGTTATTGATGGCTTTATAGCATCAGCAGCTGCTCTGTGCGCATGTAAATTAAACCCACTAGTGATAGGATATATATTTGCATCTCACCTGTCAGCGGAGCCAGGAGCGACTTTTATAATGAATGAAATAGGATTAAAGCCTATGCTTAATTTGAATATGAGACTGGGGGAAGGGTCAGGGTGTCCTCTTGCGTTTAATATAATTGAGGCTGCGCTGTTTACAATGGATAATATGGGAACTTTTGAGGATGCAACGCTTGATAGTAAAAAGTATATAGATATAAGGGAGAATCCCATAGAAGTACCGTAGGGTAGAATTTGGGTGTGAGAATTATGAATATTTATTTATTAAGGCACGGTCAGACTGATGAAAATAGAAAAGGTTCGTATTATGGCAATCTAGATATAAATCTAAATGAAGTTGGAATAAGCCAAGGAAATAAAGCTAAAACTTTTTTTAATAATATAAAATTGGATAGAGTATATGTTAGCGATAAAATAAGAACTTTGGAAATGGCAAAATTAGCGTTAGGGCAAAAGGAAATAGGAATTATACAGGATAATAGATTAAATGAAACTAATTTTGGAGATTTTGAAGGGAAAACTTATGAGGAGATTAAGGAAGCTTACCCTAAGGAATGTATGCGTTGGCGAGATAATTGGAAAGAATTTGTACCACCTAACGGTGAAAGCTATATAAAGCTATGTGAAAGGGTTAAAAGTTTTATTGAGCATATTAAAAAGCTAGAGGAAGAAAACATTTTAATATGTGCACACTCAGGGGTCATAAGGGCTATATATTGTTATGTCATGGATGAAAACATAGATTTGTTTTGGAAATTTGGATGTAAAAATGGAGATATAAGTATTATAAAATATGAATATGGTAATTTGTATGTTGATTCGATTATCCATATTTAATCTATTGTGAATTATTTTTAAATTAAAGTGAACATTACTTTTAGAAAAGAGGTGAGCTTTGCAGGGGGAGACCTTTGCAAGCGAATATGATAAGAGAATATATAAATGATTTTTTACTGTTTTTTCAGTTTTTTACACGGATACCTATAAATAAAAGGTTGAACTGTGGCAAGGGAAACTTTAGACGTGGATCTATATTTTTTCCTGTAGTTGGATTATTTATAGGAGTTGTACAGTGGCTAATCTATTATCTGTTGATAAAAGTACTACCAATAAATATTACAGCGGTATTTGTAGTTATTATACCAATAGTCATTACTGGAGGGTTGCATGTAGATGGGCTTGGAGATACTTGTGATGGTTTCTTTTCGTTTAAAGGTGATAAATATAAAATAATAGAAATAATGAAGGACAGCACAGTAGGGACGTACGCTACTATAGCAGTAGTTTTTGATATGTTGATGCGATATGTTGCAGTGAGCACTGTCATAGGAATAAATTTACCTCTTATGTTAATTGCTACACCAATAATTGCAAGATTTTCTGTTGTTTTTATATCTTTTATAGGAAAAAATGCTAAGGAAACAGGATCAGGAAACATATTTATTGGTAATATTGATGTAAAAAGGCTAGTGATTGCAGCAATTATAACTATTTCATTTGGAACTTTATTAATAGGGTTAAATCAAAGTATTATACTGATAGTATCAGCACTACTTTTGAGTTTCTTATTTAATAAGTTTTGCGAGAGCAAAATTACGGGACTTACAGGTGATACTTTAGGAGCTAATAATGAATTAGTTGAAATTTTAGTTATGGTTTTATTTATAGGGATGAATTAAGGGTTTTTGAAATAAGATTTAAGATCTAAGTGAGACTTAAGCAGGGACTTAGGGACTTAAATGGGGACGGTTAACACTTAATTAACTTTTGACTTGGTTCAAAATTTTTACGAAAATTCACATTTTTATTTGCAAAATATATTTATTTTTAAGTTTCTTTTATAAAAACAACAAAAAATGTTGTATTTTAATGCTTGTCCAACTTTCGAGTTGAAATTCGTTATGTTGTTTTCAGATTTTTTTATTTATTAGAATAAATCAACTGACATATAGGCGAATCAAACAATACCAGTGAATTTTAGTGATTATTTTTATAAGTGATATTAAAACCGATATTTAAATGGATTATTACTAAGCATGACATCTAATAAAATCGTCAATAATATTTTTGAATTTTTCTTCTGTTCCAATTAAATCTATACCAATAGTGCTTAATTTTGATACTCTAGCTTGCGTAATATTACCAAGTATACTGCAGATATCACTGCATTTTAAATTACATAGATTTCTCATTAGAACAACAGTTAACGCTTTTGCTTGCAAAAGCTTTCTGCTGTACTTTGTGCAAAGGAGAATCTTTGATATATTAATTTTTAATGTTATATATTCTAGTATATCTTCAGGTTTAAAGTCTCTTACAATTATTTTTCTTCCGCTTTTGTAATCTGTCTTTTCATCTTCAAATTCAGTTTCTTCTTTTAATTTCTCAATGTTGCATTTGAAAATAAGATTATAGTAATTTTTCCTCGCTTTTTTGAGATTATCACCAAAAAAATCCATGATAAATCCATAATCAACTATTCCAAAGGAATCATGACTTTTTCCTAAGAATATTGATAGGCTGGAAAAACCATATTTTTCAGGGCAATTTTTGTACTGTCCTATACTTGTAGGATTATTATGCATATATAAAGATAAGACCTTCAAATATTGTTCATTATTAACTATTTTGCTCTTAAATCTATCTTTAAAAAGATGGCCTTCCCTATCATATTTTTTATTAAAATACATTGCATAAGAAAAATTTATTCCATGCATAACTTTTGATATATCAGCGCCATTAGCATCAATCATTAAATGTGAATGGTTATCCATAAGGCAGTACCCGTAAAGCTTAAAATTGTAGAGATTCTTATATTTCTTCACAAGGAATAAATACCTTTCTTTATCAGCGTCATCCTTGAATAAATTTACTTCGCTGATACTCTTGCACATAATATGAAATATTGAGTCATCTGTTTTTACTCTTGCCTGTCTCGGCATAAGAACTCACCTCTCCTTAATAAATTTTTATTTAAATTATTACCTATTGGGTTAGATAATATTCATATTTTACACTATTAGTTCAAAGATTATTAAGTGTCCCTAACAAGTTCTTAAACCTAATAATTTAGAAGTTGTTAACCGTCCCCGTCCTTATTTATTCAACACCAACACTAATTACACAGCAATGCAATTAGCACACATAACATTGACAGTATGAGATAAATATAATAAAATAATAATTAAATTGAATATAATTTTAGGTGCCTAGTAATAGGTGAAAAGGGAATGCGGTTTAAATCCGCAGCAGCCCCCGCTACTGTAATTGAGAAATCAAAAGCCAGGAGACCTGCCTAGATGATGTTAACAAGCTTTCGGAGGGAAAGAACTTTTTAATATAATTAATTTAATTATAAATTAATTAAAAAGTAGTCGCTATCTTA
>Ga0209123_1004047_pt1 | contig 10395 bp, 7 predicted proteins | sample BarGraIncu00431A_FD_184500 | JGI IMG/M metagenome (GOLD analysis project Ga0209123, IMG submission 184500) | Arctic peat soil microbial communities from Barrow, Alaska, USA - Barrow Graham LP Incubations 004-31A (SPAdes) (version 2) | ecosystem: Environmental > Terrestrial > Soil > Wetlands >...
TATGATGTAGCAGGTAAAAAGGTTGAAGAATTATTAAATAATAAATTTAATGTTAGCAAATACATATTTACTGAGGAACATTTGCATCCCAATGAATTGACCCTTGGAAGATTACTACTCGAAATACCGGGGGATACATCCCTTATTATTGCAGTAGGATCAGGAACAATCAATGATATTTCAAGGTTTTTGGGCTGTAAGCTTGGTATTCCTTATGTGATAGTGGGAACAGCACCTTCAATGGATGGTTATGCCTCAGTAGTCTCTCCACTAATATGTGATGGTGTAAAAGTTACTTATGATGGAGTTTACCCACTCGCAATTGTTTGTGACATTGATATTATGAAAGAGGCCCCTATGCTTATGCTTCAGGCTGGCCTGGGTGATATCTTAGGTAAATATACGGCCCTTGCAGATTGGCATGTTGCAAAGATTATAAACAAAGAATACTTTTGCCCCGAAGTTGAAAAATTAGTCCTTAGTACTTTAAAGAAGTGTGAAGAAGCTGCAGCTGGTGTAACCAGTAGAGATGCAAGTACTGTACAAAACATAACTGAGGCATTAATTTTATCTGGAATTGCTATTGGAATGGTAGGAGCATCAAGACCTGCATCTGGTGGAGAGCACTATTTATCACATTGTTATGAAATGATGTTTATGAATAATGGTGATAATACAAAATGGCTCCATGGTAATACAGTAGGTGTAGGTGTAGGCGTTGTAGCTTATGCATTTAAATTTGCAAAAGATTTAGATATTGATGAAATACTTAAAAAAGGTGACTATGTGCATCTTGATAAAACTACCTGGAAACAAAATATAACAGATGTATTTACTATAAGTGCAGCAAACATTATTGAATTTAAACAAGGTAGTATTAATTTTAATGAAGAAGAAAGAAAAACTAGTATGAAAAAAATAAGCTCAAATTGGGATGATATAAAGAAAATTTGTGAGTCTTGCGTACCAGAACCTACAGAAATAATTAAGACTCTGAAAAAAGCAGGTGCAGTTTGGGATCCTAAAGAATTAGGACTCAGTAAAGAACTTTTCAGAAAAAGTTTTATTGCTGCAAAAGATATGCGTAATAGATATGGTATTATGCAACTTCTTGAAGATGTAGGCAAACTTGACGAGGCTTCAGATTATATAACAAATATTTATTATAAATAAGTTAAAGACTACTTTAACATTATATTGGAAAGGAGATGTTATAGGGATGGTAGGCAGAACAATTGATTCGAAAGAGAGTTCAAAAGAAGTTTTAAAAGGAGTAAAATGTTTTATTCTTGATCTTGATGGAACTGTTTATTTAGGGGATAAAATATTAGAAGGTTCTATCAAATTTTTGGAAGAACTAGAAAAAAACAATATTACATTTAAATTTTTCACAAATAACTCCTCTAAAAATGCACAAGTTTATATAAAGAGAATTAAAAAAATGGGATATAATTTGAGTGATGATAAAATGCTCATTTCAAATTATGTAATTATTAATTATATAAAAGAAAATATGCCTAATAAAAAAGTATTTGTTTTAGGTACTGATTATTTAAAAGAAGATTTTAGGGATGCAAACATTAATGTAGTTACCGAGGACGCAGATGTTGTTGTCGTAGGGTTTGATACCTCACTAGCATATGAAAATGTATCAAAGGCTTGTGAATTCATAAGAAACGGAGCTACATTTTTAGGTGTAAATCCTGACTTTAATTGTCCAACTGAAGATGGATTTATACCAGATTGTGGATCTATATGTTCTATGATTACAGCTTCTACTGGAGTGGTTCCAGAATACTTTGGTAAACCAACCCATCATACACTAAAATACGTTCTTAAAGATACTGGATTTCACGAAGAAGAAATTGCATTTGTAGGGGATAGACTTTATACAGATATAGCTATTGGTAAAGATAATGATTCTGTGACTATCCTTGTTTTATCGGGTGAAGCAAAACTTGCGGATTTACTTGAATCTGAAATACAACCCACACTTATTTTTAATTCATTAGGTGGTGTAAAAAACGTATTAGAAGAAATTTATAGTTGAAAATCATTTAAACGTCCCAACTAAAAAAATACATTACGAAAAATTTTCAATTTAAAAACAAGACAAAAGGATATATCTCGTGATATATCCTTTTGTTTTTATATTTTCAAAATAAAATCACACTATTTCAATTTACCTATTACAGGTAATCCTTTAAGTACACTATCACCATGAGGGGACTGCCCTATCATATTTGTTTGATCTAATCCAGCCTTTACACCGTTCTTATGCATCCCATTTTGCCATTCCTTTGCATTAGAAACATCATATATAACACCATTTACAGCTACATATGCTGGGTTACCATTTTGTCCATTGTATTTTGCTAGCTCTTTAAGCGTCATATCCGTTGCCTTAGTTGTTGTGGTTGAAGTTGTTGAAGGTTTAGTTGTTGTCTTTGTACTACTTGAATTATTTGAACATCCCCCAAGTATTAGTGAAGTAACTATTATCGTTGCAATTATAATTTTTTTCATAAAAATTCGCCTTCCTTTTCACTATTAGTTTAAAAAATAAATTATAGTAACAATATTATTAATCTTTACCTGATCTTTGTATATCTAGTATTTGTTTATTATCAGTAGTTGGTGTCGGTGTTGGTGACGATGCTACCATACCATCCGGAGGGGTTATATCTTTTATAGGTAAATTAGCATTTGCTTGCTTCATTAATTCCCCCCAGATTTGAGCGGCATCATTACTATTTAAATTAGAAAACTTTTTATTATCATCATTTCCTATCCAAACAGCAGCCGAGTAATAAGGAGTTAAGCCACAAAACCATAAATCCTTTGAGTCAGTAGCAGTTCCTGTTTTACCTGCAACTGGCATATCGCCATATTGTGCACTCGGACCTGTACCACCGGTACTTACAGGTCCCTTTAACAGATCATACATTGTATAAGCACTCTCAGGCTTTAGGGTTTCTTTAGTTGTATAACTACTTTCTAATAATATTGTTCCAGTTTTGTCTACAACCTTCGTATAAAGCCTAGGCGCTGCATACTTGCCAGAGTTTCCGAAAACTCCATAGGCAGCTGCCATCAGTAAGGGAGTTTCACCATTAGAAAATTGACCAAGTGCCATTGTAGCAATCTTTGCATCAGTGATTTTAACACTTAAACCAAATTTTTGAGCATAAGTATATCCTGTAGATACCCCTATTTTATCTTCAAGTTTAATAGCAGCGAGATTTTGTGAGGTCATTATAGCAGAATACATTGTAATTGGTCCCCTAGGTATATTATCATCACTTGGTTCCCAAGGAACTCCATTTTTATCTTGATATTTATTAGAAAGCTCAGGAGAAAGTGCTGAGTCATCTAATATCGTAGCTGCTGTAGCCTTACTCGTGTCAATTGCAGCACTGTATACTGTTAAAGGCTTAATACTTGAACCCGTTGATCTAAGAAAGTTGATATCATCAGCCCTATTATAGGATCTTGGTGGTTGTGCACCTCTTCCACCTATAAGGACTTTAACTTGCCCAGTATGATAATCAATAATTGCAGCTGAGGACTGAATAGTATTCTTACTTGTGTTATCCACTTTATTATATACTGGATCATTATCTATTATTTCTTGAGACTTAACCTGAAGATCCTTATTCATAGTTGTATATATCTTAATTCCACCGTTGATTAATAAATCCGTAACCTGTGAGTCAGTATAACTATATTTAGACTTTAGATCGGCTTTAATTTGTTGAACAACGGGTCTTGAAAAAGATTCATAAACATATTTATCTAAATTTTGAGTTGGCCTTGTGAATACAATTTTGTTAGTATTTATACTATTAATTGCGTCATCATATTCTTGCTTATTAATTGAATTGGTTTCTAACATTTTAGATAATACAGATTTAGTTTTATTTAAATATAAATCAGGATTTCGTTTTGCAGGGTTTGCAAATGGATAAAATCCTGAAGGGCTTTGAGCCATACCTGCAATAAAGGCACTTTGTACTAATGTTAAATTCCTTGAAGTCTTGCTAAAATATTGGTATGCTGCCGCTTCAACACCATGAGCAATGCCACCTAGATAAATAGTGTTCATGTAAGCTTCTAGGATATCGTCCTTTGACATAGATTTTTCAAGCTTCGTTGCAAGATACGCTTCTTGTATTTTTCTTTTATAATCAATTCTGTTATTTAACGAATCATTTAAGAAAATTCTGTTTTTTATAAGTTGTTGAGTTATAGTGGAAGCTCCCTGAGTGCTTTTATTACCATGGAAGAGTTTATTTTGAACATCACTTAGCAATGCTCTTATAATACCTCTAAAATCTACTCCTCCATGTTCACGGAATCGTTGATCCTCAATAGCTATAAAAGCTGGGCCTAAATATTGCGATGTATCACTTAATGCTACATCAGTTCTTTTTACAACCTGATGATTTTCATCTGTAATAATGACATCATCCATTGGATTCCCTTTATCATCATAAATTACAGATGTTTGATTTAAATTTAAAATTTGATTAGTATATAAAGTTGGTGCTGACTTGATAATTGCCAAAACTGCACCAACACCCGCTACAAACAGAATAACTAAAATTGATATTATAGTTAAAATAATGTTTTTAGTAACTTTATGTTTGTTTTTAACTTTCTTTTTATCTTCTTTTGGTTTCAATACGATCCTCCTTTATAATAATATACGGCTATAAGGTATCTCCATATTTTACATTTAATTAAAATAGAAATAATTTATCGTTATATTTTAAGTATTCTTATTACTGCCACATATAAGTATAATTGCCTTCATCTATAATATCAATACTAATAAGCCAATAAATTCCTACTCTTGTGATAAAACAGCAAAAATAAAAGTAACACCCTCTACAAACAAGTGTTACTTTATTTTATTAAACAGATATTATTTATCTAATATCTGTCTAATCATATTAAATTATTCAAATCTTACAATTCATATTATCTGAAATTTCTTTGTATTTTAAATTTTTTAAATACACTCGTTCACGTATTAGTTTCGTTTGCTTTACTATTTTGTTTTTGTCTATTTTACCTAAAACCGCAAGCGTTAATCCGATAAGTGTTACTATTATTATAGAACTATAAATAAATAATGTCATTATAATAATCACCCCTTAACTTTATTAATATGATTATAACATATTTTGTAATCGCATACAATACATAGCAACATAACATAAAAGATTAAAGATATTATATATTTAATCAATAAATATCTTCATTACTTGTCCATAATTAAGAAGTATAATATATATATTAAATAAAAAATGATATAATATACATATTTTTAAGCTAAAATATAAAACAGGTTGGTGAGCAAATTGAAAAAAAGAAAACCGCGGACAAAAAGGATTTTTGGTGTAGGTATAGTATTTTCTTTAGTATTTAGCATTTTAGTGGGCAGATTACTTTATGTAATGACCATTAATGGATCTAATTACAAAACACTGGCAGTACAGCAGCAAACTAAAAGTATAACACTAGCTCCTTCTAGAGGAGCAATTGTAGACAGAAATGGTTTTGACTTGGTATTAAGCATGAATGTTTATAGAGTAGATGTAGATTTAATCGTATTAAATAAATATTTAGTTGATAATAAAATACCTCAAAAACAAGCCTCTGAAAAATTGGCAAAGATTCTTAATGTTAATAGCAGTACTATTGAAAAAATATTGAATACAGAAAACAGCAAAGGTAAACTACTTCAATTCGTATCGCTTAAAAGAAAGGTTGAGCAGGGAGCGGTTAATTCTATTAATAATTTGAAATATAGTGGAATAATAATTTCAAATGATGTTGAAAGGGTATATCCAAATGATAGTTTCCTGTCTCAGGTCATAGGTCATACTAATTCAAATGGCTCTGGAGTTAACGGAGTAGAAATGAGCTATAACAATGAGCTTTCCGGTACTCCTGGTACGAAAGTGGTTCAGATGGATAGATATAGTAATGAATTACCTTATACGGAGCCTTTGACTGTTAATCCTGTAAATGGAAATAATTTGACCTTAACTATAGATGAACGAATTCAAGAGTTAGCTGAAAGAGTGGCTAAAGAAACGTTAAAAGCAAATGGTGCTAAATCTGTAAGTATAACAATTATGAATCCAAATAATGGTGAGGTTTTAGCAATGGCAAATTTACCTAATTATAATTTAAATGATCCATATGCGCAGGGTAATACAAATAGTCAAACAGGGGAAACATGGAAGAATAAAGCTGTAAGCGATGTGTTTGAGCCAGGATCGATTTTTAAGGTTATTATGGCTGCTGCTGCACTTCAAAATAATTCTGTAACTGATAAGGATCGTTTTATAAATAATGGTAGTATAAAGATTGGTAATACAACATTATATACCGATAATAAAGAAAAGTATGGTGTTGAAACTTTTTCAGACATATTAAAAAATTCTGACAATGTTGCATTTATAAAGCTGGGACAGATGATTGGGAAACAAAATCTTTATAAATTTACAAAAAATTCTGGGTTTGGTGAAAAAACTAATATAGACTTGCCAGCAGAAGGTACAGGATTATTAAAAGATTTAAAAAGTATTACACCGCTTGATCTTGCTACGATGTCATATGGACAAGGTGTTGCTGTTACCCAGATACAATATATGGCTGCATTTAATGCAGTTGCTAATGGCGGGACATGGATAACTCCTCATGTTATGAAAGATATATTTTATAATGAAAGCGGTAAAAAAGTTGTGGACAAGCAATATACTGATCTTAACAAAAGAACTATAATGAGCAGTGATAAAGCAGCTTTATTAAGAACATATTTGGAAACGGTCGTTAAAAAAGGAACTGCTACTGGAACCTATATGGCTGGTTATCATATAGGTGGGAAGACAGGAACTGCTAATGAAGTTAATAGCGTCAGCGGTGGTTATATACACGGTAAATATGTATCATCATTTGCAGGCATGGCCCCTGCAAGTAATCCTAAAGTCAGCTTAATAGTTACAGTAGAAGAACCAAATTCAAACAAATATTATGCGGCCCTTACCGCGGTACCAGCAGCAAAAAAGATATTTTCAGAGCTGTTTACAATAATGAGGATAAATCCAGATAAAGTAAACGCGGTAGTTGATAAGAATGATGCAAGCAAGAAGTAAAATTCTATCCCCTACATTGTTTTCTGTATTAAAATAGGCACCCTTTCGAGTGCCTATTTTTGTGTTGTAATAGCAATCCTTTTTCGTCATAAATTACTATTTTTACTTCTTAACGTATTGTTGTAAATCATTCTTTAATATAAAATATCCTTTAACATTAGGATGTATACCATCCACTGTTTCAGTAGCCGGGTTGAATGTATTATGATTTATATAAGTTATATTATTATCTAATGCTATTATTTTCAAGTTAGTATTAAATGCTTGTACATAATCATTACTAATATAAAAATCGCATGATTTGTTCGTCTTAGATTTTTCAGCAATAATATTATTATCTACTGGTAGAATACTTTCAATATATATCTTAGTATTAGGTAATTTTGTTTTTATAGTTTTGATTATTTCACTATAATTCTCTGTAGATTTATCAATATTAATGTTACTAACTTGTCCTTTTGTTTGTCTTAAATCATTAATACCAATATGTAAAAACAAAATACTAGGATTAAGCTTTATAATATCGTCTAACCTATTCAAAATATCAATTGTTCTATTTCCAGAAATACCCTTATTGACAATATTACCATCATTAAATAATGCATTTAAATTGCACTTATCAACTATACTATCACCCAAAAACGTTACCTGATTATTTTTAAACTCTCTTTTATTATATACTGTCTTAGCATAAACTTCATATTTTGTATATCCTATTCCACCCTCTCTATAAATAGTGCCACATATTAAAATCCCCAAAATTAATATAACAGTAAATAATTTAATATATCTATTCTTTTCTTTCATATATTACCTCCATTTCATAATATTTACATTAACTATACTACAATTTAAAATTAATGTAAACTTGAGACTGAAAATAGCTTAACACGTTGTAACCTTACTGGCAAAACGGTAAATATTACTCTGACAGGGAGGTACCAGTTGCAAAAAAAGAACTAAAATCCTTTATAATAAAGATTTTAGCTCTATGAATATAAAAATATTTAATTGTTATTACTTCAGATATTTAATCCTATTTCATTTGCAGTCCAAATAGCATTCATTATATTTGCGGCATTGTTTGCATCTCCAACAATATATAAATCTGCTATTTTACCGTTCATTTTATAAAATAATTCTCTTTCAGATTTAAAGCCAACTGCTAGAACTACAGTATCCCCTTTAATCTCACTCTTACCAAATTTATCATTAATTATTACAGCACCTTCATCAGTTACTTCAAGCAATGCGGTACTAGTAATTTTTTTCACCTTATTAATCTTTAATAAATCAATTAACATTATTTTATTCATATGCGGAATAGGTTTTCCTGAACTTAGAATATCACTAAAGGCTTCTACTATAGTTACTGTTTTACCTTGCTGAGCAAGCCATAATGCAGTCTCACAGCCAACAAGTCCACCACCTACCATAATTACATTTTGACCAGCGACCTTAATTCCATCCAGCACTTCACTAGCTGTTGCAACCTTTTCTTTATTAATACCAGGTACTTCATTTAACATTACTTCCTTAGATCCGGTTGCTATAACCACTGCATCAGGCATTAATGTATCAATCATCTCTTCTGTAACTTCAGTATTCATTATTAAATTAACATCTAAAACCTTCATTTCGTTTTTGTACCACTTAAGCAATCTTTTATCATCGAGCTTGAAGTCAGGCTTTGATCCGGCAATAACGTGTCCTCCCAAATCATCAGTTTTTTCATATATTGTAACGTTATGACCTCTCATTTTAGCTATTCTCGCTACTTCCATACCAGCAAGACCACCACCAATAACCATTATGTTTTTAGGACTATTGGTAGGTTTTATTTCATAATATCGTTCTCGTCCTGTAGCCGGATTTACAGCACAAGATAATGGTTTATTTTCAAAAGCTCTTCCTAGACATCCATCATGGCAACCAATACAAGGACGAATTCTGTCTTCCTGTCCGAGTAACACTTTTCTAGGCCAATATGCATCTGCTAAAAGACCCCTACCAAGAGATATCATATCAGCTTGACTATTTTCTAATGCTTTTTCTCCTATGCCAGGAGTATCCAATTTACCTGCAACAATAACAGGGATTTTTACTACTTTCTTTAATTGCTCAGTGAATGGCAAATACAATCCATGTTTTTGATAAATCGGAGGGTGAGACCAATACCAAGCATCATATGTACCAACATCAGTATTTAATTCATCATATCCAGCTTCCTCTAGTATTTTGGCTGCCTCGAGTCCCTCTTCTAAATCTCGGCCTTTTTCTTCATAATCCTCACCCGGTAGTCCACCTTGCCTCCAATCTTTAATACAGCTCTTTATGCTATATCTTAATCCCACTGGGAAATCTTGTCCTGCATTTTTCTTGATTTCATGAAGTATTTCAATAGGAAGCGTTAATCTTCCTCTTAAATCTCCACCATATTTATCTGTCCTTTTATTAAATATTGCCAGTGTAAATTGATCTAGCAAATAACCTTCATGTACCGCATGTACCTCAATTCCATCGTAACCTGAAGCTTTAGCAATTTTGGCAGCTTCACCAAACTTTTTAACTATCTTCTCTACTTCCTGCGTTGATAATTCTCTACATGTCACAGATGGATCCCAATAATTTGGAATTGCCGAAGCTGAAACCGGCTGTTTTGCCATTAGTATAGGAGCTCCACTTCTACCAAACCCCATAGTCAATTGAAGAAATATTTTTGTTCCATAAGCATGTACTCTTTCAGTAAGTTCTGAAGATGTTTGTATAAATCTAGCTGGATTTCCTGTTGCACACGGAAAAGCGGGCATTATTGTTTTATCTATTTCATTTTCTACTTTAACTATACTTGTTATTATGAGTCCTGTTCCACCTTTTGCTCTCTCCACATAATAATCAATTGCTCTTTGATTAAAGGCTCCATCGTCCGAGATTAGACCAAAAGCTCCCATTGGTGCCATTGCAATTTTGTTTTTAATTTCAACTTTACCAATTTTAATTGTTTCAAACAGTTTGTTTTTTCCCATTTTCAATCCTCCCTATTTATAATATAGTTTTAAAAATCCTGATACACTTTAACGATATTTCAGAAGGAAAGTCTCCCACTTCTATAAGTGGGGGGATAACAATTGAGAATTGTTATCTACTCCAGAGAACTACAAAGGGGTAAATCTCCTTCTGAAGTCGTTAATGCATCTTCTTCGAAGCTGTTGCAGCGACCCAGGAG
>Ga0209123_1004048_pt1 | contig 10394 bp, 8 predicted proteins | sample BarGraIncu00431A_FD_184500 | JGI IMG/M metagenome (GOLD analysis project Ga0209123, IMG submission 184500) | Arctic peat soil microbial communities from Barrow, Alaska, USA - Barrow Graham LP Incubations 004-31A (SPAdes) (version 2) | ecosystem: Environmental > Terrestrial > Soil > Wetlands >...
TACTTTGGTGGAGATGGTGAAAGGGTCAATTCGTCTTTCCGTCTTGTTCAATGAGAAAATGGTCCGGGCGAAACGCAGCGCTTTGCGGTCCAAGCGCATCCTTTATATGGAAGGGACGAATTATAAGCCAGATATTCGGATTGATATTTTTAAACACGATATTTATTCTGGCTCAATCATAGTCGATGCTAAATACCGTAAACGATTGAATATCTGGAACAATGACAGAGTAGAAGATGAAAATCGTCCTAAAAATATGAATACGTTGCAAAACTATTCGAATTCCTTGAAGTTTGTGGAAGATCCCACTGGGGCGTCCAAGGCGATCAAGGTGATCGCCCTTCACCCCAGTTATGGCCCTGAGGTGGAAGACATTGAGGATACCAACGTTTCTCTGATTCAGCTTCGGCCAAGAGAACGGTTAACGCATTACTCGGAGTATCTGGCACGATTGATTGAGGGGGATCGGACATGAACCTAGAAGAACTCTTAGAAACTCAAAATCTCATGATCGAACAGCTAACAACAGGATCTGGTTTTCACGGCTTGGTTGAAATGTTAGCACAGATTTGTGGTAAGCCATTCATCATTACGAATGCATCTCTGCGAGTAATTGGGGTATCGCGTACAAGTGAAATTTTAGAGGGTAATATTGTTTTGCTCGAGCCATATCCAGGTGAATCAGGGATATGCACGCTTACAATGAATGATTCTAGTTGCCCTGCATGGGCCAATAAGGTGTACGGGCCCCAAAAAAGGCTGCTTGGATGTTTATTCATCCTTGATACCGATGTGGATTCCAGAATACAAACGATTATGAAGCATGCGGCGCGTCTTTGCGCCTTGGAATTCACGAAGAACAACCAAGTACTTTATGCCCAACGCAAATACAAAGACGCCTTTATCTACGACCTGCTGTATAGTAATATCGATGAGGTAAAAGATATCATCAACCGGGGAGAAATATGGGGATGGAATCTCAATCGCCCTCACTGTGTGCTAGTCTTTGAACTGGAAGAGTTTGAAGACTTTACAACTGATCGGCATTTGTTAGATACGTTATTGGACTTAATAGAATCAGTTCTGCAGCAATACGCTGATCACCCAATTATTATGCAGAAAAAAAGCCAAATTATTGCCGTTTTACCGGTTGACTTACAGCCGGAAAATAGTAAAACTGGTATAGAGCGCTTAGCTGAACAAATTCTTACTAAGGCTAAACTACGCTTGGGAACACGGCGATTAGACATCGGGGTAGGTCGGATTTACTCCACCCCTCTTGATATATTTAAGAGCTTTCAAGAAGCGAAGGTGGCACTCGAGTTAGGTTTGCTGATGGGTACCCCTTCGGCGATTCCGTTCTTCAGTGACTTAGGCCTGGCCAGAATTCTCTATCATCACGACCTTCAGGAGTTAAAAGAGTTTTACAGGGAAACACTAGGATTGCTTGAAACCTACGACGAAGAGCATGGCAATGAGTTGATGGCGAGTCTAGAACAGTATTTACTCAACCAGTGTAATCTGAAAGCAACCGCGAATAGTCTCTATCTTCACCCTAATACCCTTCGTTATCGGTTAAAAAAGATAGAGGAAATCCTCCAGAAGCACTTAGATGACTTTGATACCAAACTCAATTTGATGACGGCTTTTAAAATAAAATATCTAAAAAAGGTTTAATAGCCAAGGGGGCTTGAACGTGAATGCGGAGTATGAGTTCTTTCGGAGTATTTGCCCCCGAAATTGTTATGGAACTTGCGGTATGATTTCCTCGGTCCATGATGGAAGACTTATCAAAGTGAATGGAGACCCGGCGCACGGATATACGAAAGGAAGGCTCTGCGCCAAGGGGTATGCCTATACAGACTATGTGTATCATCCTCAGCGGCTTCGTTATCCACTATGGCAAAATCCACGGGGCTCGGGACACTGGCAGCGAATAAGTTGGGAAAAGGCTTATGAATTAATCACTGGAAAAATCTTAGAGCTCAACCAGCGCTATGGCTCAAATCTGTCCCTAGGTTATAATAAGTTTTCAGGAAATTTCGGTTTCTTACATTATGCAGTTGAAGGTATGTTTAAAAGCTTAGGTGCCCATACTGGAGTCACAGGTAATCCTTGTCTGTCTGCAGGAGTCGATGCGATACAGTATGATTGTGGTGAAATTGCTTCTCCAGATCCTGAAAGTATGGCGGAGGCTCAGTTAATCGTAATGTGGGGAGTTAATCCAGCATGGACCGCTGTTCAACAGCTTCACTTTGTAGAGCAGGCGCGGGCGAACGGTGCCAAAATTGTGGTGATCGATCCGATATTCACCCCAACTGCAGCGATTGCGGACCTTTATTTGCAAATCCGTCCTGGAACCGACGGCTTACTTGCTTTAGCAGTCATTCAAGCCCTTTTGAAAAAGGAAGCCTATGATCATGAGTTTGTCGTGAACCATACAGAAGGGTGGAAGCCCTTTGGACGCTATGTGACAAATCACTTTTCTCTAGAACAGGCCTCTGAAGTGACGGGGATTTCGCTAGAAGGTATTACGGAATTGACAACGTTGTTTGAAGAACGGCATCCTTGTGCAAATTGGGTGGGTTACGGTATGCAAAGACATACGAACGGTGGACAGAGCATTCGAGCCATTGATGCTTTGACTGGAATTACGGGTAACCTAGGCGTCAAAGGGGGAGGGCTCTTTTATCATCATCCAGTGGTCAAATACTTCCCCACACATCTGTTAAATCATCTTCCCCCCGAAGGGGCTGGACAGGAAAGCCGTTCGATTGATCTTAACAATTTTGCAAGAGAGGCTCTGGCGTTAGAGAATCCTCCCCTTAAATTCCTTTGGATAGCCTGTCGCAATCCCCTTTCTCAAGATACGGATTTTAAGCTTTGGGAAAAACTTCTAGGACAGCTGGAGTTCGTTGTGACAGTGGATCTATTTATGACGCATACAGCTAAAATGTCTGATCTTGTTCTCCCTGCCACAAGCTCTTTTGAAGCCTTAGATATCAACGTATCTTACTGGCACCGGTGGGTGGGACTCAATGAGAAGGTAATTGATCCGTTTTATGAATCAAAAAGCGATCTCCAAATTGCTCAAGAATTGACGAGAAAACTGAACGTGCTCTCTCCAAATTTCTCAAATTTCCCATCGCAACGGACGCCAGAAGAATGGATCGAGTCTGAATTCACGCCGGCTATTTTAGAAGATTTAGGGATATCTCACTGGCGTGAACTATATCAGGGACCTAAAAAATTTCAAAGAGATCTGATTCCCTGGCAAGGACAGTCGTTTAAGACACCGACCGGTAAGTTTAATCTATTTACAATTCTGAGTAAAGAAGAAGGACTCCCAGCTTTACCTATTTATATAGAGCCAAAACGGGAAACGGGTTATCCTTTGCGCTTAATCACCCCACAAAGACTATCTAGGATTCACTCTCAATATGGTGCCCTTAATTCTTTGAGCGATGATGGTTATCCTGAGTTGGTGGAGCTTCATCCTAGAACAGCCGAAGCGCGAGAAATTAGGCAGGGGGACTTGGTCACCCTCTATAATGAAGTGGGTTCGTATTTAGCGAATGTCCGAATAAACCCCACCATACCGCTTGATGTTGTCGTCGGCTTTCAGGGGGGAGACACACCTATTAACTCGTTAATCCAACACCAAGCAACGGATATGGGGTCACAGAGCCAAGGAAGTCAGGGAATTGCCTATTACGATGTCTTTGTCGAGGTAAAAAAGAATCTAGGGAACGCCCATGGCTAAACAACTCGGGTTTCTATTTGATGTCAATCGTTGTGTAGGGTGTCGGTCCTGTGAAATGGCCTGTAAAAATGAACATCAAACCGCTTTTAAGATTCGTTGGCGCAGGGTAAGTCAAACCTCAGCAGATTCTTTTCTATCGATTTCATGTAACCATTGTGAAAGCCCTGAATGTTTTCGAGTCTGTCCGAATCGTGCGTATACCAAGAGGCGTGATGGTATTGTGGTTATTAATTCTGATCGCTGTGATGGCTGTCAAGCTTGTATCAAGGCCTGCCCCTATAAAGCACCGCAATTTGATCTGGAGTTAAGAAAAGTAAGTAAGTGCGATATGTGTTTATCAAGGCAGGTTAAGGGACTTTTGCCAGCATGTCTCAACGCTTGCCATACAGGTGCCTTAAGCATGCTCAATTTTTCTGGAGATTTAAAAGACGGTCTAGTTAAGACGCTACCCGATTTTCCAGATTATCGCATGACTCGTCCATCAATTCGCTTTTACCCACAAAAGGATAAAAAACGTTACTGGTTAAAGAATTAGCTTTTTAAACTTCTTAAAATATATAAGTTTGAAAATAAAACTAGTGGCCTATACGAGACCTAAGTGACCTGAGTGACGATTAATCCACTAAACTACATAAATAGTATAAGGAAAGTCCTTAAATAGGTAGGTCGTCACTTTTATGAAAGTGACGACCTACCTATTTATTATATCTAGAGCTTAAAAGGTCATTCTTCATAACACGGGAATAAGGCGAAATCAAGACTAATTTGTTGTAATTTGTATACAAAATACGAACGAAAGTATTGGAACTCTCTACAAAGGTGAAAGTGCGCACTTTCACGAATTATTTAGTGTAATGACGACAGGCTTACAAAAGAGAAAGGGGACCTTTAGTTGTTAACAGTGGAACCCATAAAAAACGGTGAACAAGAGATTCCCATGTCTGAGATTTTACATCTTCGTCAGTGGGTATATCAATTCTTAGGCCGATCTTACTACGCGGGTCCAATATTAGAAGAATTTCAAGAGTTGGGTCGTTCCAATCCCTTTCAAAGCCTAGCAGTAGAGGCGGAAGGGAGCCAGGAAGGCATTCAGCTTCTCATTAATTTCTTTGAAAAGGTTCCGTCGGTGAACACTGTAGAATGGAAGAATCTACTCGAAGAGTATCAGAGGTTATTTATTGGCCCTCTAGAGCTTCCCGCTCATCCATGGGAATCTGTGTATTTAAGTCGAGAGCACATCATTCTTGATGAACATACTTTGGCTGTTCGTAAATTTTATAAACAATGGGGAGTAGAGGTCGTCCGCAATGATCCGGATGATCACGTTGGATTAGAATTAGAATTCATGGCTCATTTGATCAGTAAAGGATTGGAAGATCTCAAACAGGGAGATTTGGAAAGTCTGAAGAATGGGCTGTTAGCACAGAAGACTTTCTTAAACGATCATTTGCTTCGTTGGGTTAGGACTTACTGTATTCAGTTAACAACTAGTACAAAGCATCCTTTCTATCGAGGCATTGCGTTGTTTACTCCAGACTATCTCGAGGCCGATTTAGATTTTATTGATGAACTTTTAACGCGCGTAGAAAAAAAACACAATGAAGGAGGACTGAATTGATGTCAACGAATGAACCAAGTAATGTAACTGAAGGTACCGGCAAGATAGGAACGGCCTTTACCCGGCGGACATTCCTGAAGTGGAGTGCTGCGCTGAGTGGCACGGTGGCTCTCACTGGATGCGGTAGTTTGGGCTTAAAGGCTACCAGTACGAGTGTCGACCTTGAAGACGATGCCAGTGTGAAAATTATTCCAACGGCTGGTTCAAACAACTGTGGCGGTTGTTGTGTCGTGAAAGGCCATGTAAAAGATGGAATCGTGATTCGACTGAGTACGGACGATCAACCGGATGAGCCTAACAATCCTCAGATTCGGGCTTGTGTAAGGGGCCGTTCTTACCGAAAGACCTGGTTCCATCCTGATCGTTTAAAATATCCCATGAAACGAGTGGGTAAAAGAGGCGAAGGAAAATTTGAACGTATTTCCTGGGAAGAAGCCACGAGCACAATTGCTAGCGAAATGAAAAGGATCCGTGAGAAACACGGCGTTGAGGCTCGCTATGCGAACTATGCATGGGGCATTAGTGCACAAATCGCTGGACTGAGTCTTGCGAAGAGACTGCTTGCTTCTGACGGAGGTTTCTTGGATTTCTATCAAAATTACAGTAATGCCTGTACCAATAACGCCACGCCGTATACCTTTGGCACCAATGACACCGGCAATAGTTATGAAGATTGGGTTAATTCCAAGTTGATTGTTCTCTGGGGCTTTAATCCTGCAGAAGTCGTTTTTGGCGGCCAGTCAATGTATTGGCTACGTCGGGCAAAAGATAATGGTGCTAAAATCATCGTTGTCGATCCTCGCTATTCGGATACGGCTGTTTCCCTAGCTGACCAGTGGATTCCGCTTCTTCCAACCACAGACAATGCTTTAATGGATGCAATGACCTATGTCATGATTACGGAAAATCTCGTCGATATAGCGTCAATTAACAGGTTCTGCGTTGGCTTTGATGAAGAGCATATGCCAGCGGGCGTGCCCGCTAAGCAGTCGTTAAAAGCCTATATTCTTGGCGAAAGTGATGGAATACCTAAGTCTCCTGAATGGGGCGAGAAGATTTGCCGCGTTCCTGCTGCAACCATTCGGCAATTTGCCAGAGATTATGCGTTGACCAAACCCGCAGCTCTCATTCAAGGCTGGGGCCCACAACGGAACGCCACGGGAGAACAAGTTGCTCGCGGAGGCACGGTACTAGCAGCGCTTACGGGAAACGTCGGAATCAAGGGCGGCTGGGCTTCCGGAATTGCCTATTCTCCAACCCATGATGTGGCTAGTCTCGAAAGTGGTACTAATCCTGTTGAAGCTAAGATTCCCGTCTTTATGTGGACTGATGCTGTCACGCGTGGGACTGAAATGACGAAAGAAAAAGATGGCTTACGTGGAGTAGATCATCTTAAAACTAATATTAAGATGATCCTTAATATTGCGGGAAACTGCCTTGTCAACCAACACGCCGACATTAACAAAACGGTTAAAATTCTACAAGATGAAAGTAAGGTTGAATTCATCGTCGTGAGTGATGTGTTCATGACGCCAAGTGCGAAGTTTGCCGACATACTCCTTCCTGGCAACACAGTCTTTGAACGCGACAATATCAATGTGCAATGGGCCTTTGGCGATTACGCGGTGTTCAACAATAAACTGGTGGATCCGCCGTTTGAATGCCGTGATGAGTATGATTGGATGACTGAAGTTGCGGCTAAATTGGGCGTCAAGGAGAAGTTTACAGAAGGACGCACCCGGGAGCAGTGGCTGCAATGGATTGTGGCAGAAACGCAAAAGAAAAATCCTGGCTTCCCTGGGTACGAAGACTTTAAGAAGATGGGGATCTATAAATTCAAAGTGGACAAACCAATTATTCGTTTTGAAAAACAAATATCCGATCTTGCCAATAACCCGTTCCCAACGCCATCGGGGAAAATCGAAATCTACTCCAAAAGGCTGATGGATATGAATAATCCGGAGATCCCCGCAATTCCAAAACATGTGATTGCTCATGAAGGTCCACAGGATCCATTAAAAGCGAAATATCCTCTTCAGTGTATGGGTTGGCATTATAAAAGGCGTACACATTCTATTCATGATAATAATCCATGGCTGGAAGAGGTTGCACGTCAGGAAATGTGGATGAATATTAGAGATGCTGAAGCTCGGGGACTTAAAGACGGCGACCGGGTCAAAGTTTTCAATGATCGGGGAGCGATGATGATCCCTGTCAAAATAACCCCACGGATTGTCCCAGGTGTCGTTGCAATCCCTCAAGGTGCGTGGTACACACCGGATGATAAAGGTGTCGATCAACGGGGTTGCATTAATGTGCTTACATCTCAACGACCGACTGCACTCGCCAAAGGAAATGCTCAGCATACTAACTTGGTAGAGGTTCAGAAGGCCTAAGCCATCTTGAAAGGAAGGTAAGATCATGGCTCAACAAGTAGGGTTTTTTATTGAACAAAATCGGTGTATGGGTTGTAAAGCCTGCCAAGCTGCATGTAAAGATAAACATGATTTAGAGGTAGGCCAGCTGTGGCGAAGAGTGACAGAAATCGAAGGAGGGAATTACTTCGAAGATGGGGCCGCAATTCATCCAAATATCTATGCATTCTGGACTAGCCTTGGCTGTAACCATTGTGCAGATCCTGCTTGTGTTAAAAACTGTCCAACTGGAGCGATGTATAAACGATCAGAGGACGGGATCGTTCTCCATGATGATCAAAAATGTATTGGGTGTAAGATGTGCATGTGGTCTTGCCCCTACGGAGCCCCTCAGTATAATCCCTTAAAGGGAAAAGTGGGTAAATGCGATTATTGCATTGATTATGTGCAAAAGGGTAAAGACCCAGCCTGCGTGTCGGCTTGTCCAGTCAGGGCCTTGCATGCTGGAAAACTCACTGAACTTCAAGCGAAACATGGCACTAAAGCACAAACAAAAGGGATGCCGTCTCCGGATATTACGCATCCGTCCATCGTGATTATGCCACATAAAGACGCCATTTAAGGGATGGCAGAAGGAGGATTAATATGTCTGGAGAGTGGCCACTTTTAATTTTTACAATTCTAGGTCAATTGGCGATTGGGACCTTTGTCATCCTTACACTGATTCGTACGCTTCTGGATACAAAAATTGGAGTAAAGCCTACTGCGGAGGTTACAAAATTCGGAATGCTCGCAGTAGGACCGGTGATTTTACTAGCGTTATTTGCTTCGTTTCTTCATCTGGGTTCTCCGCTATTGGCTTACCATGCTTTGGGAAATCTTAAGACTTCTTGGCTTAGCCGAGAGATCTTATTTACCAGCCTATTTCTCATTCTCTGGTTCGTAACATTTTATACCTCTAAGAAGGGACAGGTTAACCAAGGATTGAGCTGGGTGACGTCCATTGTGGGATTAATCACCATCTTTTGTATGGCGGGTATTTATGCGCATTCAAATAGACCTGCATGGACGAGTGCTAATACTTACCTCTCATTCTTTGGAGCGGCTCTGGTTATGGGCACTATTGCGGCTGGAGCGGCTGTTGTCTATGGATATCGGACACAAAAATTAGAGGGCGAAGCGCTTAAAGTTGTTCAGAAGGTCAGTATGATTGCTTTACTGGCGATCGCAGTTCAGCTGATTTATTTACCCATCTATATTAGTGGCTTGGCCAATAATGGAGTAGCAGCTCAAGCTTCTGCACAGCTTCTCTCGGGAGCCTATGCCTTTCTGTTCATACTAAAATGGATACTATCTATTCTAGCGGGGGTTATGTTCTTCTATGTGTTGTATAAGCAAGGCGAAGCACGCACTTCATCACTGAATCTAGTGTTTATAGCCTTCGGAATTGCGCTTTTGGCGGAACTTATTGGCCGGTACGTTTTCTATGCAACCGCTGTTTCAGCAGTGTTTGGACTGTAAATCAAGACCGTTCACAAAGTGGGCATGTATCTTCTTAAATCTTATTAATTATAGAAAACATAGGCTGGAAGCGATAATGCTTCCAGCCTATGTTTGTGTCTTTGTGGTCTGCTCAATTCAAGCTCAATTTATCTATTATTGGCTTACCTTTTCGACGGACTGAGCAATAATGCTGACGGCCTCAACCCATTCGCCGCTGGCCACTTGCCCTGAAAGCTTTTTCCCGACGGTACCTTTAATCCGAATGGTATCTCCTTGAGCTACATTAATTGCTCCATTGTAAACGACAATAATGTTTCCTTTTTTTTGGACAGGGTCGGCCCAAATCTGAAATTTAGAAATGTTGCTAATGACGTCCACATTGGTTGATATTTTGCTTGTAACATCAACCACATAGTTGACATATTTACTGGGATCACTGACGATTGCGTTCATTTTATCGCTTTTTAATACCACGGTAGGTTGGCTCACTCCCTTCGAACTACTGACTTCTACAGCTGCGCCTTGGTCGGCTGTCACTTGAATCTCTGGAAGCGTCATTCCGAGAAGGACGAAAAGTAGTGTTGCGGCTGAACCATAGACTAACCATACATGAGATCGCGCCTTGAGTGATTTGCCAGGGAGTACGGCATTGGGTTTAATAAGACCAATGAGTAAAAGAGTCACAGATAAGATAAAGAACATGAGGAACACTTGAGTCATGAAAATTCCTCCTCGTTTAATCCAAAACATTTAGCCATTACTCTCATATGCACCTGTGGGATAATTATACCATTAATCCATATTATACCAATAAAAATCTAATTTAAACTGTGTTAAAACTAAAAAGAAAACAACAGTGCCCCTGTAATAGATATTTTAGTCTATCACAGGGGCACTGTTGTATAACTTATAAGTCCCTTAATTAGCGGGCGCTGCCTCTATGGGTTGGCCATGTCCTACAAACTTATGGCACACTAAACAGGATGTATTGTCCTTAAGAATTTGTGCGTGGGGCATTTTAGGTGCAAGATCACCGGACTCGAGTTTAATATTTTTAGCCTTGGGATTTGTACTGTTTCCCGTATGACAAGCAATACATGCCGCTGGATTCACATTGGCTTCGATTGTATCGGGA
>Ga0209123_1004049_pt1 | contig 10390 bp, 11 predicted proteins | sample BarGraIncu00431A_FD_184500 | JGI IMG/M metagenome (GOLD analysis project Ga0209123, IMG submission 184500) | Arctic peat soil microbial communities from Barrow, Alaska, USA - Barrow Graham LP Incubations 004-31A (SPAdes) (version 2) | ecosystem: Environmental > Terrestrial > Soil > Wetlands >...
AAAACAAAAAATATTTGATTTTAAAAAAGCAGGTTAATGTTTGTAAACATCAAACCCACTTTTTTACTAGTTTGCTTATTAACAGCATCCATGTTGATGGTGATGGTGGTGGTGGTGGTGGTGGTGGTGATGGTGATGATGATGATGTTTCTTTTTCTCACAGCTTGACATGACATCACTCCTAAACATTACTCGGTATATAATATGTAGGTTGATTAAAAGTGACACTTAAAATCAAAAACATCAGCAATATAGTCACTACTTGTGAGTGGATATTTTTTTAGATTAGATGTACAATAATTTAAGGATGGTCACGTGAATGGAGGATTTAGAATGAAGTTATTGTGTAAGTGTGGAAATATCGAGGACTTGAAAACAGATAAAGCTATTACAGAATTTGAATTTAAAAACTGTAATGATGGAACTGCGATATTAGTTTGTAAGAAATGTAATAAAGTAGTAATTATTAATTTTAAAAATAGTTAATGAGCGCTTAGGGTTTCCTTTGGGCTTTTTATCTTTGGTTTTAGTAGTACTGCTTGTATTTATTATTTATAACATATATAGATTAATTATAATAATATTTGTCACAGAATACTTGCATTTAGAGGATTTATTACTGTAGTATGTAGAAAAGAATGTGGTAGCAATGAATGTGGTACAATTGAACGTAAACTATTATTTGTACTTCCAGACGATGCTAGTAGTGACCCAGATGAAATAGAAGTACGTACTGCAGCCAATTATATATACCCTTGTGAGTAAATCGATACGTAGTTAAGATATAATAATGATTTAAATATACCCTATAGAGTAGACAAGAAACGTCTATAATATAGGGTATATTCATTTTGAAATATATAGTTATTGTAAACATGAATATAGTATCTTTTTTATTTTTTATGAATAGTTTAATAGGAGGACATATATTGTATATATTTGTATACATTTTAGATTAAACTTATGAAGAAGTATATAGAAGTTAAATGAATTTATTGAGTGCATATTAATATGGGAGGGAAAACGATGAATTGGAAGGAAGAATTAGTTTTGCAATTTAGAAATATGACTATTGATAAAACTATTATTAGCAAAGCAATGCAAAATTTTGTGGATGTTTTTAATAAAAATTTGGATAAATATAATATAAAAAATATTCGAGCAATAACGGATTTAGATGAATATATAGATATTAAGTTTTATAAAAAAGTTAAAATAAAATATACAGATAATAATGTTACTTTTACTTTATTTAATAGTGAAGGAATTGAGCAAAATATATCTATTAAATTAAGTATTGCCAAAAAAGTAGGGGGGTATTTTCTTCAATATATTAATACAGAAGAACGTAATCCAAAATTGAAAGCCTTTATTGATGAAAATATTATTGATGGAATTTTGCAGGATTTATTTGAACTAAATGAAGAAGTAATAACTATAAAGTAAATAATAAATTAAAGCACCTAAGAAAGGGTGCTTTTAATTTATAAAGTATTGTTTGTTAGAACTGTGTTTGTTAAAGTTGAATTATTATCAATATTATTGCTATTACTTGCAGTATCTTGTTGTTGCATAATAGTTTGTATTAATTGTGATATGTCTTTATTGTTATTTGTACTTGGAAATAAACTTCCTGAACCATCGTCACTGCCATCTGTACCAGTACTTGAACTACTACTTGCATCTTGAGTTGCCATAATTTGCATCATTTGTTGCATGACCATTTGCTGAAGTTGTTGAGCCTTTTGAGATTGTAATGATATACTATCTAGTCCACTAATTTTATTATCAATGCTAGAAACACTTGTATTAGCATTATTTGAAGTCTGTTTTTGTGAAGCGTCAACTAGTTGCTTAAGCAAAGCCTCAAAACCAGCACTAGTATTACTTGAATCGCTTCCTGTAACCCCTGTAGCTGATTGTGAGCTTCCAATGCCCATTAGCTGTGATAATTGTGATATTTGATTAACATCCAAAACTATTCCTCCTTTGTTTAACAATAAATGTTATATTTCTCATTTTACTCTTAATAATAATAATTATCTACGATTATTATTATTTTTTTAAAATAAATCTAAATATACAAATTTGTATAATAAATTTCATATACCAATTTTATACCTAATACAACATAGATGGATCTTATGCTGTATTAGGTATATTTGTGTTTAAACCATTTAAAATATTCTCTACTAATAATTTACAGAATAAAAATAATGTTAATTAATAAATTCGATAATACCAAGTATTATTAGCAATATACCTGAAAATAAGGGGGCATATTTACCTAGAATTTTACCTAATACATGATTCCCAGCAGCTTCACCAACTTTGATTGCAAGAAAACTAAATACAAATGTTGATATGACAGTAAACTGGATACTAACTCCTGTTATACTTGCTGCGATTCCTGTTCCTAAATTGTTAAAGGTTAATCCGGATGCTATAATGAGTGCTTCTTTATTACTTATGTCACCAGAATTATCTAAGTCTGATTTCTCAGCATACTCAATCATATCAGTAATATCTTTTAAGGCAAGTTCCTTTGACTTTGTATTATTAATAAGTTTTATTATGCTTTGGGATGTAAAATATAATCCCATGATAATAATAACAATAGCACCTAATCCATTAGCTGCAGTTTGAGGCAGGAAATCTGATATATAAACCCCAATTAACATAGACAAAAATGTTGCTGTTGAAGTGACAATTGCTATTATGAGATTTGCAATTGTCCCTATTTTTACTTTCTTTATTCCGTAAGCAATTCCTATAACTACGTTATCTAGGTTAGAGGATAAGCTAAATGATAATGCAGATAAAATTAATTCCATATATGTTCTCCCTTTTTATCATTCGCATTTCAATATATGAAATGTAAACTTATAAGGTGATTAAACATTTAAAATCATGATTATATTAAAGAAAAAAATATACTTGTAAATAAAAAATAAAAAATCACTAAACTCTATAATTGCATATTAATAGTAGTAGATTTAATTAGATAACGATATAAAATAATTAAATATTAAATAAGGGAGTGTATCTGATGAAATTTATATTTGATTTTTTAATAAAAAAATTCGTTAAAGATTATTCGAATGTAAATTCACAAAAAGTAAGACAGTCCTATGGATGGCTAGGGGGCATAATAGGATTTATAATAAATTCAAGTATCCTTATATTGGAAATTATTGTAGGGCTTTTTTTAAATAGTATATCTATTACCGCAGATGCTATACACAATCTAACGGATGCAATTTCATCTTTAGTTACAATTTTAAGTTTCAAATTATCAAATCGCCCTGCTGATAACAAACATCCTTTTGGCTACGGTAGAGTAGAGTATATTACTTCTTTACTATTTTCTCTATTAATTTTTATTGTTGGATATGAATTTATAAGAAGCTCTATAAACAGAGTTATTCACCCTGTGAATATCCCGTTTAATATGGTGGCATTTTTATTAATGTTGTTTGCTATACCACTTCAAATTTTTCTTAATCGTTTTATTACGTATCTTGGTATAAAAATTAATTCTTTGGCATTAAAAGCGTCAGCATTAGAGTCTTATACGGATATACTCGTTCTATCTATGGTAACTATTTCTTTATTAGTTACAAGATTCACAACCTTTCCTGTTGATGGATATGCAGGAATAATAGTATCCTTTTTCATACTACATTCAGGCTTTGTACTTTGCAGAGATACATTAGATTATATATTAGGTAAAGCTCCTGATAAGGAATTAGTAAATGAAATCTATACTCAAGTTTTAGGTTATACTTACATTACTGGAGTTCATGACTTACTTATTCATAATTATGGACCAGGTAGATATATGGTATCATTACATGCAGAAGTACCATGTAATATTCCAATAATGAAAATTCATGATGTTATTGATAAAGCTGAAAAAGAGGTAGGAGAGAGTTTAAATCTGTGCCTTGTTATTCATATGGATCCATTTCGAAGTGATAGTCCGGAAATTTTAATATTAAAAAAGCAGTTAAATAAATTGTTAACTGAAATTAAAGGTGTTCAATCGATGCATGATTTTAGAGTTGTAGGAGATGTCCAAGAAAAAACATTGATTTTTGATGTGGTAGTAGACAGAACTTATTATAGCGAAGATTATAATAAAATTATTATTAGGCAAATAGAAGATGGCATAAAAAATATTTCAAAGCAACTTCGAAGTATAGTAACAATAGATCAAGATTTTTTCTAAACTATAGGTTAATTAAAAAATGTTCATAAATATAAATAAAGAATAATAACACTTAAGAAATCCAGGTGCTATTATTCTTTATTTATATTATAAAGTCTAAGGTATACTCTGCATTTAGACTTTTATATTTTTCTACTAGGTCCTGTAGAGTTACAGAATCCATAACTTTATTAATTTGTTTATTAACTTCTTGCCATACTATAGTGTCTATACAAACTTTTATGTTATTATCAAGACCGGAGGCACCATCATCATCACCCGTGATATTTAAGTCACCTTCAAGTATTCTTAAAACCTCACCTACTGTGATTTTGGATGACTCTTTAGATAGAGTATAACCACCTTGTGATCCTCGTGCACTTTTTACTAGTTTAGCTTTTCTAAGTATAGAAAAAACTTGTTCTAGATAATTTTCGGAAATTGCTTGTCTTTCAGCAATAATTTTTAATGGTATATAGTCTCCAAATGAATGCACAGCTATATCTACCATTGCTCTTAAACCGTATCTTCCTTTAGTAGAAATATTCATGGTAGGTTAATTCTCCTTATCAATTATAAAATATAAATAAATTATAATATAATTTATTTACTAAAACAAATAATACTATATTAAAAAGCATAAGTCAACTAGCTTATTCAAGGAAAATTTAATAGCTGTTCAATAATTTCTACATGTTTATAATTTTTTATTAAAAAGAGTATTATTATATATTTTCAAATTCATTTAAAGTTTTTAATTTGTTCTCAACTTTCATTTTATCACTTCGTATATTTTCTAATTGCTGTAATAATTTTTTATTTTCTACTTTTATTGTTTTACTTGAATTATGTGCAAGACCACTCTCTGAGAGTTCTAGAGTATATTGTATTTCTTGTTCAAGTTTGCTTTTATAAGTTTCTTCAAATTCTTTTTCAACCTCGGTTAATTCTTCATTTAAAGATGTTTTAAGACTATCAATAACTTGTCTTGTTACCTCTGATTTAATTTGTTCTTCTGTTTTCATATAAATTTCATCTCCTTATAATTTATTGATTAAATAATTTTTATTAAAAATGAACTCTAATCAACCAAAATTTAATGTTTTTATCACTCCATCCAAGATCCCAAGGTACTTTACTTCTATCGGAATTATGACAACTAACCAAAGAGTATCCTCTTGAATCAGCTCCCGTAACAACAGAAATGTGAGTAATGTCATTTTTCTTTTCATATGCAACAATATCACCTGGTAGCAATTTATAACTAGCTTTATATACTTTGTCATAACTTCCATAAGAAATCACTGATGCTCTACCACTATATGTTATATATCGTTTAAAGCTATCAGCATTGAGCCAAGCTTTTGTTGCTCCATTTTTGTCTGAATTCCATGCAGAATTCTTTTTGAAGTTTGCTCCTTCAAAAAGAATCTGTGATGCAAAGTTTGCACAATCGCCTCCTTGAGGATTATAATCGCGATAAAGTTTATTATATTTATATTTGTATTCTGCGTCGCTTGCAGCGCCACAATATCTGTCAGCATATTTGACAGCATTTATACGCCTTTGGTCTATGGTAGTTAGGTCTCTTGGAAATTGAGATAATATATATTCTTTTATGGAATCAGCCTTTATATTACTTAAGTCTAAAGAATTTGCGAAAGGATCCTTATACCATTCTTTAGAAATTACCCAGGAACCGTCTTTACTCATAAGCTGCAAGTTGTGATAAGTTCCGATCTTTGATGAGTTAACAAATTTTGGTTGATCTTTATAAACATATTTATATTCAGTTGAACACAATAAGTATATTGAAAAATTATCATTGTTTTCTGTAATTCTTTTTATAATTAAAGTTGGTACAATATCTGTAAATTTAATTCCCTGTTTTTCTGCCCAATTATTAATGTAATCCATCTTTTTCTTTTCATATTCATATGCCCAAGTACCGTACTTTGTGTCCATATTATAAAATGATTTAATTAATTCTAAATTACCATTTAATATGGCTTTATTTCTGCTTTGAAAAATTTGTTCAATATAACTTGTTATTTCTTTTTTTGACTCGTCAGAAATAGTATTTGCATAACTACTAATATATACTTGCGTTGATAAAAGAAATATGACAAATATAAATAATTTATGTTTAAATGATTTTATTTTTTCGATTTTACGTAAATTCATAATATCATACTCCTATTATTTTATTAATGCATCGATTTTGTCTATTGCATTTTTTACAAATATTTCCTTTGATGGGCTACCATCATACCATACTTTTTTTAAATTAATATTATTTGAAAAATAGCGAGCTTTTAAAATTATTTCAGGTCTATACTCAAAATGTAATATATCAAAATGTGACCATTTACCACCCCAAACAAAGTTGTTTTTTTCAAAAGTTGTTACAAGTTCATTTGAATAGGATGATAGTCTTTTTTCGCCTGCTTCTTTTGTAGCCCATTTCCAATAGTCTCTTTTGTCACTAGCAAGATCAATAGCAATTCCATAAGAATGAGGACTTAATCTATTAGTACCTGAAATTATGCGATAATTAAAGGTACCACTACATGGCAAAAGGCATCTTCTTAAATTTTGACTTGTTTTTAATAAGGGGTTTAATTCTTCCATAACTTTTTGTAAAGAAGTAGATGCATTATTACTCTTATTAAATTGATAATTATTGTAAATAACATTTACATTTATAAGATTCTTTTCTATAACTTTTTTTGATGTACCATAAACTTCAGATAATAATCCATAACATCTATACCTTCCAGGATCAAGATTTTCTCCCATAATATTTTTTATTGGTGTTAGTGGATAAATTTGTTCTAAAGTATCTTGAAGATCTGGATTTATAAGCTTTCCCTCAATATTCTTTAATTTTTTGTCGTCATAGCACAACTTCTTACCAGATTTCATATTTAGATATACGTATCCATTATTTACTTCTATGTTTGTGATATATTCAGGATAAGCAATCATTAAACATAGAATATCTTGTTTCATAGTTACATTATATATAGCATTATTTTCTTGTTTGATTGTTATATTTGTAGATGAAGCCATTGATATATTTCCTATATTAAGAAGCAAACTTACAAGAAATGTAAAAATAAATATTTTTTTCATTATAATATTCTCCTCCTTAAAAATAACATTAATATTAAAGATTTATAAGAATCAAATTACTTTTAATAATGCTTTTGCTATATATAATTGCCTATGAACTATTATTATATGTGTGGATATATTAACAAATTTATTAAAGATTTTTCCAATAAATATAAAGAAAATGAAAATAAGTTTGTGCTTATATTGTAATAAATGTTATATTATGTGATAATGATGATTATATTTAAATGTTTTATTTAAGCTTATGTAAATGGTTTAATTATAAGAGTTTACAGGAGATGAATATATGGATAGACAAAATACAATAATGATAGTAGATGATACAGATATAAATATTTTTATTCTTGTTGATGCACTTAAAGAAGAATATAGGTTAATTGTTGCAATTAATGGTCCTGAGGCAATAGAAATGCTTAAAGACCAAACCCCTGATTTAATTCTTTTAGATATAATGATGCCAGAAATGAATGGATATGAAGTTTTAAACAAGATTAAGCAAATACCTACTTTGGAACATATACCTGTTATTTTACTTTCTGCAATTACTGATTGTGACTTTAAGACTAAAGGGTTCTCTTTAGGGGCTGTAGATTATATAACTAAACCATTTGAAATTATTGAAGTAAAGGCTAGAGTTAAAGCACAATTAAAATTAGAAGAGGTACGTTTAATTTTAGAAAATCAGAATCTTGTTTTAGAAGAAAAGGTAAAAGAAAGAACAGAGTTACTTGAAAGGACTAATTTCGCAGCAATATACTGCCTTGCTGCACTTGCTGAGACAAGGGACCCTGATACTGGTGAGCATATTAAAAGAACTCAAAAATATATTAGGGAATTGGCACAGGAATTACAAGGCAAGGAAAAATATAAAGAAATTCTTACAAATGAATATATTAATCTCTTATATAAGTCAGCACCTCTACATGATATTGGAAAGGTTGGCGTAAAAGATAGCATTTTACTTAAACCAGGAAAACTTACTACAGAGGAATTTGAAGAAATGAAAAAGCACACAATATATGGTGAACATTCATTAACAGTGGGCATAAATGAACTAGGAGAAGATTCATTTTTAACAACAGCACGAGAAATTGCACTAACTCACCATGAAAAATGGGATGGTACTGGATATCCTAATGGTTTATCTAAGGAAGAAATCCCTATATCAGGACGACTGATGGCACTTAGTGATGTATATGATGCGCTTGTTAGCAGGAGGACATATAAGGATGCACTTACCCATGAACAAGCAAAAAGAATTATATTAAAAGGGAAAAAATCACATTTTGATCCAGATATAGTGGATGCTTTTATAAAAAGAGAAGATGAATTTATTAAAATCATGGAAGAATTCAAAGATAATTCGAAATAAGATATTTAACATTAATAGGCAGCAAAATTTTGCGGCCTACTAGATTATCTTTATTTAATTAAACATTTCTTAAGTACTTAACAATATAAATATTATTAATTTAACAGTAGGTTGTATTATCCATTTATAACTGTGCAACCATTGACATGGACAGTTTCACCACTTATATATGAAGCACCATTTGATGCTAAAAACACATATGTTTCAGCGAGCTCAACGGGCTGACCGGGTCTTCCCATAGGAGTTGTACTTCCAAATTCACCGACCTCATTTGCGCTGAAGGAAGATGGTATAAGAGGTGTCCAAATGGGACCTGGAGCAACTGCATTTACTCGTATCTTTCTACTAGCAAGAGAAAGAGCTAATGAACGTGTAAATGTAACAATTGCACCCTTAGTAGATGAATAATCAATTAAAGATTTATGTCCTTTGTAGGCAGTAACTGAGGAAGTATTAATAATTGTGGCACCTTCTTTTAAATATGGTAATGTCGCTTTAACCATATAAAACATTCCGAAAATATTAGTTTTAAAGGTTCTCTCTAATTGATTCTTTGTAATATCTTCTATACTGTTTTGAGGATGTTGTTCTCCAGCATTATTTATAAGAATGTCTATTTTACTTAATTCTTTTATTGTTTTGCTGACAGCATTTATGCAGAAAGTATCGTCGCCAATATCTCCGGCAATTAATATACACTTTCTACCTTTTTCTTCAATAAGTCTTTTAGTCTCTGTGGCATCTTCATGTTCATTAAGATATACTATGGCTATATCAGAGCCTTCTCTTGCATATGCAAGAGCAACCGCCCTGCCAATGCCACTATCACCACCTGTGATTAGGGTAACTTTATTCATTAACTTTCCAGAACCTACGCAATTTGGATCATCATAAATAGGCCTTGGGTTCATTAATGTTTCAAAACCTGGTTGTTGATCTTGGTGTTGTTTTGGGATACTCGTTGGGAAATTAAAGTTTTCATTCATAAAAATGTCTCCTTTTGTAAATAAAATATATTTTATAGCTGTAGTTTATGGTAATTCATCATTTATATTCGCTTTTAATGAAGTAAAAGAAAAAAAATCAAAAATTTTATATTATCTACATAGGATACTAAAAATTAGAACAATAGCTAGAAGTCTAGAAATATGTTATAATTAGAAAATGTGAGTATTACGAATATTTAAATTTAAAAGTTATAACGTTGAAGTTGATAAAAGTGAAACAAATTTATTTATATATCAAGGACCTATAAAGTCAGAGTTAAATGAAGATTAATCAGCCTAAATATGCTCATATCACTAATAAAGGGTGGTTTCTTAGATGCAATATAATCATGGAAGAAAGTTGTTGTTTCCAATTTTCAAGAAGATTCATAACAGGATATTAGTGATTTGTGACATTTAAAGTTCAAGACAGCCACTTCCAAAGGAGAAAAAATGTTATTCGAAGATTTAGATCTCATTACACCAATAAAAAAGGCAGTAAAAGATGAGGGTTATGTGGAACCTACACCTATACAAGAGGCCTCAATTCCTAGTATATTAGAAGGTAAGGACTTTTTAGGATGTGCTCAAACGGGTACTGGAAAGACTGCAGCTTTTGCTATACCTATATTACAAATCCTTTGTGGAAAACAAAAGGTTATAAAAGGACCTAAAAATATAAAG
>Ga0209123_1004050_pt1 | contig 10389 bp, 9 predicted proteins | sample BarGraIncu00431A_FD_184500 | JGI IMG/M metagenome (GOLD analysis project Ga0209123, IMG submission 184500) | Arctic peat soil microbial communities from Barrow, Alaska, USA - Barrow Graham LP Incubations 004-31A (SPAdes) (version 2) | ecosystem: Environmental > Terrestrial > Soil > Wetlands >...
CCAAGCTTTTCAGCCTCCACTAGCACTTTTTTTGCTATATTTGTTTCTAATTCTATAAGCAATACTTTTGATTGTGCATTAGCTATAAAGGCATTTTTTACTCCTTTAACTTCTCCATTATTAAACCTCATGGCAAGTTCTTCATTTACTTCAGCCTGAATAGCAAGTTGTACCGGAGCATAAACAAGTCCTCTTAAAGCTTCCATTGCCTCATGCCCTTGTACCTGACTTCCCCCTGAATAGTTTAGTTTTATTACATTATCCACATATGAACCTTTACCTATTAAACATCCTATACCCTCAGGTCCTAAAAGTTTAAATAGTGAAAAAGCTGAAAGCTGTGCACCACACTGCGCACCTGTTTTTCTTACCTTCATTACCGCATAATTATCATCTGTAATTATTTGAATATCTTTTCTGACATCATGGATTATCTTTATAACATGTTCCATATCGTATTCATCATTAATTTTCTGCCTTGTATACTGTATAAGTACAGCATCTATATTCTCTCTTGTAAGTATTTGTTTAATCTCATCTTCTTTATTAAAATTTACTTTAACTATTTTAAGGCCCATTGAATCTAAAGTTACTTTTGTTGTAGGATATATGGGTGCATCATGAACCAGCATTGTATCTCCTGGTTTAACCATGCTGATTATTCCCCATCTTAAAGCACCTGTACCAGCTCCTCTTAAGAGCACAGCCTTCTCAACTCCGAAGAAATCTGCTAAAGTTTGTTCTACTTTTAAAGTAGTAGCTGGTTTATTAATACCCATCACTACTCCCAAATCGCCAAGCGTTAAAATATCCTTACCATTAAAATGCTTTGTAATTGTATCTATTAATTTAAATTGTAATTTCTTTGCTTGTTCCATCGTCATAGATTCCAATGGATATGTTTTCACTATAATCACTCCATTCTTTTTATTTATGCGTATATTCTGGGGGCATTATTTTTGATCATATTATCAATATCTGTCTCACTTATGCCACCATTTCTTAGTAATATCACAAATTTATCAAGAAGATATGAATACCCTAATCCATCTAAATACTTAAGATGAGATTTTCTTGTAATGTCCATAGATAATACAATTTTTTCAGATAGCCCTCTATTTATAAGCTCTTTAAGAAGGTTAACCCTCACATCTTCAGGTTGGTATTTTATCTTGCCTATAGTATCAAACGCAACATTTACCCCTTTATCAATAAGTCTTAATATATAATCTAAATCTCCACTCAAATCAACATGACTAATAACAACTTTATCAAGATTTACACCATACTCTTTAAATATTTTTATTTGCTCAAGTCCTAGAGTCCCAAGTGTTGTATGTGTGACAATAGGTTTTCCGGTTTCTACATGCACCAAAGAACTAGCCCTAAACACCTTCTCTTCTTCAGGAAGAATATAATCTTTACTTGTTCCTATTTCTCCAATAACTTCTGCTTTTAGTCCTGATTTATCAATACCTTCTGTAATTTCCATAAACATTATATGTGCTAATTGCTTTATGTTCAATTTATATACTTCTTGTGGAAAAAAAGGGCTTTTATAATAACCAGTAGAACTTAAAATATTAATACCAGTCTCTTCCTTAACCTTTGTAAGGTATTTTATATTTCTTCCCATACCTCTATTAGTAACATCAATAATATTGCTAACACCCTTTAATTTCAGTTCTTTGAGTTCTTTAATTGTTTCGAAAATACTGTCAAGTTTACAGTCATCATCTTTTTTAGGCCCTGATAAATCTATAGTTATATGCTCATGAGCATAGGTAATTCCATTTAATAATTTCATTAATTTTCATCTCCATCTATATTAAATATCAAATCATTATTTCTTCTTAAGTATGATTTTTTAAAATAATCAATATAAAGTTTAGGCATTATATATTTCTCGCTTAATTTTTCAGCAATGTTAATTAGTCTAACTCCATTTTTAATTCCTTCTTTTGATAACATAACAATACCTGATGCTATTTCGCCTACTGGAATTGTCACGGCAGTCGCATTAACCATATTAGCTATTTTCACAAGGTATTTTCCACTTCTATTTTGAAGTTTCTTTGCATAATATCCCATATTTCCAAAGACAGAATCTCCTAACCCCTCTATATCAATTGGCCCTTCAAGAGTGATCAAGATATCATATTTTAATAACAATTCATTTATTCTTATTATTGAGTCTTCTCTATCATTAAAATTAGGAAACCTTTCTTCATGTATTTCTATATTATTTTGTTTCATAAAATAAACTGTATCATTCAGACATTCCCTCATATCTTTACCATTCGGAAGTATTATATTTCCACTACATGGAATTGCTATTTTTATTTTGCAAAGTTCATCATTTTGGTTAGTAGATTGTATATTGGCCATATCATATATACAATTTTTTGCCATGTTTAACGAATAACTTATAACTCCAATACCTGCGGTAAAATCAATCCCATCAGTTGATATCTTAGAATAATTAGCCTTTAACCCCATACCCTTTGCCATTATAGAATATAGATTTAAGCTTAATGCAGGAGCAAGCACAGAACCTCCTCCGTCAGAACATATTCCAACATCATTTATGCCATAAAGTACATTAATAGCTGTGGCACTTGATGAACCTGTCATTAACTTACCTGTAAGAGGGTTATTAAATCTTATATCTATTGCCCTTCCACCATCAGCCATACTATCTATTGTGTGCCAAATATACTTTTTATGTTTAAATAAATTGTTCACATATTTTTTTCTTACAGCTTTAGTGTTTTTTACCCCACAAAATATAGGACTTATATTCTTATTTAAGACATCAATTGTATCCAAAACAGCATCTTCATTCACTCTATCCACTGTTATATTTAAGAATTTACTAGCTTTTACAGTAGCTTTTGATATTCTAAGCATTTGTTCAAGATTATTATCCATAATTAAAACCCATCCCTATTTTAGACATATTAAAATATATAGTAATTTATAAAATGCTATTTAATGAATTTCTACTCCAAGTTAAAAATTTTACTTCTATTATTTCAGTTATTCCCTTTGATTCATTAAATAGCATAGTAAATTATTTGATTACTGTTGGTAAATAAAGTCCGACTACATATAATATATTTATTAACACTCCCACAAAAATTGCTCCAACAGGACCAACTGCCATATCTACAATAGGTTTTTTAGATACTTTATTGAGAGTATACATTCCAATAACTATAAATAATCCAAGCCCTGGTGCCATTGCGTTTGCTGCCATCATACCACCTATTAAAAGGGCAACCTCAAGTATTTTACTCATTGCAGTTCTTATGTTATCTCCACAATTCTTCATTCCTGGGAATTTATCTAAGAATTTTGCAATAACATCAAGAAGTAAAACCTCTAGAGTAATTACAATCGCACCAACACTAAATGCCAAAATAGGATTTTTAATAAGAATTCCCACAACAAATACAAACGTCATACCAGCAGGGCCATATACACCTGTAGCAATTGCTGTTGTAGCAACAAGTGGAACAAATCCAATTCCTCTTGCTAATGCTGTTAATGCAGCTTCAGCACTTTTACCCTTAGATAAAAGATTTAATGATATTGGGTCTCCCGCTATTATAAGCATACTTGTACCAGCAGCGATTAACCCACCCATTATTGCAAGATAAGGTACGTTCTTTTTTATTCTCTTAACTCTGTCACTAAATAATGAAACAAGGTCTACACTTTGTGCATTAGGATCTGCTTTTTCCCTAACTGCATATATTATCATTATTATCATCCCGACAAGTAATGCCATTCCTTCAGGATTAAGAGCAACTTCTGCACTTCCTATTTTAAACTTACCGTAATATTGTACAATTTGTCTTACAAGAAATGATATAGTTAAAGTTATAATACCATTTTTAACTCCATACTGATAAGCTACTACTAAAGCTGGAAATGCTGCAAATGCCGCAACTATTGGAATACTAACCATAGCTAATTGAGGTAAGAAATTAACTGGAAGCATACTAAATAAATCAACTACAAATTTTAAACCTACAACTAAACCTACACCATATATGGCACCTATAACTCCAGAAATTATCATCCCTTTTTTGCCATCTGGTGACCATGTACCAATAATATCAGTACCAAGTAATATGCTATGAATGAGTATGATGTTCGCCGCAACAGATACTGGAATACCAAAACCTATTACAAGTCCGAATCCCAATGCGAAACTCGTTGCTGCTAAAGCCTTTTTACTCATTCTTCCTTCAAGATACTCGGGTACTATTGGCCTTAATCCATCATTAAAGACCGCAACACCCTTGTTTGCAAGGATTGAAGCGAACGCTCCAATTAAAGCTATAATAATATATGTCATGGTAAGTCCCCCCTATTTTATAATCTTATTAAGTATAATCGGAATAACCTGCTCAGCATGCTGTGGAGTAAATCCAAACGCTTTTTTGCCATTTTCAATTTCTTTTATTATTTCGCTTTCACTTCTTATATTTCCAGGCATTGAAACTGTTGCACAAAGTGGCATCCCAAGTAATGCTATTGCCATAGCGAGTGCCCCTCCACCACCTGTATTACAAGCTCCAAAATAATAATCAGCTTGATTTGTTTTAATTGCCATAGCTGCTTGAATATCTGTTTGTATTTTCACTGAAACCTTGTCTCCCCCTAATTTCTTAATAATTTCCGCCACCCTATCCTTGTCCATTTGTCCACCTACAACTATTCTTATCAACTTTATTCCTCCTTCTCTTTTATTATTTTATTTTTCAAATAATACACATAAGTGCATTATTAAAAAGCATTCTTCACTTTTCGGAATATCCATAGTTATTTGCCTTTTAATATCATATAAAGCTTTTTTGCTAGTTTGAAAGTATTTATTTAGCTTTATTTGTTCATAAAGTTCTTCATCAATTCTTTCAGCAGGGCAACTATTTTTTATTCGTTGAAGTGCAATACAAAGGTGCGTTATAAGCATCGCTCCATTCTCTTCTTTAAGCTCTATATTCCATTTAGTATGAAACATAGCTATTATTTTAAAAATCCTTTTGTATATATCTTCATCAATCTGCCCTGCATCCTTTAATATAACAAGTCTATTATTAAGCTCCATCTCTCACATCTCCCCGCCAGCTTTCAATATACAATAAACTGTATATTGAAAGCGATTTTTACCCAACCATCAATAGCTAGGTATAACTTCTCCTGATATTACTTTTTTCTGATATGCCAAAATCTCTTCCTTAATTAAAAACCTTTTAATAAAACTCTTTAATTCATTTTTATTATCATTCATTACAAGAACGGCTTCTGTATCTATATATTTAAGATCATTCTTTTCCAATGGATAGTATTTTATATTTATTTTTTTTTCAAGCATTTCATCTTTGTTCCATACAGCTGCATCTATTTCACCACTTATCACCTTTGCTATAATTTGATTATATGCCAAATCAATAAGCTCTACCTTTTTTCCTTCACACTGCTTTAATGTAAGCATATTGTGATCTATAGATGTTCTATCTATACCTATTTTCATACCATCTCCAATACTTTTTTTCAATGGATTATTTAATACAAGTACGTGTTCACTCACATAAGTAAATAAACCAAATTCAACTACTATGCTGATATCCATGCCATCTTCTATACTCTGTTTTGCAGCTAATTTTGAAACTATGGCAAAATCATATCTGTCATTTTTAAGCGCATCTACCCTACTTTTCGCTCCTCTCATATATGCAAGATTAAACGGTATTCTACTTTTATTCATAGTTTTATAAAGTCCGGTGGCAAGACCTTCATATAACTTTGAATAAGGCAACGGCATAACACCAACTATTGAGTTTCTATCGGTAAAATCCAAAAGTTTCTTATGATCTATACCAGTAATAAACGTACCAAGATGTCCTCTTGCTTCAAGTGATATGGCTTGATGCTCCTGCAAAAGCTTAATTGCACTCTGGACTGTACCTCTTGCCGTCTCATATCTGTCAGCATAATTTGCCACAGTATCAATCTTGTCCCCAACTTCCCTTCCAATAAATTCATGTGCTAATTTCATTACTATTATTCCACTTTTTTGCATTAAACTTATCTTTACATTCATATTTATGCCCTCATTTTTCACTTCAATTTTATATATTTGAAAACTGCCCCATAACATGGTTGTATACTGAGGTTAAATCTCTGTATACAAAAACTATTATTATCATTAACTTAACAAACAATAAAAATGCATTTCATCCAAGCTTCCAATCTGCTACTATCATTAATTTAATAATTACTGTTATTACAATATACAGTATTTTGTATATTCATTTCCAACATAGTAACCCTTTACATATTTATTTTATCACTTGCTTTTTATATTGTCAATAAATAAAATGAGACGTTATATACGGTAATAATCGGTTGATGGTCGTAAACTACTATAAATACAGTATTAGTTAACTTTATTTATAGTAAATAGTGTATTGCCTCATTGAAAATTACACTATGTTTAAAATTAATATTTTTATGTAAAATATTTGAACTATATATTAACATTCTATATAATTGAATAAAGACATATTTGTAAGATAATACGGTGCAATGGAGTTATCATGTAACATCTGAATATAAGAACCATTTTGTATTTTCTACCGTCTAATTAATATGATTATATTTCTATCTTCAATATGTACAAACAATCATAAGTATATTTTATAGGAGGTAACAATAATGAAAGGAATGATTATGAATAGACTTTTTAGATTTATGACTATTGCTTTAATATTATGTATAGTATTTATAACGGGATGTTCTAAGGGTGCACGTGCACCAGAACTTACAGGTGCTATTTCACCAAAACTTACAAATACTATAAAAGCACTAAAGTTTGAAGATATTAAATATGTAAGGATTCAAGAGGCGACAGCTGGAGCAACTCCAAGTAAATATTATACTTTTGATTTTAATAATCCTAAACATACTAAAGTGATAAAAGATGTTATATATTATTTAAATTCTGCTAAAATTCAAGGAAATAACTATAAAGAATTAGTTGGTAATAAAGGTGGCTCTCCTACATTCTTAATTTTAGTACTTAAAGATGGTTCAGTTATTCAAATTACCGATGCTGTAAGACAAACTACGATTAAAGGTTCAACTGGTGCGACTACAACAACAACATATGATATACCAAATGAAGTAACAATAACTATAAATTCTAATGATAAACCTTTTAGAATATTATCTTCAGAATTAAGAAAATTAATTGACAGCGGATACAAAGATATTTTTAAAGTAAACAGTAGCTTAAAGTAATAAAGCTACAGATTCGCATTATAATTTCCTTATAATGCGAAAAAGCTTGTACCCGTTGAGTTATTATACTCCTGCTATTTTTTTGCTAAAATATATATTATTTCATGGGTTTTATTATGCACTTTATTAATATAAAAATATTTTAAATTCTATGCGATACAATTAATAGGTTTATTTAAGGGATTTTCTTAGATATGTCTTTATATATGCCACTTCTCATCATCAACCGTTATCTACCGTATATAAAATGAGACGTCTACATTAGAATATATGACCCTTATTTACTGGGAAATTAACGAGTATAGCAAAAGTTAATATTTGAGATTTTTTTTCTTGCTGTTAAATTCAATTAAATTTAACAGCATTTCTAACTTAATTTAACTTCCTATAAGTCAGTAATTTCAGTAAGTTATTAGATGTTGATGTTATTTACTTAATTAAATTCTTATTAGGCTATTATTAAATTTTACAAAATCTAAGTTGGTATTATTAGAAATGGTCAAGGTATATCCTATAAAAACATCTCCATCCTTTTCATATTTAAATATGTATGACTTAGGGTGAAATGATTTATTATTAATATTATAAGACCTTAAATCTACCTTATTACCTAGTGACTCCTTTAATAAATATAAGGATTGAGTCTACCTTTTCTATCATCTGGCAATTCAATAAATATCTCAAGATAAAACCATAAGCTTTCATTACGACCTAAACGTATATTGCTTTTACACAATTCTTCAAGTCAAAATATTATTTAAACCTTTCAAAATCGTTATTACCTCTTATTATCTACGCAATGCTCTTAAATTCATCTATTATAAATGGTAAATAAATCACTTTTATTTTAGTTTAGATCTTTTAAAAAAGCACCTATAAATCGATTACAAGATCGACATATAGGTATTTACTTTAATCTACAATTTTACATCCAATGTTTTCTACTACTTTTCCAGCTACTTTATTCCCAAGCATACATGATTCTTGTAATGATAAATTTGATGCAATACCTGCAATAAAAGCAGCCGTATGTGAATCACCAGCTCCAATTGTATCAACCACATTTACCTTTTCTGTAGGTATAATCTCTGATATTTCAGAAGTATAGCATAAAGTACCTTCTTCCCCTAATGTTGTTATAACTGCATTTTGGGTTATATTATATAGCTTTTCAGATGCTTTATAAATATCCTCCTCTCCTGATAACAAAATCAGTTCCCTCTTATTTAGTTCTAATATTGTGTTATTACTAAGCAATTTTTTTAAAAGGTTCTTATCAATATAATTACATCTTGGACCTGGATCAAATATTATAGTACACGTTTTCTTTCTATTTTCTAGTACTTTTAAAATAATTTCTCCGCTAGTACCTTCAAATTGATATCCTGATAGATAAATATAATCATATTCTTTAATATTAAGATTTTTAAACCATTTGTATTTCCAATTTACATCAATTCCAGAAAATGTAACGAAAGTTCTTTCTCCTTCCTCCTCTACAAATGATAAACACCAACCGTTATCTTCACTATCATCTTCTACAAATAATTTATGTCCATCCCTTTGTAATTGTTTTTTTACTATGTCTGCATATACTCCTTTTCCTACGGGAACAAATAAATCGTGATCTATATTAAGATAATTTAATATACTTGAAACATTATATGCACATCCACCAACAACGATTTCCTTTTGAACACCTAAAATATCTTCTCCACTTTTAGGTAATTTATTTATACCTACAATCATGTCAATTATAGCAGAACCAAATACTATTATTTTTTTATTTGAATTCAAATTTTTAATTAATTTTTTTTTAATGATCAATTAAAACACCTCTTGTCTATTTTTTTTATTTGCAGACCTATCTTTATTATTAAAAACTGCCACAAAATAATACGTAAGACTACTTACTGCAAATGTTAAGAGCACATTTAAGCTGTTATTTTTAAAGATACCAACAGCAAATGGTCCATTAAAAATAAATGTATTAGAAAATAATAATCCTACAATAAATCCTATTACCCAACTACCAACGCCTTTATAATTTATAAGATTATGCTTACTATCCTCTAATAACTCTTTAGAATAACCATTCTTTCTTCTAATGAATAAATAATCCACCAGAAATATAGAAGACCAAGCTGCTAATAATTTGCCTAAAATCCCTAAAAATCCTTCTAAAGTTCCTTGGAAGTTAGTGGATACAAATAATATATACATAGGAATTATTGTTATTGTTATTGCCTGGAAAATGATAACGGTAACAACTAGCTATACTAATGTGTACCCATCCCCTAGTTTTAATAATCTATTTTTTACTAAACCTTTTTATATAAGACAACATCTGGTACTTCCCATAAATATTCTGTTTTCGTGATATTTTTTTAATTCTCCGGTAACAGGATTAATCGAATATATGCTTACCTTCATAGATAATTTCTGGACTCTCATTAACACCAAAAACTAAATAAGAAGAAAAATATTTATTGCTGTCCTTGCTCATATCACACGAGTTATTAATTTATAATGCGATACCAAATCATTTACTAATATGGTACTATCTACATAGTATCATAGTAACTTGTTGATTTAAAGACACTTATTTCATACTGAGCTGGAATGAAACTTTTTAAATTTAATTAGATTTCTTTGCATTTGTAACTTAAATTTAACTCCCTATGCTTCAGTGATTTCAGTCAGTTATTAGCTATTAACGTTATTTTTTTAATTAAATTCTTATTAGGTTTTTATAAGATTTTACAAGATTCTAAGCTACATTTTAACAACAATATATTAAACAAATCCTACTAATTCTATATTAATAAATACTTTTGCTATGCGAATATACGTTCGTATTTTGGTAATAATATTATTATAATATATATTATTTCAGGCAAAAATTTGATATACTTGGGAGGGTGAACATGAGTCTAAACGCATTGCCGCAGCCATATTTCTATTAGACCAAGATATAAATGCCATGGAATTTTTGGAAAGATTGAAGAATATAGTAATTAATTTTAATAACCTAACTTCTGAGGAAAAATTATTATTAAAAGGCTGGATTAAAAA